>Ga0172377_10003479_pt1 | contig 16179 bp, 17 predicted proteins | sample Pumphouse3metaG_FD_119749 | JGI IMG/M metagenome (GOLD analysis project Ga0172377, IMG submission 119749) | Leachate microbial communities from a municipal landfill in Southern Ontario, Canada - Pumphouse #3 metaG | ecosystem: Engineered > Solid waste > Landfill > Unclassified | place: Canada...
AAGCTGAACAAGGCTTTAATTCTACGTTACCCCTAGCTAATGATGAGCTATTTGTCACTTTTAACATGAATTCTTCACCAATCGCCTCTTCTTTTCCCTTCATCTCTAGTGAACTGACATCAGATAGAGGCATACTTTATGGCATTAATCGTCATAATAATAGCTTGATTTTATTTGATCGTTTTTCTTTACAAAATGCTAATTCAGTTGTTTTTGCTACTTCTGGTGCTGGTAAGTCTTATGCGGTTAAGTTAGAGATTTTAAGATCTTTGATGTTAGGGGCAGAAGTAATTGTAATAGACCCTGAATCAGAATATAAACATTTGTCGGATGCTGTGGGTGGTACATATATCAATATTTCTTTAGCTTCAGAAAATAAGCTTAATCCTTTTGATTTACCAAGAGCTCTTGGTGGAGAGTCTAAACCAAAAGATATTATTCGGAGTGCCGTTATTACTCTAAAAGGTTTGGTTCGTTTGATGTTAGGTAATTTAAATCATGATGAAGACTCGGTGGTAGATCGGGCATTATTGGAGACTTATGCTAAGAAGGATATTACTCCTGACGCTGACTTATCTTCGATTGATCCGCCGATTATGTCTGATTTTGAGCAGGTGCTTGATGGCATGGAAGGTGGATCTGAACTATCTTTACGATTAAAGAAATTTACTGAAGGCACTTTCTCAGGCTTGCTTAATAATGTGACTAATGTAGAAATGAATAACCAGTTAGTCTGTTTTTCAGTTCGTGATTTAGAAGATGAATTGCGTCCGTTAGCAATTTACACTATTATTAATTATATTTGGAACATAGTGCGAAGTGAGATGCGCCAACGCATCTTAGTCATTGATGAAGCTTGGTGGATGATGCAACACGAAGATAGTGCTAAGTTTATTTTTGCCCTAGTAAAACGGTGTCGTAAATATTATTTAGGAGTAACAACTATTACTCAAGATGTAAATGACTTTTTGAATTCTCCTTATGGCAAGGCAATTGTAACTAACTCTTCTTTACAAATTCTCCTTAAACAATCTTCAGCAGCAATTGATTTAGTACAAAAAACTTTCTTATTAACTGAAGGTGAAAAATACCTATTACTTGAATGTGGTATTGGTGAGGGAATATTTTTTGCTGGTAATAAACATGTGGCGATGAAGGTGGTTGCTTCTTATGCAGAAGATCAATTAATAACTTCTGACCCACGACAATTGCTAGAAATAGAAGAAGCTAAAAAAGAATTTAACGATAGCTTGGCCGATGGTCAACTATAATCAATATGAATAAACAACAAAAAACTAGCTTAATAATAATTCTTATAGGATTATTATTAATTGTCACCATTATCTATTTCTTTTTCTTGAAAGGTCCGCGAATCCCTGGTCAGATAATTAATGAGCCTGAACTTCCTGCAGGACAACTTCCGATTGTGGAACCAGATGATGAGACGCCAGGTGACCGTCCACGTGAGCGGACTGTATATGATATTAGCCAAGAAGATGAACATCAAATAAATCAGACTGATTTGGCTAAAATTTCTTCTATTTTTGCAGAGCGCTTAGGATCTTATTCCAACCAATCTAATTATTCCAATTATGATGATATAAATATTTTTATGACTGCTTCTATGAGAGATTGGGCTCGTGGTTATGTAGATAAGATACGTCAAGATAACCCCTATGACGGAAATTATTATGGCATTACCACCTGGGCAATCAGTACGGAGGTTAAGAAATTTGAAGACAAACCTGGAACAGCTGAAATCATAGTTAATACACAAAGAAGAGAAGTTAGTGCTGTTAATGGAGAAGAAATTTACAATCAAGATTTGCGTTTGACTTTTATTAAAGAAAATAATCAATGGCTAGTTGATGGCGCCTACTGGCTTAAATAGCTTATGGCTTTAAAAAAAATTTATTCTTGTTCAAATTGCGACGCCCAATTTCCTAAGTGGAGTGGGCGTTGTTTAGAGTGTGGCGCTTGGGGATCTTTAGTAGAGGGTATTTTAGATGCTCAAAGCGAGAAAAAAAATGAAGCTAATATGATAGAGGCAGCTGAGTCAATCGATCTAAGGACTATAAAAAATGAGCTAGTTAATCGGCTGACCACTGGTTGGCAAGAAATAGATCGAGTCTTGGGTGGTGGTCTATTGCCAGGTTCTCTTTTACTTCTAAGTGGTGAGCCAGGTATTGGCAAGAGTACTTTGGCAGCTCAATTGGCTGATGCATTAGCTCGAAATACTAATATTTTGTATGTTAGTGGCGAAGAATCAGCTATCCAAGTTAAGTCTCGTTTAGAAAGACTTAAGTTGGACTTCGCTAATTTGAGATTTTTAGGTGAGACTAGTGTGGAGAAGATTAGTGCTACGGCTTTAAAAATGAAACCAGGCTTGATAGTAGTTGACTCTATCCAAACAGTCTATTCCTCCATGATTCCTCAAGAGGCAGGTAGTTTGAGTCAGATTAGAGCGGTGGCAATCAAATTTTTAGAAATTGCTAAAGAGCATGGGATTAGTATTCTTTTAATTGGTCATATTACTAAAGATGGTCAGATTGCTGGACCTAAGTCATTAGAGCATATTGTAGACACTGTTCTTAGCCTGGAGAATGAGCCAGGGAGCAATTATTGTCTATTAAGGACCAGTAAGAATCGTTTCGGCTCGGTTAATGAGTTAGGAGTGTTAGAGATGACAGGGGCTGGTTTTATTGAAGCCAAGGATCCAAGTTCTGTTTTTTTAGGGTCAGGCACTATGTCTATTCCTGGATCAGCTATTGGCTGTATTTTAGAGGGTAGTCGGCCTTTTTTAGTTAATATTCAAGCTTTGGTAACTAAGACAGTGTTTGGCTATCCGCAAAGGAAAACTAGTGGTTTTGATCTTAATCGTTTACAAGTATTGGCAGCAGTCATTGCTAAAAAAGAAAATATTAATTTAATGACTAGAGATATTATTTTAAATGTAGTTGGTGGCCTAAAAATTAGTGATCCAGCTTTAGATCTTTCAGTCTGTGCGGCAATAATCTCTTCATATTTAAATAAATCTTTGCCAGAAGCACTACTTGTATTAGGGGAGCTTGGTTTAGGAGCTGAATTGCGTCCAGTTTTTCGTTTAGAACAGAGGTTAAAGGAAGCTGAAAAGCTCGGTTTCAAAAAAGCTGTAGTTCCAGTGGGCACGAAGTATAAAGGTGATCAGTTGCGGTTAATTAAAATTAGCAGTTTAAATGAATTAACTAGCTTGTTAAGAGAAGATAGAAACTGGTGATTAAAATAGATAAATATAAATAAAAAGCCTTGTTTTAGATTAACAAGGCTTTTTTAAAAAATTTCTCTTTGTCCTTTTAAAAAATTTAACTCCTTTTTAATTTGGCATTTTCTTTCTTTTTCTGCATCTTTTTTAACTGATTAATAATTTTCATTCTTTCTTTTTGGCCCATAGTAAGGGCTGAAAGATTAATCTTATTCGGTACAAATTTATCATTATATTCATCCGAGTTGATCGGATGGTTAACAATAATCTGACCGTTTTCGCAGAAAACATTAGTGGGGAAGAATTTTACTTCCACTCCTTGCCAATACGCCGTCTGTATGCACATTTTTTTGATTTTTAAATTAAACATTAAAGAGCTACTCTTAATTTAGTTAATATAAATTTTTGTGTCAAGCCCTATTTTAACAGCCCTATTTTAAATATGTCTTATTTTAAATTTAATCTATTCTAAGTGGACCTCTGCATCACTATGTTTATTTAGTTTTTCTTTAAGTAAAGGGTATCTACTAAGATCAGGATTATTCTTAATAATTCTCTCGGCGACTTCTTTAGCTTTTTTGATTAAATAATAATCAAACAGAGAAGCAATTTTAAGCTCCGGAAATCCGCTTTGATCGACTCCATATAAATCTCCAGCACCACGTAGTTTTAAGTCTATTTCGGAAATTGATAAGCCATCATGATATTTTATTAGAGCTTTAAATCTTTGGGCCGCTTGAGAGCTTTGTTCATCATTAGTACTAAGAAGAAAGCAATATGATTGGTATTTATCTCGACCAATTCTACCTCTAAATTGGTGAAGTTGTGACAGTCCGAAACGTTCAGCGCCTTCAATTAACATGATACTAGCATTAGGCACATCAACCCCCACTTCTACAACGGCAGTGGCAATTAATATTTTTATCTTATTATCAGCGAAATCAGACATTATTTTTTCTTTTTCCTGGCTTTTTATTTGTCCATGGATTAAGCCGATTGTAAGGGAAGGAAAGATTTCAGTTAAATGCTTTAGTTCAGCTTTAGCAGAACGAACACCTAATTTATCAGATTCATCAATCAAAGGACAAATGACAAAAGCTTGTCTGCCTTGGTCTATTTCTTGTTTAATGAAATTATAGACGCTTGGTCTTTGTTCTTCAGAGATTATCTGGGTAATTGTAGTTTTACGTCCTTGGGGTAATTCGGTAATCAAAGAGATATCTAGATCACCATAAATTGAGAGAGCTAGAGAGCGGGGAATGGGGGTAGCGGTCATTGAAAGAAAATGGGGAGTTAGGTTGCCACCACTTTGTTGTAGCCTCTGCCTTTGTTTTACGCCAAAGCGATGCTGTTCATCCACTATTACTAAAGCTAGGTTATCTATATTATAGTTTTGAATTAAAGCGTGGGTGCCAATAATGATTTCAGCTTCATTAATAATTGTTTGTCGAGCCTCCTTCTTTGATTTAGGCAAATCAAAATTAGCCTCGTTAAGTTTTCCAGTTATAAGGGCTAATTTTATATTAAAGCCGTTGAGCAATTTATCAATGTTCTGATAATGTTGGTAGGCTAATATCTCTGTAGGAGCCATCAGGGCGGATTGTTTATGATTAGCGGCTGTATTTAAGAGAACCATCACCGCTACTATTGTTTTACCAGACCCAACATCCCCTTCAAGTAATCTAGACATTGGTTGAACTTTATTAATATCTTGGAGAATTTCCCAGGCAGAATTTTTTTGACTATTGGTTAAGTTAAAATCTAGAGAAGCAACAAACTTTTTACTCAGCTCTTCTTGAAATTCTATTTTATAGGCTTTTTTGGTTTGAAGCTCTTGTTTAATTGTTTGGGACTGCATTTGGCGTAAAAATAATTCGCTAAAACCTAGGCGTAAGTGAGCAGCTTTTACTTTTTCTTGGCTTTCAGGAAAATGTATTTGTTTAATTGCCTCTTTTAAACTAACTAAACCAATTTCTTTAGTAACTGATACTGGCAGCCATTCTTGAATATTTTCTCTCGCTTCAAGGCATTGATCAATTAAAAAGCGAAGTTGTTTTTGAGTTATGCCAGCCCGCAGATGATAGATAGGGATTAATCCTTGAGTATGTATTTTATTCTTACCCCAGTCTTTCTCATATTGTGGTGATATTAATGTAAGCTGTCCGTAGCTTTCTGTTACTTTACCAGCAAGTGATACTTTATCACCCGCTTTAAGATTCTGGCTGATATAGGGTTGATTGAACCAAATAATTTTTATTGTCCCTGTTTCATCGCTGATCAGGGCTTCAGTTAGATTCTTTTTTTGTTTGAAACTTCTTTTATTCTCGATAATCTCTATTTCACCTTGAATACTAACATTCATACCAGATTCTATTTTTTCAATAGGGATTATTTGACTAAAATCATCATAGCGAAAAGGAAAATAGAAGAGTAGATCTTCAACTGTTTCTAGTCCAAGTTTATTAAGTGATTTTTCTGTCTGTTTTCCAACTCGGTTAAGAGTATTAAGAGGGAGACTAAGTAGCATAGATGTAAATAGGCGCCTTTAATAAGGCGCCTATTGATATTTTTTAATTTGTGCCCTCGCTAGGAATCGGACCTAGATTACAAGATCCGCAATCTTGTGTTTTATCCATTAAACTACAAGGGCAGTTTAGGCAAATTATACTATAGTTTAAAGATTTTCGTCAAGGTATCTGAAAGAGGCGGGGCGTCTCTTTCAAGATCTTCTTCTAAGAAGCGAACTAAAAAATTACGGACAGTGAGCGGATCTTGCCTCCTAAGGGGTATGGTTAGGCGCGGTAGCATCTTGTTGTTAAACTCTAAATATAGATCTTTGACGCTTAGCTTAGGTTTATAGAGAACACAAAAATTGTTGATTTTGTCATAATCGTAGAAACGACGACCAATATGAACACCATTAGGACCCAGTTTAATGGTTATCATTTTTGTTTCTTGGGCATCATGGATAGTCATAATAGCAATAGACATCACGATTATTAAAGCAAATAGAAAATTAGATCCAGGGCCTAAAAATTCAATCTTCCACATAGAAACACTGAAAAAACAGAGGAAAAGAGCAATAATTACAGTTATGGATGCAATAATATACCAGCGCTGGCCACGCTCTGGTTTTTTATATTCTGCTACTTGCCATTGAATGAATTTTATTTTTTTTTGATCGCTAGACATATTGTTGACAATAGAGGTTATATTTTATATAGTTATTATACCATAAAATAAAAAAAAGCAGAATATTGTAGAGTATGTTTGTAGAGTATGTTTGTAGAGTATGTTTTTATGGTGTTTTTTATAGGTTAAAAATAAATATAATCTGGAGAGGTGGCTGAGTGGTTGAAAGCGGCAGGTTGCTAACCTGTTATAGGGGTTTACGCCTCTATCCGGGGTTCGAATCCCCGCCTCTCCGCAGTTTAAAAATAGCAAGGTTAAGGTCCTTGTTTTTTGTTAATTATTGCAAAAGTATCCCTATCTATGATATAATTTAAATATATAATTTATCAATATATATCTATGAAAAAAATAATTTTGTTTTTTTCTTTAGCTATCATTATTTCTGTAGCTGGTTATTTAATAATTTTTGGAATTCCTAATTTTAACATTTTTCATTTTAATGTAGCTAATTATAAAGTGGAGTCTAAAGCGTTATCGACTAATTGTCGAGAAGCAGCTAGTGATAATTGTCCAACCATTTCTTTAGATGATTGCGTGGGAGGGCTTTCTCCAAAGCCTTATTTGTTAAGCCAAAATAGTATATATAGCGGAGTGCCGGGTATAGATAAAGATAGTGACATATATATAACGGAAGAAGAGGCTTCAAATCCCAAACTTTTTAAAGAGCTATCTATAAATGCTAATACAAATTTTCCGGATGCTCATTTTTATTCCTTTACTAACCATGTATTTCCTGGTGCGGATATACGATATTATGTAAATATTAATAATACTTATTGCCCATTATCTAAAGAAAATTTGAAAAAAATTTTTAGCCCAATTTTAAATATTAATGACGCCTTAGCATATATTTCTCTCAAGAAAGTTGTTGATAATGATAATCCGGTAATGGTTAAGGAAAAACAGGAAAATGATGGCTATTATTCTTTTATATTAACTCAAAGCGAATGTGCTGGAAGTTTTTATATTAAGGCCAAGGTTTATGGAGATGCCGGTATTGAAGAAACCGAATCTTTTTCGGTAAAACCGGAAGTTAAAAGTGGTATGCTTCAATGTGATTAATATTAGCTAAAACCGTTCCAACATCGTCCCACCCTCTCCGCAACATCGTGCTAGCACGAGAAGTATTATAAATCTATTATGAATGAATTTTTAAACAATCCATTAGAGACAAATAAAGAAAAGGCTGAAGATTCTTTAGAAAAAGTTTGGTCTACAATAGAAGAATTTCAAACTTGTTTAAAAGATTTGGGACTTGATGTTATAGATCGCAACTTTTGTAAAGAACGTTTTTTTAATGAAACAGCGGAAGCCGGAATCCCGGTTATTAGTAATGGTTTAGATGGAGCTAGGATATCTTTTAAACAATCATCCTTTGAAAGACACGGAATAGAAAGAGATGGATTTTATAATTTAAAACTTTGGTTTACCAATGGGCTCGAGAAACCTGATAATGAGATCCGTCAAAAAATACAATTAAAATGGGATGAATTAATAAATAAGAATTTTCACTAAGATTAATTGATTAATTGGGTTGATATAACGCACGAGGATCTTATTTATTAAAGGCTTAAAAAAGCACCGAAAAGCCTTACTGGGCTTGCCGAAATTACGGCTCCAGCCCGAGATAGCCCGCATCATCGTGCTAGCACGAGGCGCTAGATATATAATTAAAATTATGAATTTTGAACAAATTGAAAAATCTAACGCTGAGAAAAATGTAAAGAATATTTTTGAATTGGATCCTGATACGGAAAGGTTTGGTGGCGTTCAAAAATTTGTATTATTAAAGTTTAGTGATGAATATTTTTTAGGTAGTTTGCCAGGTGTAAGTCATACAGAAATTTTGACATCAATGACTGCTAATAAAGACGATGTAGAAGTTTTAGGAGGTGGAATGTTTACTTTTTTTAATAACAAAATCACTCTTGAAGATAGCTTTTCTTCGAAGCTAGGACCTATACAGGTTAAACAGGCTGAATTAGTTGAAATTATGAAGACTGCGATAAGGGGTAAATATGAGATTGTTTTAGGTGAATAATAAATTAGATTTTTATAGATTAAGGTTCCAGCCCGAGGTAGCCCGCAGTAAGTCAAAACAAGGTTTAGCCTTGTTTTTTGGTTTACATAAAAGTTTCAACTACGTCTGATCATCCCTGCAAAAGATTAGTACGAAATGGGGCTGTATGCGTATTTTGTTCTTTTGTATTGGTAATTTAAGAAGATTCTTTTAAATAAAAATATTTGTTAATTAAGATAACGTGGTTTTAATTTGACTTAAAAACTTATTAATTAGCCAATATTTAATGTCATATTTGATAAATTTTATTTTATTTTTATTAAAAATTAATGGGATGTTGGAGATATTTTTGTTATAATACATATATACAAACACAAGTTAATATTATGTCTGATACAATTAATAAAAAATCTATTGCCATATTTGAAGGTAGTAAAATTCGTCGTGTTTGGAACGACGAGCTTGAAACATGGTATTTTAGTATTATTGATATTGTTGCTGTATTGACAGGCCAGGGGAACTTTAAAAAAGCACAAAGTTATTGGACTACTCTAAAAAATCGTTTGAAAAATGAAGGAAGTGAGATTGTCACAAAATGTGACAAACTGAAATTACAGTCTATTGATGGAAAATTTTATAAAACTGACGTTACTAACACAGAAACTTTATTTCGTTTAATTCAATCTATTCCCTCTAAAAAGGCTGAGCCTATAAAAATATGGTTGGCTAAAGTCGGCTATGAGAGAGTACAGGAAATAGCTGATCCAGAAAAAGCATTAAATCGCAGTCGTGGCTATTGGCAAAAAATGGGCAGAAGCTCAAAATGGATTCAACAAAGAATGATGGGGTAAGAAGTGAGGAATAAGCTCACTGATTATTGGAAAAATAATGAGGTAAAAGAAAAGGAAGAATATGCAATTTTAACTAATATAATTCACCAGGAATGGAGCAACCTAAGCGTTAAGGAACGCAAAGATTACAAAAATTTAAAAACGGAAAACTTGCGTGATCACATGACTGATGCGGAATTAGTTTTTACCGCTTTAGCAGAACTTTCTACTCAACAGATTGCTGAAACAATGGAAACAAAAGGTCTAGAAGATAATAAAATACCAGCTTGAAAAGGTGGCACAATCGCTAAAAATGCCAGACTGGAATTAGAACAAAAAACTGGAAAAAAAATCATTAGCAGCGAAAATTTTAAACAGTTATCAGGCGCTAAAAAGAAGTTGTTAAAAAATAGGAATCAATAAGTTATTTTAGTCAGAAAAAGTTCGAATAGCGTCCCTAACACCCCGCACACATAAAATAGTTCAATTTGAACTATTTTTAAATATGGTAATTGTGCTTTAGAACCGACCTTGCTAAAATTAAGGAAACTAATAATATTATGATAAAAATTTATTTAGCTCGTCATGGACAAGATGAGGACAATGCCAGTGGTATTTTGAATGGACATCGCGACAAACCCTTAACTAAGGCTGGAGTTGAACAAGCCTTAAGTTTGGCACAAAATATTAAAAATCACAATTTAAAAATTGGAAAAGTTTTTAGCTCACCATTATTAAGAGTATACAAAACCGCAGAAGCTATAACTAATGCACTCGAGCTTGATAAACCTAAAAAATTGGAAATGCTTATTGAGCGTGATTTTGGGATTATGACAGGTGAAATGATTAAAAATATTCAGTCTATGTGTTCGCCTGATATTATAAGCACTAACAAAATAACATACTTTTTATCACCTCAAGGCGCCGAAACCTTTCTTCAGTTAATGGATAGGGCAAATAAATTATTCAAATGGATTGAGCAACAGAATTTTGGTGAAAATATTTTATTAGCCACGCACGGTGATATTGGTAAAATGATTTATGCCACCTATTATAACTTACCATGGCAGAATGTTTTAACTGATTTTCATTTTGGAAATACAGAGTTATTATTACTAGATAAAGATGCTAAGCCAGAAAATCGTCTTATTGTAAAAACAAAACAGCACAACCATTAGCCAGAATTATACTTTAAAACCATTCCTCCAGCACGCGGAGCCACCCCGAGCCTATAACGCATCCACTTTTAGCCAGTTGACTTACTTTTTACAATAATATACAATGGAACTGTGAGTAATTATCAGTTCAGTCAAACATTATCAATATGAACAGTTTAATCGCAAAATTATACCAATCCCCCAAAACAATCCTATCTAACAAGGACTTGGCTTTGATTTGGCAAGAAAATAACGAGGAAGGCTTGTATGCCAAAACTGCCTACTATGTAAAACAAAAAGTTCTGATCAGACTGACTCGGGGAGTTTTTGCCAAGAATAAAGACTACAGCCCGAAAGAATTGGCAACCAGCATTTACACCCCATCTTATATCAGCTTCGAAACCGTTTTGAGAGAAGCCGGTGTGGTTTTTCAACACTACGATACAATTTTTGTGGTCTCCAAGTGGCCAAAAACAATGACCGTAGATAAAAATACTTTTACCTTTAGAAAATTAAAAGATTCAATCCTGTTTAATTCCACGGGTGTTGTCAATAAAGATAACTACAGCGTGGCCACCACTGAAAGAGCTTTCTTGGATATGATTTACTTATTCCCGAATTACTACTTTGATAATTTGAAATCAATCAACTGGGAAAAATGTGATGAATTGGTAAAAATTTATAACAACAAGGAATTAATAAAACGATTAGCTAAATATCGCAAAAATTATGCTCAATAGAGAAAAACATCAGTTAATAATGGGGCAAATTTTGAAAGACATCTATACTGATGTCACAATCAGTCCGCTCTTGGGATTCAAGGGTGGTACTTGTGCCTACTTTTTTTATAATCTGTCGAGATTCTCGGTCGACTTGGATTTTGATTTGCTGGTAGTAAATGATGAAAACCAAAAATTAGTGTTTGAAAAAATCGTGGCTATTTTAAGCAAGTATGGAGAGGTTAAAGATCAATACATAAAAAGATTTACAGTTTTTGCGCTACTTTCCTACGGTGACGATGATCAAAATATCAAGGTTGAGATAAATGTCAGAAAGCTGGTAGAAAATATTCAAGACCACTATGAGATGAAAGAATATCTTGGCATTTCAATGTTTGCCGCCAAAAAAGATTATTTGTTTGCCAGTAAGCTGTCGGCTTTGACTTTGAGGAACGAGACTGCCATGAGAGACATTTACGACATCCATTATTTTGCCAAAAGCAATTGGGATATTAATACTGAAGTGATCAAAGAAAGAACCAGTAAAACTACCAAAGAATATTTGGCTGATTGTGTAGCTTTCATAGAAAAAGTGAGAGACAATCAGATGTTGCAGGGGTTGGGAGAGCTTGTCGATAGTGAAAAAGAAAAAGCATGGATTAGAAATCATTTGAAGGCCGACTCTATCTTTATGCTGAAAAATTACATGTCGGTAATAAAATAAAAGGCTGTATTCGTTGCTATAGATATACAGGCTCTTTTCTTGAGTTATTTATACAAAACATTCGAATATTCGGGGAGAGGGATAGCACCTTTTAATAAGTTTTCTTTCGATGATAAGGTGTTGGATGGAGCAAAAACAAAGATAGATTATTTTGTGGTAAAAAATGACACGAACATATAACTTTAAATCTTGATTTTGTGTCGCTTTTGCCACTTTTTAAAAAATATAAGGTGCACGAGGATCTTATTTATTAAAGCTTTAAAAAATCACCGAAAAGCCTTGCTGGGCTTGACGCAATACGGTTCCAGCACGATGTAGCCCGCAGTTACGAAAAAGCAGTTTTAACTTGAACTGTGCCCTAAAAAGTAGACACGAAACCGCTGTATTTTATCTTTAAACAAGAAGACTAAAGAAATAAAAATTCTTCTTGTTTATCATAAAAGTAATATTGGTGATAAAAACGAGACATCTATTTGGAGAAGAATGATTAGGGATAATTATAATGATTATTAGGCTCTAGACTAGCAGCCATCTATGATATAATAGATATCTATGCTAAAATAAGCCAAATTATCGATTTATAAGATTAAAAAAATTATTAAGTGTTTTTCTTTGGATATTAATGACTAAAAAACAGCTAAGTTGCTGGGCATAAATCGTAATACGATTAATCACTGGTACAATGTTTTTCGTAGGGTAATTTATGCTTATCAGTCTAAAGAATTCGAGCAAATATTTGGTGAGGCAGAAGTAGATGAGAGTTACTTCGGAGCGAGAAGAAAAAGAGGTTATAGAGGCAAATTAAAGCGAGGACGTGGCACTCAGAAACAACCAGTCTTTGGTATTTTAAAAAGAGATGGTCATGTCTATACAGAAATAATCCCTAACTGTAAAAAAACGTGTTGCGAGCCATTATTAAAAGGAAAATAGATAAATCAACTGTTATCTATTCAGACGGTTGGCGGGGATATGATGGTTTAGTTGATGTAGGTTATGATAAACACTTTCGAGTTAATCATGGTGATAATGAATTTTTTAAAGGACATGGCATTCATATTCATGGTATTGAGAATTTCTGGAGTTTTACTAAGAGAAGATTAGCTAAATTTAATGGTGTTAAAAAGAACTTTGATCTTCACTTAAAGGAGTGTGAATGGCGATATGTTCGGTCAAATGATATACTTGAAAAAGAGCTAATTAATATACTTAAAAAATACTGCTTATAGTCTAGCCTGCTAGTTTAGAGCCTTAATTGTTTGTTCATTTTTGTCGTTCATATAATAATATTTTAATAATCAAAAAGGGCAGCCCTGATTCACCCAAGTCCAAATTAACCAAAGGCTAACTTATCGTTTGGCAGGACTGCCCATTTCGAGCGACAAATAAGGTTTTTAATAAAAAAACCTTTGGCAGTAATGGAATTGAGTGAATACTATTAATATACTAAAGAACAGGCTAAAAATCAATATCTTTACCAGATAAGCCAGACAAGGTTTGGCTAATCTCTTTATCCAGTTCGGGAAATTTAGAGAGGTCGTATTGCTGATAGTTAAGCCAACGCAGAAAATTGACTGCTTTCCCAATAGTGTCATTTGGCTCGCCCTGGTTTAAGCTAAGATGAAAAAGATAATTTACAAAAACCATTGACAGACCCGAAAAACATAAGTTTATACTCTATTATTATGAACATATTAGAACAAAGAGGTAGAAAATTAAATCGTCAGTTAATTAAGAAGGGGCCTGTAATATATTGGCTTTCAAGGGATCAGCGAGTTAAAGATAATTGGGGGCTTTTAGCTGCTTCAGAGTTAGCTTTAGAAACTAAAGAGCCCTTAATAGTATTTTTTTCTTTGGCAGATAATTATTTAGATGCTAGCTCAAGACATTATAGTTTTATGCTTAGTGGTTTAATTGAGCTAGAAGAAAAATTAGCAAAGTTTAACATCCCTTTTCATATCCTTCTTGGGGATCCCGTAGAGAGCATCGTTAAGTTTGTGAGAAAATATCAGCCAGGAGTTTTAATTAGTGACTTTTCACCGTTGCGTACTAACCGACAATGGAAGGAAGCTGTGGCTAAAGAATCATCAGTTGCTTTTTTTGAAGTAGATGCGCATAATATTATTCCTGCTTGGTTAGCCTCATCAAAACAAGAGTATGGGGCTTATACAATCAGGCCTAAATTAAAAAGATTGTTGCCAAGTTATCTTCTACCTTTCCCTGGCTTAAAAAAACAAGTCATTAATATCCAGCCATTAGTTAAGAATAATCAGGAAAAAATATATCAGTTCCTAAAGATGAATAAGTCTAAGGAAGAATTAATGGAAAGGTATAAATTCATTCCAGGCGAAAAAGCGGCCATTAAAGCGATGAAACATTTTTTAGAATATAGATTGGCTTCATATCATCTCCATCGTAATGATCCAACGATTGATGGTCAATCTAATTTATCACCTTATCTTCATTTCGGTCAGTTAAGTCCTCAGCGCTTAGCTTTAGAGGTGGACAGGAGTTTGGCTCCAAAAGAAGCTAGAGAAGATTTTTTAGAGGAATTAATTATTCGACGTGAATTAGCTGATAATTTTTGTTTGTATAATAAAGATTATGATAATTTTAATGGCTTTCCAAATTGGGCTCAAGAGACTTTAAAAAAACACGCTTCTACGAAGCGTGAATACTTATATGAAAAGAAAGATTTTGAGTTTGCTAAAACGCATGATAAATTATGGAATGCAGCCCAGAATGAGATGCTTAAAACAGGAAAGATGCATGGCTATATGAGAATGTATTGGGCTAAGAAAATACTAGAGTGGACTAGAAATGTAGAAAGTGCGATAGAGATAGCTATTTATTTAAATGATAGATATGAGCTTTGTGGTCGTGACCCAAACGGATATACTGGGATTGCTTGGAGTATGGGAGGTGTTCATGATCGAGCTTGGTTTGAACGACCAGTATTTGGTAAAGTGAGATATATGAATGATCAGGGCTGTCGACGAAAATTTAAGGTTGATGGATACATTGCTCGATGGAATGAATAATTTATTTTTCTTTATTTTCCTGTGAAACCCCTGATACTACTTGTTTTTCTTCTTTTTTTACTTTAAGTGCCATAAAAATGATGAAGCTACCAATAATAATGCCTAAGACATTGATAAAATAGGTCCAAATAGCACTAATAAATATTGTATAATCTAAGGCAGCTAGAGCAAGGCCAGCAACAGCTAGTGGTGGAAGTAAGGTGACAGCGATAGCAATTCCAGCCAGGCTAGTACTTAGATTTTTTTTAACCCAAGATAGGCTAGCGGCGGCGCCTGCTAAAATAGCGATAAATAATTCAAAGCCACCAGCCCCCATTTGTTTAATTAGTTCCATTTCATTGGTACGAAAAGGGAAGATTAGGCCGAAGAACATCGAGACTGAAAGGGCAAGCAAGGTGGTTAGGAGAAATACCTTTAAAGCACGAACAGATACTTTATAGTTCATAATAATTAAGGCTAATGAGAGACCTAGAACTGGTGATAGCATCGGAGCGACTAGCATGCCACCGATGAGCAAGGGCATACTGTTTTTTAAGAGTCCAGCTAGCACGATGAAGACAGAAACAATTAGGAGAACATAGAAGGAAGTATTTAAGCTGGAACTATTTATCAGTTCTCGACAAAAAATCTTACGCTCATTGCTGCTGACATCAAAAGTATTGCTTGTATTTTTTTTCTTAAAGATGGGGAATAAATTAAACATATAGATTATTTTTGAATTATATCTATGTATAGTTTATAGACTTTTATTAATTTACACAAATGAGAATTAATAAATAGAAATGAAGAATGCTTAGCAGTGCTAGTTCAGCTTATTAAATAATTTGTTTTATATATAATAGTTTTCTAGTTTATGGTATTATATAAATATAGTTTTTAGCAGCTTAGCTTTTAATATCAACGTTTCTGTTACCTTTTTTTATTTCAAACGTTATAATTAACCTAAGCGCTAATTTAATCAATTTATTAAGTAATTAAAATAATTTTTATGAAACAAGTAAAAAAAATTATTCCTCTTTTCATCCTGGCATTAGCTATTGTGATTCTAATGCAACCTACTGCCAAGGCAGAGCCTATTGCAGTAACTACGAGTTTACCAATAACTACGAGTTTTAGGGATAGTAAAGCCTGCACTTTAGAATATATGCCAGTTTGTGGTGTTGATGGAGTGACTTATGGCAATGCTTGTATGGCTCAAGATACAAAAATTGCTCATAAAGGAGAGTGTAGTAATAACAACAAGGATGAAGAGCCACTA
>Ga0172377_10003480_pt1 | contig 16178 bp, 23 predicted proteins | sample Pumphouse3metaG_FD_119749 | JGI IMG/M metagenome (GOLD analysis project Ga0172377, IMG submission 119749) | Leachate microbial communities from a municipal landfill in Southern Ontario, Canada - Pumphouse #3 metaG | ecosystem: Engineered > Solid waste > Landfill > Unclassified | place: Canada...
TGCTACCTGAAAGACTTTGATTCCCGCATGCTACCAAAGCGATAGCAAGCAAACAAAAAATAAGTTTTCTCATTTTATATTCTCATTAATATTGCATTCTTAAAATAAAGAAACATCAGGTTACCATTTACGCTGAAGTTTACATAAGACAAAGATAATATAATCTACTATTATTCTGTATCCCCCCCTCTTTTTTTCGCATTTATACCTGGGTAGATTTTTTTTTGTAAGGGGAAAGAGTACTTTTTCTACTTACAAAAAAGCAGATCACTTGGTAATCGTCCTTAACTCAGATAAAGACTATAGCAGTGTAACTCCTTATTATACGTTGTATTTTTTCGGGTTAAACTTTTAATATTTGTACGAAAAAACGGCATAGACAAAAAATAGTGTATCTTTACAACGAATTTCAAACCATTACAAAGTCATAGAGTTCCGGACCTGTTTATATATAAATTAATAATAGAATGAGCTATGAACGCAATGAAAACACTGGGAATATACATAGAGAAAAATACATTTCCCAATGCCTTAGTGGAAATAGCAACCGCTGTGCCTTGCAATCGACCGTGTTAAAATATTGCGGTTATGAGATAAAAATCGTTTTGCCATATTGGACAGATAAAGACAGGAAAGATCCTGATGGCAGGCATTTACACAATGGCGGACAATACCATGGGCGTATGGAAGCACTGGGAAATGTGGTTGTTGGAGCAGTTGTAAGTCCGGCGGAATTCATTGAAATTACTTTCCAACAACAAATACAAAAGAGTTAATAAGGTATAGAAACAATAAAAATTAAATGATTATGATAAGAGAAGCACCAGAAAATGTATGGCCTTTACGCGGATTCTATTTTGCGGTTAAGATAGCAGATTTACCTGAAGCTAAGTTTGGGGAAATATCGGGTCTAGATGTAGGACAAGAGATAGAATATCATCAAGGAAATGCTCCTGCTTTTCCGACGATTAAAATGCCGGGCATGAGGAAGTACGGAAGAGTAACGTTACATAGGGGCGTTTTCAAAATGGATGACAAGTTTTTGAAATGGTTCAATAAAATAAAAATGAATATTATTGAACGTCAGCCTATAACGATTATGTTGCTCAATGAATCGGGAGCACCAACAATGGTTTGGATATTAAAGAATGCTTGGCCTAACAAAATTACTGGGACAGATATGAAATCAGAAGGTAATGAAGTGGCTGTTGAAACTTTGGAAATAGTCCATGAAGGAATAACCATAGAAAATGGCTGAGAATGGAATGACAGAACATTATTTTGGAAGCGTAAAGTAAACTGTGTCATAGTCTAATTTACGCTCCCGAATTACTACCTATACAACCTTATGAGCACTACCCTTTCGCGATTCATGGGGAAATAGACTATACCATATTTGTATTTGCCGCAAGACATCTGCTTGATCATAGGTCATACATTTAAACAATAATGAGTTTAGCACATTATCAAATTCCTCCGGAGTAAAATCCATCTCTTTGATCAAGTTCTCCTTCGTCTTAAAAGAATAACACATTTTGCGAAATTCTTCATCAACTACTGCACGCTTTATAAACTTATCTGCATTATGAATAGACATAGTATTTATTTTTTTATATTTTCGTTTGTACAACTATTACACTCTCCCGAACAAATAACTCCATTCTCCATAGCCTCTATCGGCGGATAAAGAGTCAGTTTATTTTCTTTAAGCAACATCAAGTTTTGCTGTAAAATACGTCCTTGGCTTTTATATACCACAAAACCTTTTTCTGAAAGAACTTTCAGAGCCATCAACTGGATATGCCCCACTATTGCCCCTGCAATTTTCATTTTTTCAAATTGTGCGAGGATACTGCTTCCTGATGGAATAATTTCCTTCCAAAAAGTAAATGTCGTAGCTTCAGTCTCGGTATCAAACACACAAACATCAGCAGTAGTATTAAAACCATCTGCGATGCATTTATTTTTCGATATAGGTATGATGACCTTCATATTATCTTACCGTTTTTTATTCGTATTATCATCGTCGCCACTTTTTCTGCCTCTGCTCTGTTATGAGTAACCATGATAGTCGTCACACCCAAGTATTGGTGGGCCTTCATAATTTCAGTAAGGAGTATCGGACGCATATCTTCATCTATTGCCGAAAGTAGCTCATCAAGGAGCAATAAATGTGGATACGAGGCCAAGGCACGTGCCAAAGCCACACGTTGTTTTTGTCCACCCGATAAGAAATTTACCTTTTGCGTTGCAAGCAATCCTAAACCGAACACAGAAATAAGTTCAGCAATTTTTTGATGATCCTTTTTGCGTTGGGCATATCGTATATTCTGTTCCACATTCATATTTGGAAAAAGTGCCAAATCTTGAAACATATAAACCACCCTACGATCTTGAGGTTTAACAAATTTCTTTGACTTGGAATCAAACCACACTTCGTCTCCTACAAATAGCAAAAGAAAATGGTATTAATGTTAATGACTTGGAATCAAACCACACTTCGTCTCCTACCTTCATGTAACCTGATTTTGGGTAACCAAGTCCGGAAAGGAAACATAAAAGGGTTGTCTTTCCGGCACCCGAACATCCATCCCAACACGCAAACAAATTCACCTTGTGGAATATGTGTCTCAAGATGAAGTTCCTCTCTGCCATTTGGCGTGTTCATCATACGGTTTACATTTATATCTATTGACATATCTTTCATTTAACCTTATTTAGATGAATTATTTATTCCATATATAGCAATAAGTTCAATAAAAGAAACAAGGAACAGGATCAGCGCATATTTATTTGCCAAGTCATAATCCATTTCCTGTACTTCATCATATATAGCAATAGAAGCTACACGCGTAACATTCGGCATATTTCCACCTACCATCAGAACAACGCCGAATTCTCCCATACAATGAACAAAAGTCATGGCTACTGCAGTTATGATACTACCCTTAATATTAGGCAACAATACAGTGAAAAATGTAACAGTAGGACTTTTTTCCATAGTATATGCCGCTTCACGATAACTAATGGGAAGAGCTGACAATCCATTTTGCAAAGGTTGTACCATAAAAGGCAAGAAACAAATGACACTGGCGATAAGAATACCGGAAAAGGAGAAAGCCAACCGTACAACAAAAAAATGCTCTAACATATGACCAAACCAATTTCTAGGACTATACACGATAAGAATATAAAAGCCCATAACAGTTGGAGATAGACCATTGGCATACAAACAAAAGCCTCGAAAATAGAACGAAAAAGAAAATGAGAATAAGAAAAGCAATACGCTATAGGCATTCCGATTATAAAAAGAATCAGAGTAGTAAATAACGATAACTTTCCACTAATTAATAGAGGACTTAAAAAACCTATTTCGCTCATTTTTTTTACTTCAAGAAAAACAATTCACATTCACAACTTTAATTCCTTATAGAAAAAAAGTAATTCATCCGCTGTTAAAGCCCGCTTTAATTGAGTAGCCTTATTCTTCACGTATTTAAGCAATAAGTTGCTTTCTTCAGAAGAAAGAAATACCCCTCTTTTTGAAAAGAAATCATTTAATGCACCTCGCCCACTATGCTTTCCTATAATAAAATAAGGTTCAGAAGCACCTATGGATTCAGGACTAATAATTTGATATGCCTCCATGTTTTTAATCAATGCCTGAACATGAATTCCTGATTCATGAGATAATACATACTTTCCGGTAATCGGCTTCGAAAATGAAAAAAGTCTGCAAGATACTTTTTCTACAAACATCGAAAGATCCTTGAAATATTCTTTATGCAAACCCAAACTTTTTTTTCCACTAAGTTCCATAGCCATTACAACCTCTTCAAGTGCGGCGTTTCCCGCACGCTCACCTAATCCATTGACTGTAACGCTGGCCGCTTGAGCCCCGGACATTAAAGCCATATAAGTATTGGCAACCGCCATACCCAAATCATTATGGCCGCGAAATTCAAAAGGCATAGCCGGAAAACTCTTGGATAACTTCATGAACAATTGATTCACGGAAATAGGGTTCATAATGCCCACCGTATCTGCAAATCGAATACGTGTAACGCCAAAAGTCAAAGCTTCTCCTATATAACTTTCCAAGAAACCATATCCGCACGTGATGCATCCTGAGCGCCTATCGTAACATATTCGAAATAATCACGGGCGTAATTTACAGCATTCCTGAGATTAACCCTCACCCACTCTTTGTCTTTACCCATAAGCACCCAAATGAACAGAAGAAACGGGCAATGAGATATGTATACCTTTCGCATGTGTTTTGACTGCTGCATCAATATCTTTTTTACAAAATCGCGACCATACCAACGATCGAAACGACATCTGTTGATCAACAATCGTACGAATCTCTTTTACATCAGAATCCGACATCGCCGGAGTTTCCAACTCCACTTCCGGAATACCTATTTTATCAAGCATTTCGCAAATATGCATTTTCTCTTTCAATGAAAATACAGCACCTGGTGCTTGTTCTCCATCACGTAAAGTGGAATCTATAATATCTAAATTCCCTTTTTCCTTCATTCTGAGATTAAATATTTCTCACAAGGCTTCCCTTCTTCTAACGCGTCAAGAAACTCATCCACCTTCTCTTCCAAATCTATTCCACCGTACCAATAATTGTTAGGTTGTATGACAACAACCGGACCTTGGGAATAAAGATTCAAGCAGCCAGTAATCGATACTGCCACATCAAGGCCACGATCCGAACATTCTTCCAAAATATAAGGCACCAATGCCGGTGCACCATGCTGGCTACAATATCCCTGAACGATCTCACTCAAACGAAATGAATTGCATACCTATATATGATAATCCGGTTTTTCATACATCTAATTGTTATATGATTAATATTCTGTATTTAATATTTTATACTTATAATGACTGATGAAATTATCCACATCCTAAGGCATCACCCTTACATCCTCCTGAACCACAATTAAACCTCTCTTCTTTTTTTATTGTACGTATGGCCTTATTATCGTATACGCCTTCCAATCCTTCGTCTATCATCCCTGTCATCTGTATGATATGTAACCCGGATTCCTTTAAAATAGATTTCGGATTAGGTCCGACACCTCCCACAAGCAAAGCGCGACAATCTTTTAATAATTTAGCTACATTAATCCAACGTTGGTCTCCTCCACCTGATAGTGGCATAACCCGCTGTTCTACATATTTAAAACCATTGGGAGATTTTTCATAGATATAAACGCTTTCCGATTCACCTAAATGCTGATTGACCAAAAGTCCTTCATAAGAAGCCACAGCCACATACGGACGGGCAGCCAAATCTGATTGATGAGTAGTGACCTGACGAAGAATAGCATACGATTCTTTTTAATCTTGCCCCAAAAGGCCGGCCGCATCTGCTCTACAGCGTGCACAAGGGGTCATCATCGGTAGATAGTCTTTCGCCTCCGTCCTTACTCTGAAGATCATCCCTTTATCTGGAGCTGGTAATTTCTCAAAAGTTATAATATACCCCAAAAATTAGACAGATGCATAAGTTAAAGAATATTTTTATACTTTTGTACCGTAAAAAAAAAGTGAATGTCATGGGACGTAGAAGTAAATTTGAGGCCTCCTTCAAGGGCAAAGTGGTTTTAGAGGCCATCAAGGAACAAAAGACATTGAACGAGCTGGCAAAAGAGTTCAAGGTTTCTCCCTCAAAGATTGCTGTTTGGAAAACCGAGTTTTTGCAAAAGGCAAGTGCCGCCTTCGCCAAATCGGATACCTCACAAGAGAAGTTAGTCAAGGATCTGAATGCAGAAAAAGACCGCCTTTTGAAAAAAGTAGGGGAATTGACAATTAAGAATGATTTTTTTGCGAGAGCCTGTGAGGATGCCGGACTAAAAGTCAGATAATGGAACTCGGTAAGAAGCTTCCTCACGAAATGAGCATCAACCATTTTTGCGGTCAGATGCATATATGCAAAAGTCGCTTCTACTATGATCCTAAAAAGGAATCGCAGGCAAATTTGAATTTGATGAAGCAGATGGATGAAATTTTGTTAGAGCATCCGGCGACGGGTGTACAGAATTTTGTGGATCTCTTCCACCTTCATGGACTTAAAGTAAACCATAAGCGTATCAGTCGGTTGATGAAAGTCATGGGCGTGGAATGCATTTACCCTCAGAAATGCCTTTCTAAAGGCAGTAGGACAAAGTATGTGTATTCCTACCTGCTCAGGGACATTAAGGCGAAGCATCCTAACCAAATTTGGAGTACGAATATATCCTACATACCTATGGGACGTGGGTTTATGTACCTGTATACCATTATCGATGTGTATAGCCGGTTCATAGTGGGGTGGAGACCGAGCAATGATCTGTCTGCAAGTAATTGTATCGCTCTTCTTGAAGAGTGTATCTCTAAACATGGTGCACCTGAAATAATAAATGCCGACCAAGGCTGTCAATATACCACTGAAGGTTGGATAAAGTGTCTGCAAGAGCATCATATCCGTATCAGTTATGGACGGCAGAGGCAGATGTAAGGACAATCTTTGGGTAGAACGTTTCTGGCGTACTATCAAACAGGAATACATTTACCTGAATCCTGCCGATGACGGATATGAACTCCGAGAAGGAATTGCCAAATTTATTGAGTATTACAATTATCGTAGGCCGCATCATAGTTTGCCGGAAGTTACCATACAGGAGATATAACCGAGCGACTTGATGCTCGTCAAGGCGTTGTAAGACGCCTCTTGCCGAAAGGCGATCTCTCTGTAGATGAGTATATTTTAAATTAATGTTAAACGTTGTCGAACTTTGGGGTATAGATTAAGAATAAGAAACTTTTTCCACCGGAGAAATAACTCTTACAAATATAAAAAGGCAAAAATGAGACTTCTTATTCTTATCAATATTGTTTTTTATAATAAACAACAATTAGTTTATCAATTGAATTAATTGTCTTTTGCTCTTAGATTATACACTTTTATCATTTCAAATTCTCTATCCCGCGTACGCGGGATATATAGTTTCCGTACGTGGGATATATAGCCCCCATACACGGGCCGGAAAGACTTCGTACGGGGGACGGAGAAATTAAGCAATAAAAGCATATTAATAAAGAAGCGAAATTGCTTAAAGGAAGAAGATTATATACTTAATTTGAATGTTTAAGTATTCTCTATTTACTACCTTCTTGGATGATTTTTATATCAGTAAAAACATCTCCTACCGACATTTATATTACTGCTTATAAATGGATAATATTAACTTTTATTCCTATGCGACAAAAAATAGAAAGTCCTTCTAAATCAATTATTAATTGAATTAGAAGGACTTTTCCCTTTAAATCGATTTTAAAAAAATCTACTTTGTGGAGCTGGAGGGAATCGAACCCTCGTCCAAACGAGGAAATCATAAGCTTTCTACATGCTTATCTTTGCCTAATTTTTCGTGCAGAAACAGAACCAAAGCCATCAATTTCTGCCTTATCTTCTAAAGTTTCATTGATAGCACGAAGCTACTATCAATTATCCCCGATTTAACTGCACCACTGATTCGGAATGCTTCGGAGCAACTGCTTCCGAGTGATGTCTCGTCCTAGCACCTAGTGCCAGGATTAAGCTAATCTACTATGATTCGATTAAGCAGCAAGAGCGTAATTTGTTTCGCCAGATAAAATTTTGAAAACTGAGATTTAAGTGCAAATTATCGACGCACTGCATGCTTACCCACACTTTCTGCCCGCTGTCAAATCCGGTCAGCCCCATGATATAAGAAATAAAAGCTAAACATTTTAGCTTGCAAATGTACTTAAGTTATTCTAATCCACCAAAGATTTACCCATAAAAAAATATTTCACTATCTTCTGATCCGGCATAAGACTGCAACAATCGATGAGTCATTTGCGCCGCTTCGTCAAGACCGATTTTACCGCTATAACCATTGATTAAAGCAAGTATATGAGTAGTATTTACATCCATTTTGGTACGCTCATTATCACTGGTCGGCGTACCGATACCGCCTACGGAATCTCGATATACAGGCAAGCCCTGAATATTAAGCACTCCCCTGCCGATACCTTCAAAAGGTTCATCTTTTTTGCCGATACCAAGCACTAAACTGCTGCCTTGTATCTTGTCGGCATCAAAGCCACCGATAGAATATCCGGTACACAGCGAAACGAGATTAATTAAATCAACCAATGTATCTATTTGATATAAAGGAATACCACGCATTAACCTTCGGCGCAAAGCTTCTGCAGAAGGACGATAGCGACCGGGATCTTTACCACAACGTTTATAAGCCTCGCGCGTTGCTGCAATAGCCGGCTGTAGTTTGATGTCTTCCATCTTTGTTGTAGATATAAGCCCTTGTGCAAAGAACTCTATTTCTTTCCAAAGGCCTTCGCTATGAACTGAATTCTTGACTTTCGCATAGACAGCGGCACCTGCAAATGCAGGGCAGGCTTCTTTTATCTCTTGAGAAATCTTTATGTCAAACATTTTTATATATTTTATTTCCGAAGCATGATTCCTGACAATATACGACCGGACTTCACTCCTAATCTTCTGGCTGAAAAGAATATATCGTGTGATTTAAACGTGCATATTCCAGCCAACTCAATCTGACTCGGTGAAATACCGCAATCAATTAATTGTTCACGATTGGCTTCCCATAAATCTATATGAAATTTTCTGGATTCATCATGCCAACGAGCAATACGCCCCATATCAAATCCACCTTTCTTGAAAATATCATATACTTCTATTCCTATTTCAAAAGAATCGAGTGAAATACTCGGACCGATACAAGCGATAACATCATCTCCCTGAGTTCCGAAAGCCTGGTCCATTTCTTCAAATACTTTTGAAAGAATACAATCTACTGTTCCCCGCCATCCGGCATGGACGACAGCTATCGCCTGATGTTTTTTATCATAAAGTAAAATAGGAACACAATCGGCTGTAGAGATGCAAAGACAAAGGCCGGGACAATCAGTCAATAAGGCATCTTTACCGTAAAGTTTTTTAAGTCGAACATCGGGTGAAGCTGACAGATAAGCATGATCAATCAACAAACTATTCGTGCTATGGATTTGATAAGGAATGACTAATTGATCGGGAGTAATGGATAATTCAGAACAGAGCAGAACCTGATTTCTACGGACAGATTCAGAATCATCACCGCAGTAAGGCGAACAGTTGAAAGACGTATAATTGCCTATGCTACAACCACCCACCCGAGTAGTTACAAAATGAGAAATATTGGGAAACGAGCTCAATGACTCATATCCCAATATTCTTTTATCTTTTACGATAGATTTCATTTTTCATCATCATCGTCTTCATATTCAAAATCGATATCATCGAATGAATCTTCTTTTTCGTCTTCCTCAGGAGTAAGATCAATATCCTCGCCTATTTCTTTCAATTCCTGTCTTAACTTTTCTACGTCCTTGGACTGATGGACTGGACTGGACTTCTCTTCTATCGGAGCAGAAATACGATTATCTTCTTTGTTCAATTCTACCCAAAGGATGTCTTTCAAGGACTGAATACCCAAACCAACTACGGAAGATATAAACACATGAGGAATATCATCGGGAAGCGACGGCTCAATTTCATCCATCAACTCCTGATCGATCATATCACACTTAGAAATTGCCAGTACACGTTGCTTATCCAGCAACTCAGGATTATAATTCTTAAGCTCGTTCAACAAAATATCATATTCTTTTCTTATGTCATCGGTATCACAAGGCACCATAAACAACAATAAGGAATTACGCTCGATATGTCGCAGGAAACGCAAGCCAAGGCCCTTGCCCTCACTCGCACCTTCGATGATACCGGGAATATCGGCCATGACAAAAGACAAATTATTGCGATAAGGCACAATACCTAGATTTGGCTCAAGTGTGGTAAATGGATAATTGGCAATCTTAGGCCGGGCTGCGGAAACTGATGAAAGCAACGTAGACTTACCTGCATTTGGAAATCCGACGAGACCAACATCAGCCAACAATTTTAATTCAAGAACGACAAACATCTCCTGCATCGGTTCACCGGGCTGAGCAAAGCGTGGGGCCTGACGGGTTGAAGTACGAAAATGCCAATTGCCTTCACCTCCACGACCACCTTTGAGCAGCACAACTTCTTGTTTGTCATCGGTTACATCACAAATATATTTACCTGTCTCGGCATCATATGCCACTGTACCGCAAGGTACATCAATATATGCATTCTTACCATTGCGACCGGTACTTTTTTTCTTGCTACCTGATCTTCCATGATCAGCCTTTACATGACGATCAAATTTTAGATGCAGCAAGGTCCAATAATTACGATCACCACGTAAAACTATATCACCTCCTTTTCCACCATCGCCACCATCCGGGCCTCCGTTGGGGACAAATTTCTCACGCCTCATGTGTGTTGAGCCTCCACCGCCCTTACCGGAACGGCAATAGATCTTAACATAATCTACAAAATTTGATTCTGCCACAACTTTAATTATTAATGGAAATTGAAGAAAAACAAAGTACACATTCTAATGCAGCGTTTATTTCTTAACGCTCGCAATAGCAGTACAAATATCAGCAAAAATACGATCTAACTCACCAAATCCATTGATACGATGATACTGACCTTCTTTTTTATACCAGTCTATAAGTGGAGATGTCTGTGAATGATAAACGGCAAGACGTTTTTTTATTGTCGTCTCATTATCATCGGCACGTCCGGAATCTTTGCCACGTTTAATCAAACGTGTCATCAATTCATCTTCAGGAACTTCAAGATCAAGCATCACCGAAACACCTTGGCCTCTTTCAGTAAGCATATTCTTCAAAGCCTCAGCTTGTGCTATCGTACGAGGAAAACCATCGAAGATAACGCCCTTACTTTCTTTGAAACTATCAAAGACACTGGCAAGTATATCAATCATCAACTCGTCAGGAATCAATTGACCCTGATCGATATAACCTTTGGCTGTCTTTCCAAGGGCGGTACCGTTCTTTATCTCAGCACGAAGTACATCACCGGTAGAAATATGATTAATACCATACTTCTTTACTATGTTTTCACTTTGCGTTCCCTTACCTGAACCGGGAGCACCAAAAATTACTATATTCAACATTTCTCTATATAAAATTAATAGTTAACCTTCTTCTGTTACAGTATAAATATCGGGATAATTGCGACCATATCCATCATAATCCAATCCAAAACCGACGATGAAATCATTAGGAATACTCATAGCCGCATACTCAATATTCAGTTCAACAACCAGTTTCTCCGGTTTCACCAATAAAGATGCAATATGAATTTCCTTGGGTGAGCGAGTGCCCAAAGATTCGATGAGACGCTGCATGGTAAGCCCTGTATCAACAATATCTTCTACAATTACAACTGTACGATCAGTAATGTCTTCATTCAATCCAATGACCTCTTTGATCTTTCCTGAAGACATCAGTCCCCGATAAGAAGCCAGTTTAACAAAAGAAATCTCACAAGGAATCGTAATGCGTTTCATTAAATCGGCAGCAAACATAAATGCGCCGTTAAGCACACAGAGAAAGATCGGATTCTTGCCTACCAAATCACGATTTATTTCGCCCGCCACACGAATAATTTCCTTTTGGATATCCTTTTCCTTAATGGATACGACGAATGTTTTGTCTTTTATCTTTATTGAGTCCATAAGATGATTTTTTAAAAGTGATGCAAAAATACGACTTTTATTCTATGTATAAAAGTAAAAACACTTTTTTTACCTATATTTGTAGGATGAAATCTAATCAACAGATATAGATATGAAAATATTTCCTAGTAATAGCATTAAACATTTGGATGCCTACACAATTGAGCATGAACCCATAGACTCCATTGATTTAATGGAAAGAAGTGCGCAAGCGCTCACTGAAGCAATCGCAAATAAATGGAATACCAAGCACCCTGTCGCCGTATTTGCAGGGCCGGGAAATAACGGGGGCGATGCCTTGGCTGTGGCTCGTATTTTATCACGAAAAGGGTATCAAATGGAAGCTTATCTCTTTAATACAAAAGGAAAACTTTCTCCCGACTGTCAAACCAACGCAGAATTACTCAAGAAAATAGAAGAAGTAAAATTCAGTGAAATAACTTCACAATTCGCTCCTCCTGTCCTAACCGACGAATACTTAGTCATTGACGGATTATTCGGTTCCGGATTAAATCGCCCGCTAAGCGGTGGATTTGCTGCCGTAGTAAAGCATATCAATAATTCTCCGGCCACAATTATATCCATAGACATTCCCTCGGGATTGATGAGTGAAGAAAACACCTTAAACAACATGAACTTCATTATTCATGCTGATGTTACTTTAAGTCTGCAACTACCTAAACTTGCTTTTCTCTTTGCCGAAAATAAAAAATTTGTAGGCCAATGGGAATTGATTGATATACATCTCAACAAGGAAGGAATGGAAAAAGAAGAAACGCCTTATGAAATTATGGAGCCGGACGATATCCGCGACCTAATCAAACCACGCTCTACATTCGATCATAAAGGGACTTTCGGACACGCACTATTGATAGCCGGCTCTAAGGGTATGGCCGGAGCTTCTATCCTGACTGCCAAAGCTTGCCTACGCTCCGGTGTGGGACTACTCACTATTCACGCCCCACAATGCAACAACTGCATTTTGCAAACAACAGTGCCTGAAGCAATGGTTGATTTAGATGCCGACGAAGGATGCTTTTCCGTTCCTATCTATGCCAATGATTATCAGGCTGTCGGCATAGGCCCGGGACTGGGGCAAAACGACAAGATCGAATCAGCACTCCTTGAACAGCTGTCCGATTGTCAGACACCACTGGTACTTGATGCCGACGCTCTGAACATTTTGTCTCAACATCGTGAAAGGCTCACACATCTGCCTGCTGGCACAATACTCACACCGCATCCCAAAGAATTTGAGCGATTGGTCGGCAAGTGTCAGGATACATTTATGCGACTTTGCAAAGCCAAAGAACTGGCCCAAGTTGCTAATCTCTACATTATATTAAAGGGTGCAAATACTGCTATCATCACTCCCGAAGGTAAATTCTTTTTCAATCCTACCGGCAATGTAGGAATGGCTACCGGTGGAAGTGGCGATGTACTAACCGGTGTCATCCTGGCATTATTGGCTCAAGGTTATACCTCTGAAGAAGCTGCAAAAATCGGAACTTTCATTCATGGCCTGGCCGGAGATATTGCTGTTAAATCAAAAGGTGAAATAGGTATGATAGCCAGTGATATAATTACTTGTCTGCCTGCTGCCTGGAAAACGTTAAGCGAATAAAGGCACTACTGCTGTTTTTAAGTTTTACTACTAATTAATTATTTTAAAAAATGAGAAAAGTTATATTACCATTCGTTCTTTTGGTTTCAACGTTAGCTTTTGCTCAGGAACGTTTAGTACCGGGCATTGTAAACAATGGAAAAAATTACGGTGTAGTTTATACCTTGCCGGAATCGCAGATAGTTATTAAAATAAAAGTAAAAAAAGACACTTATACTCCAGGACGGTTCAGCAATTATGCCGAACAATATTTACAGGATAAGAATGTGTCTTCGGATCCTTCTACCTTTTGGACAATTACTGATATACAAGTCAATGATTCCGGCGTGCCCGACAAAAGTCAATATTACTTTATCGAGATGAAAGAAAAAACAGTTGCACCGTTCGTTGAATTGACTTCCGGTGGTATCATCAAATCTATCAATGCACCTTATACGACTAATAAAACGGCGGAGAAAAAACAGGACACCGATTCTGCCACCATTGCAGATAATAAGACAAAAACAAGTGCAACACCGATTAAAAAGATGAAACCGGAAGATTATTTTACAGAAGAAATTCTCATGGCCAGTTCTACGGCAAAAAGGGCGGAATTGGTGGCCAAAGAAATCTATGCCATACGTGACAGCAAAAGTAATCTTATACGCGGACAGGCCGATAGCATGCCAAACGACGGATTGCAGATGCAGATTATGATTGATAATCTTAATGCTCAAGAAGAGGTGCTTTCTTCTCTCTTTAAGGGTACTATAACAAATGAAGAAAAGACATATACTTTTGTTATAACGCCGGATAAGGAAATAAGCCATCAGATCGTTTTCCGATTTTCAAAAACTTTCGGAGTAGTGGCAAGCGATGATTTAAGCGGATCTCCGTATTATTTCTCTTTGAAAGATTTGCACAATCTGAAAACGCCTGATACTAAAGAAAATGTGAAAGAAAAAAGAAAAGGCATAGCTTACAACCTGACTGGAAATGGATTAGTGACCCTAAGTGATGGAGAAAAGACAATATTTGAGAACAAAATACCAATTACACAATTTGGTACAAAGGAGTATTTATCTCCCGTTCTCTTTAAGAAAGATGCTGGTCTAAAAGTTTTCTTCAACCCGAATACAGGTGAATTACTTAAGGTTCATCAAACAAAAAACTGAAAAATAACTATTCTTCCACAACCGGAACATTATATTATTATTTCTCAATATTGGGCTCTTCAAGGTGATAACCTTTCTGCTTGTTCACCACTTTCAGCATAATGGCCACAACAAGTGAGAGTACGGCCAAACCTGTGAATATAATCATGGGCAACGTATAATCATATTCATTCACGCCATTGGCATGACCGATAATACAATAATTGTCGAGCACCTTACCGATTAAAAGCGGAACACCGAAAAGGCCGACATTTTGAATCAAGAAGATCAAAGCATAGGCCGTTCCCAATTGATTGGAAGGAAATATCTTAGCAACCGAAGGCCACATAGCTGAGGGTACCAAAGAAAAAGCAATACCAAGAATAATCATTAATGCGATAGCTATCGGCCAATAAGTAACAAACGGTAACGAATAAATCAAGTGCACAAAAATTATCATTCCAGCACCTAGAATCATTATTGAGGCAGCTTTTCCGTGTTTATCTACGATACCTCCAAAAACCGGCGTCAGAAACAAAGCACCCAAAGCCGGAAGCCCCGCTACAGTACCTGCCAAATCTTCGGCTATATGATATTTATTGATCATTAATTCCGTAGCATATTTCTGAAAAGGAAAGACACAAGAATAAAATAACACACAAAGCATTGCGATAAGCCAGAAGCCCGGATTTATAAGAATCTCACCTAAATGCGCAAAAGAAAACTTATCATTTTCATCTTCTTCGGCTGCTTCTTTAACTTGACGATCCAATTTTTTATCCAATATCGAAAAGAGAAAAAACGCAAACAAACCGGCAACAAGTAAAATCAAACCGACAAATACCGGAGCAGAAATACCATAACGCTGCGCAATAGGAATAGAAAAAGAATATGCTGCCTGCGAACCGATACGGGCTAGAGCAACTTGCACTCCCATGGCAGTAGCCATTTCTTTACCTTTAAACCATTTCGCAATAATCTTGGTTACCGTGATTCCGGAAACCTCCGCACCAACACCAAAAATGGAATATCCGGCTGAGGCAATAAAGACTCCGGTCTTCATTCCGAATATCAAGTTGACATCACCGGCAAGAACTGTCATTCCATAATATTGTAAAGCAGCACCGATCACCATTAAAAATGCAGCAAGCTTACCTGTGAACCGGATACCGAAACGATCAAGAATCAGTCCACCCCAAAGAAGCATCAGCAAGAAAACATTAAGAAAGCTATAGGCTCCGGTGAAAGTTCCATATTCGGAACTTGACCAACCTAATTGTGCCTCAAGCATCGTTTTTAAGGGCGCCATGATGTCGCATACAAAATAAGCTGCCATCATAGTGAACGCCACTATACTCAAAGTACCCCAACGAACCCATCCCGAATCGTTAATCTTTCTATTTCTTATTTCTGCCATTTTTTGTATTTTTGCTGTTATTTAATATAGAAATGCAAAATTTGTCGCAAAGATAATACAAAATAAAATACTTCATTATTCATTTTCGAACAAATAACTCCATTCTTATTTCTTTCGATCACACAAATCACCAACATTTCCTGTACGTTTCAACACTCCCCATGTTTGCAATTCACCCTTAATAGCCTTCATGTAGCTCTTGAAAAAAACTACATACATAATCCATCGATAACAAAACCGCTGGGGAATAATCAATAATAACTTATATAATTTATCTTTCTCATACAAGAAGGCAACAACGGAAATACTTGCATCCACCAACA
>Ga0172377_10003481_pt1 | contig 16171 bp, 11 predicted proteins | sample Pumphouse3metaG_FD_119749 | JGI IMG/M metagenome (GOLD analysis project Ga0172377, IMG submission 119749) | Leachate microbial communities from a municipal landfill in Southern Ontario, Canada - Pumphouse #3 metaG | ecosystem: Engineered > Solid waste > Landfill > Unclassified | place: Canada...
GAATATTAAGCTGTTCAAATTCTACCCACTTAAGATCAGCCATAATACCCGGTAAACCACTAACAAAAAAATCATTAGCTTTTTCAGAATCCTCTTTATGTAATCCTGCTTCCATTAATAATGTTTTGGGATCTTTAAGTGCCTGATAATGTTTTCCAACAAACATTCGTCTAGCACCGGATGAAAGTTTTTCTAAACCTTTCATTCCAGAAGTAACTAATCCTCTTGCTCCTCCAAATACACCTGAAAGGATATCAATTGGAAGTTTTACCATATTCATTAAAGCATTTATACCTGGCCAATTTCTTGGATCTATTTTATCTAAGAAATTATCAAACATCTTCTTTAAGAAACTTGGTTCTTTACGATTTAAAATACTTTCTTGAATTCCAAAACCAGATATTCGAATAGTCATTAATTCAGCTAATATATATCTATTAATATCATAAGAAGCGGACATAATTGCCATTTTAGCTGATTCAAAATTAGGAGCCATACTACTAATATTACTAGACGGGGTATGTAATAATTTTGCTTGATCAGTAGCTACACCAAATATTACTGATTTATCTTGTATCATAGATTTTTCAGTATCATAACCATATACTTTAGCAAGCTTATCAGTAAGATTTTGATGTCCTAATAATTTATTCATTATTTGTGTAATTGGATCATATTTTTCTTTTAATGTCGACAGAGTATAATCTAATTTATCAAATATTGTTGAAAAGAATCCTCTATTATCTTCTCCAAAAACTTCTCGACCGTATGAATCATAAAAACTATCTTGGCCTTTTTCACCCTCTTGTCGTTTATAGTCAGATTCAGATGATATTTCACCTCGCAATCCAGCTAATAATAAATTAGAACGCCGAATATCATTTTCAATTACCTGTAATACCATAAAAGATAATGTTTGAGCATCTATACCTTTTCTAGTTGTTAATGCTAAAATTCGACGCATTGCTGGACCACTTGAATCTGGGCCTAAATATTTTCGAGCAAGATTATCTGGTGCTTCTCGATGTGGTTGTAATCGAGATAATTTTATAGATTTCCAAATAGACATTCCAATTTGCATACCAGCTAATGCTAATGAAACTCCAGTAGGATCTGCTAAAGCTCCCATAATTTTAGTATTAGCAGCACCTACTCCATGTGCTAATGTACCAGCAAGTCCACCTTGAGCAGTAGCATGAGATAATAAATTAGGAATAGCATTTCCAGTCAATTTATTTACAGTACCAGTAGCACCAGAATATATAGAATTTAACAAACCTCCAGACATTTTATTAGATGTAGTTCCTTTAATCGTATCCATTGTTGTGCCAGTTAATAAATTTTCTAATCTTGGCATTTTTGAAAGTAATGGTTTAATAGAAGGAATTGCAGATGATGCTAACATACCTAATCCTCTAGGCATACCATTCATCAAATAATTTAATGTACTAAATTGATCTAATAAATTAGATGTTCTACCAACTCCACCCAATTGAGGCATATATCGTTTTTCATATGCATGTCTACGAGATTTTAATCCTTCAGATAATACTTTAGGAACTAAATATCCAAGACCACCAATTGGACCCGTAGCAGAATCTATAAATGAGGATAATTTCCCTCCTATATGAGGAGATAATTTTTTTACTCCAGAAATAATAGGTTTATGATAAAAAGGTTCAGAAATTGTATTAGCAAGTATCGATGGAATAAATAGTTTTTGTAATAATGGATTTGCTTTTCCTTGATAATTTTTATATTCTTGTTGGATTAACTGATCTGCCGATGGTTGATTATATAAATTTTTTTGTGAAGCTTTTAAAACTTCTTTCATTAATTGAGGGTTAAGACCTAAATTTGTTCTTAACATAAGAAAATCCTATATATAATAAATTTCATTCAAATGGGGATATAAGTGGCATATAAATTTGCCAATCATTTTCAGTAAGAGCATTTTTATTAGATTGTTGTGTAAATAATTCGTCTTCTTGAACTGTCTTTGGTACAAAATTTTGATTCATATGTGGATTTTTAAATTCATCTTGAATAGTTATTTTTGTATTCATCATTTGAGCTACAGATTTAATACTATTAAAAAAGTTTTGAGTTAATTGTTCATTGGAATAGTTTAATAGCGGCGAGATCTTTAAATATGTCATTTTCCGAGCATAAGCACAAAAAGATCCAGCCATAAACATATCACTAAAACTTGAACTTTTTATTACACCCCGGTTACTTCGTTGAATTGAACTTAATTGACTAATTAAATATTGAGATTTAATTCTAGAAGGATCTTCTGTCATTAAATCATAAAATAAAGAAACCATTAATTCTTTAGTTCTTGTATTAGTATTAATTCCATATTCATGTGTAGTTTCGTCAATTATTTCTCCAGGAATTTCACTCTTTTTCAAATCTTTATAAATAAAAGGAATATAATTGAAATCATGAATATGATATAATAAATGTTCTATAATAGCTTTTCCAATAGAATTATTTTCTATTGCTAAAATTATTCTAGCTCCAACTATTTTATACAACCATCTAAATAAATCATCTACAACTTCACCATATTTAGTAAGAGAGCCTAATTTAACATTTATCTCTGCTAGTTGTTGAAAATCTTTATATGAAAAAACTTCAACAGCATTAAATGCTCCTCGGATAGAACTCGCAGTATCGACACCAACTAAATAATAATCTTGAGGATTAATACTATCAGAATATACATCTAAATTTGTTTGATTTTTTAAATGAATAATATTTGATTTTTCTTGTTTACGAAACTTTTGTAAAACTATATCATCAAATATACAATATGTTCCACCAACAAATAATAAATCTAATTCTTGATTAATTTTTCGTTGATCGAAGTTAAGTTCTTTTTTCTGTTGTTCATACCATGTCAAAGTTTTAAATTTACTTTCAGACCAATGATATCTAACTCGAATGAAACTATTTCGATCTGGTGCAGAAACATATTTATGAGCATCTTTAGAAATAGTTTCATTATCATCTCCCTCATCAACAAAAATATCATCTGAATCTACTGCTAATTCATGAGTATCATAAAAAAACTTTCCATCACCGTCTACACCATTTGGAGTAGATGTTATTAAAATCATATATGGATAATCATTTCGAGCAGCTTGTTCTCTAGCGGTTGATAAAGTAGGTTGAGCAGAACCATAAATATCTTGCATATGTGGTATAAATGCTGCTTCATCAATATATAATATCGGAACACTTAAAGATCTAGCTAATGTATCAGGCGATGAAGTTGTTGAAGGATAAAACGTATCAATTCTTGAACCGTTTTGTAATTCCCAATAAGACTTTATTTCACTTCTAGATAAATTAGGTACTTGCATCCATTTGGGAAGATTATTATTAATAAATTTAATTTTTTTAAGATTTTCTTGAGCTGAATCTTTCCGGAAATTAAGAATTACAATTCTATTATTAGGAAAAAAATTAGCAGCCCAAGATAAAATTCCAGCAGCAATTGTAGAATTATGAGTAGGAATTTTATCTTTACTACATAAAAACATACCAGAAGGATTTTCAACCATAATACATTTAACAGGTACAGATTGAGTTGTTTGAATATTTTTTAAATAAAAATCTCCCATCTTTATACTTTGAGAAGGAGAATTAGAAAATATTTTAAAAATTTCTTTAGTTGTTAAAATTTCATTATACAAATCTAAAGAATCATTTGTTATTTTCCAAAGATGATCAGCATCGGATATGATACTTGTTTTACTGTTTACAAATTCTAATTTATAACATTTCCTATTATACATTATTTCGGTTGTAGCTATTACAGAAGTTGGATTTTCATATTCATCTAATATTAAATCTCCAACTTGTATATTTTTCATTGATGAATAACCACCATTTGCAAGTGGTATCAACGTTTCAATATCAAGAGCCTTACCAAGCTGACGACTAGCTATTAATAAAACTGTATGAAATCTAAATACAGACCTTACTACTCTTCTTAATTTTTTATGTAATGTTTCTCTAGAATATTGTTGTTTTCCACCGATTTCTTGAAAATAAACATAATTAAACATATAGTATAATGGGTTTTGACGGCATTTTATCCATTCAGAAACATAATGTTCATTAATATCAATATGATTATTTTCTTGAATTAAATTTAATGTTTGATAATCTGTAGGTGTTAATGTAGTATTATTAACATTAAGTACTTCTGGTTCAATAATAGCACTTTGGTGAGAAATAATTTTATTTTTTATCTCATCTAACATTTTTATAAGCCTCCTTATTCGGCGAGACCATTAAATAGATCTCGCCGAATAACTTTACTCAATTATAAATTGAATATTAATATTGTCAACATCCCAATAAATTGTAATAGGAGTATATTTAACAATATCTTCTTTATATTTTAAATCTCTTAAAAAATCATCAGTTTTATAAAATTCAATTCCATTATTTAATTCATTAGGAACAACAGATGAATCAGTTACAAAAACTCTAACAGATTTAATATAATTTCGGTCAGAATGTATAAATTCTATTATTAAACTGTTATAGTAAACAATATCAGAACCAGAAAATGCTTGTTGTAAATAATTTGCAACAGCAAGTAATAAATCTTCTTTTTCTGTTACTAAATCAATATTATATCGTTGAACATATAACTTATCAATTTTTATTTCTAATGTCATTTGCAATGGCAATTTAATATTAGGAATATTAATCCAATTACTACCATCAAATTGATAACATATATTACAATTACTATCTAAAATAAAATCATTTTCAACAGGAGTATAAAATGTCCAACTTCCAGCTGAATATGTTGCGATTTCATTTTCATGTCCTTCAAATTCACTATCAGCAGTTGGTGTCGTACTAACTAAATATCTTGAATTACTACTAACATATGAAGGTGGTTCATGTAAAGTTGTAATATATGAATCTAACCAAGTATAATTAACATTTGAAAATATTTGAGGACCTTGAATAAATAAAGATTCAATATATGGTGATTCAATTATATAAGAATTTAAAAATCTACATTGAACCGTATCTGTTATCATTCTGTTTATATCAAATGAAAGCCCAGTTATAAATGATTGAATTTTTTCAGTATAATAATTTTCATCTTGTTCAAAAACTTCTTTATCTATAACTGGAATATTAATTAAATATGAATTATTACCACTAGTATATCGTGTTAATTTTAATTGATCAGTTATATCTACTAACTGATAAAAATTATTAGTTTTACAAGTAAATTTTAAACTGGTCATTGGACCATTAAAAATTGTTGGAGTATCATCATTTCCAGTTAAACCCAATGCAGATAAACAAGTAGATCCACTCTCCGAAATGAATAAATTATATACAGTATCTCCAGATAAAGGTGTTAATTTAACTCGTTTATTTCCATCACTATCAACATAAACTGTTGCAATATCTTCTCCAAATGCAAAATTTATTTCAGAAACAAGAGTTTCAGCAGTTTGAGATCCAGACGTCAATGAAATAGATGTGAATGCATTTTCATATTCTACTGTACTATCGTTCATTTTAATTTGTAAAACATTATTTGGAGCAGCTGGAATTATAAATATTTCACTTAATTCTGTAAGTATAGAATCCGAAATTCCACCTTTTATTTCAATTTGTACAAAATCATTTAAAATTCCAAAATTTTCTAAATCTTCATACTCATAAATAAATTCATTATCTGCCAATGGATAACATTGCATTGGTTTATTTTGAATGTTATGATATTTACCATAAATTGAAATTTTAAAAACTAAATGATTTATAGATTGAAATGATTTTAAAATTATTTGAGTTTTAAAATTATCTTTATCATATTGCAAATTTAAATATGTATTTGGAATTTCAAAACCAGTTCCAATAGTAGTCATTTCAGTTATTATTTCAGAAAAATTCACAAGTAAATTTTCATTCATAATATACCCATCATAATAATTCATTCGGGTATTTCCTTTATATACAAAAGGACTTATGAATAATTTATTATTAATATTAAATTCAGGTCGCCAAATAAATTCCTGTAATTGTTGAGAATTTGGATAAATTGATATGAGAGTTCCATTACTTCCATTATCAGTATAAGAATATGTTGATGTTGCCGGCTCGGTTACATCAATTTCCCAATATTGTGTTTGAAGATTAACAACTCTTCCATATATTTGATATTTAGTAGTTAATGGTATATGTTCCCACTCAATTGTAATAGAATTTTCACCATTAGCATTATCAACTGATGCTTCAACTGGAATTGATGGTCTTGATTTTCCCCAATCATCAACAGCTATAATGAAATATTGATACGTAGCTGTAAGCAATGTACCAGTTCCAACTATAGCTTCAGCAGTAATATTAAAAGTATTTTTTGCAGGTAATTCAAAATTAATTACAGGTTCTGAATGACAAGTAGTATATTGTATTTTTTGAGGCTTATCTCTAAATGCTTTATATAAAAAGAAATTATTATCAAAAACATGAATCTTCTTAAATAAAAATTTAAAATCATTATAATACAAACCAACAATATTATAAAAATCTTGTTGACTCATCATATTGTCTCTAGTTTGTATATAATTTACTATTTCTGTTCGAAGTTCTTCACCACTTAAAGAATCTTTACCACTTTCAGAATATTCAAAATTTATTAATGGTGGTTGTATAATAGATGGTGATTGTTCTACATTTGTTAATTGATAATTAGAATCGTATTTATAATCAAAAGTCAAAATATTACCACTTATTTTAACTTTTGAATTAGTTTTATCAATTAAATTACCAGAGGTTCCATTTGTTGCATATGCAATTATCCGAGAACTAGCACCAGAAAGCCATTTACCTCTAATCCCAGAACCAAATTCTAAAACATAATTAGTTGAAGTGATTTTCTTTAAAAATACACTTTTGTCACTACTACCTTCTAAATATTTTATAAATTTTACAGCATATTTTTCTTCTGTATTTGAATTTGCTTCAGTTATATAAACATCAATATCTGCAAGATGATAATTAGCATCAATACTAAAACTATAAGTATGATATGTTCCATAATTATATGATGGAAGTTCATACTGAATTTCTTTTTTTATTATTTGTTTTGTTGAATATAATGGAACAGTAATCAATGATGTAGTTGATGGAATTGTATATTTAGTTCCATCAGAAGTTATAACATTTGCATAATAATAAAATAATCCATCTTGTTTAACTTCAACAAATGTATATACAGCATCTATATTAAATTTAATATTTTCAAATGAAAAAGTATTATTTTGATAGACATAAGTACCTAAAGATGAATTATATCCAACTATAACTTCTCGTCGTATAGTATCAGAAGATCTAGTAGATATCCATGTTTCCATATCAAATTCTATTGTTCCAACGGCAACAGACGGTGTAGCAAATGCTGGAATATAACCATAAATAGATGCGTGCAAATATTGAGCTTCTTCAGTTTGCGAGGTACCAATGAATGCTTCATTAAATAATGAATCATAATATTGTTTTAAATCAAAATGTGTAAAACCTAAAAGATTTAGAAAGAAACCGACAAATCCAACTTTACTAATTTGTAAATCGAAAATGGCAAGATCTTCTTTAAGTTTTTCATAATAGTAATCTACAAATTCTTCTGGAGTTGTATAATTAAGAGTTGGTAAAGTTAAAGACATATCAATTAATTTCCTTTAATTAACTTTAAATATTTGAGACATACCATTCTTTCCAGATACACCTGTTACAGATGACCACATTTTCGAAGTGCTAGTTAATACATTTGTACCAACTTCTTGTAATTTTTCAGAATACGATGTCAATGTTCCTAAAACACCATCAGTTGGACCTATAGTTTTATTAACAACTTCTCCTAAAAATCCTCCAAATAATCCTTTTGAATTTTCAGTTTGAAAAGATGCAACTAATTCATCTAATTCATTAAAAATCCAAGAACTTCTAACGGTTTGATTTTCCATATAAAGACTTTCTCTATATCCACTACAAGAATACGTAAAAGGCAATACAACTAATTCATTAGATGTTCTTGTTCCAACTAATTCTTTATTAGGCATAGATTGAGGGAAAACTCCAACACATTTTGAAACAAAACTTATAGTTCTCATATCTGGACGATATTTTACTATATAAAATGATGCAGCATAATCAATTGCACCATAATAATCTGAACTAGCATTTTGTTCAGAATTCCAATCATCCATATATTCTGAAGATGTAGAATAATATGATGAATCTTCATTCATATAATATTTTGGATCCGGCTCAATTGTACCCTCAAGAATTTCTCGTATATATTCTATCCATATATGGTGAAACATATAGATATCTAAAAAACTATTATCAATAAAAGTGATTGTACATGTATCAGATTCTGAAACTTCGGAAGCTATAGGAATCCCACCACTACGAGTAGTAACATTTTCAGTTCTAACTGAACTTTGTGGTGGTGTAAAATCTACAGCAGCAAATGACATTATTTTTCCAACTTCTCCCATATAACTGTCTTTATTAATACCATATAAAGCTTCACCATTACGGCGTCTATAACCTGATAAATCTGGAGGTACAAAAAACAATAATGTATAACCATTTATATCAGGTGAAAATTTTTTATATAATTGTTCATAAAAGAAGTTCAATACACTCGAATATGGTTGTGAAGAATCAAAAACATCATTTAAATATGAGAGTAAAGTACCTCCAGAATAAGTTCCAAGTAAATCACCCATTATAGTACCGGTTGATTTTTTAAATACTGAATTTCCAATATCATCAAGCACAGACATGTTAAACTCCTTAAATTTAAACGGCAAGACCTAGTTAAAGATCTTGCCGTTTAAATTTTTACTTTCTAGCAAATTGTTGAAGATTATAAATTAAACAATATAATATAACATTACAAATTTGCATTTGTTGAGCTTTTCCATATTTATTATAATCTAGTTCTAATTTTTCTGTAAATATTTTATCTGCTAATATGGAAAGTAATTTTTGAAGCTTTCTAACATCATCTGTATTTTTAGATGAAATTATAGTACGTTTAACACTATTTACAAATATTGAAGATGTAAGATCATTTTTATCATCAACATTAGTTCGTGATAAAATTAAAGTTATCAAATCATGAATTATATCATATTGTTTATGATTATGAACATGTGTTACTAATTGTTCAATAATCTTCGCAGATACTTTAGTATTTTTTCGAACATCATCAATAAATGAAGATGGATAACTTGGCTTTACATTCATCGTAATATAATCAGTAGTAGAAGTCGCTATCTCATCTCTATTATGAACTGTTGAAAACTGATCTATAGATGATTCATCATCATCATTCTTTAAAACTTTAGGTGTTGATTGATATAACCCCTCAGCTTTAGCTTTCATATATAATGGCAATAATCCTCCTTGTGCCTTCTTTTCACCAGTTCGAGCGTCAATTACTGGATTAAAAGAAAACATTTGATCTAATCTAGCCCAAGACTGCATAAATAATTGTCTAAGTCTAAAAATATCTTTATCAATCTCTGGTGCATATTTTTTAAGTAAAGTAGGTACAAAATAATCTTTTAATAATGCAAGAGGTGTATCATATTTAGCAACATTATGTTTTTGACTAACCATATGGTTTACAACATAATTCATAATACGTTTATCACACCATTTAAAATATGCATATTTACGACCATTCCATAATTTTTGAAGTAAAACTAAAAGAGAATTATTCACCATTTGGTTATCTTTTCTCTGAAGTCCTAAATACAATACTAATAATAATACTTGATAATAAGGATCATTATACATTATAGCATGATTAGGAAATTTCCAATCAATTTGAAAAGATTTACCTACTAATTTTTGATCTAATTTTAATATATTGAATAAATTCAATACTGATGTTATTGGAAGAGTAAATTTAAAACAATACCCTTCATCAGACTTCATAGATTGAGTATACGCATCTGATACTATTTTACTTAATTCTTTATGAATTTGAGTAATAATAGATGGATCCGCTTGAATATTTTTTTGAAGCGTATTATACACCATTAATACTTGACTAGCCACAAATCACCTCTTTATCAAATAAAAATATTTTGTTATTAAACTGTAGCTGCAATTATTTTTGCGAGTGAATGTGTTTTATTTTTAAAAGAATCTACTAATTCAACAAGATTTTCTTGATCAAATACTTTTCTATAATCATCAGATTCAAGTAAATATCCTATACGAGACCAAATGGCAAATGGAAATGCAATTTTCTGCAATAAACTTTCAACAAGATAAGTTTTCATACTAAATGAAATAGACTCGTCTGGAGAAACTCCTTCTGAAATTAATTGTTTTGATAGTGATCTTGTTTTTTCTAAATATCGTTCACATCGTTGATCAGCAGTTAATGAATAGAAATTTCTATCAAAATATTCATATATTATGTTTGAAAGTTTCTGATGTTGTATATCACTAGATTGTTCAAGAATAGTAAAATCTAATGATTTACCATAAATTTCAGGCTTTAAGTTAACAAATTCATAAATGTTTCGAATGTTTTTAAAATAATTGCCAAGAACTTTATAAATCTCTTCAGATTCTTCAAGGTTATGTAATAATTGATCAAAATATAACATATCAATTTTTACTTTACCTTCCCAAAATAATGAATCATAACATTCAAAAAATTCAGAACCTGTTGTAACTTTTTGTAAACCTTCTTGAATAATTTCTAAAGAATTTCGTTTCTTTGTTTTATTTTCATTTATTTTTCGAAGAGCATTTTGAGACTCTTCCATAATTCTATATTGTTCTTCAGTAGTTTGATACTTCATAATAAAACCCTCTCTTAAATTATTTTATCAAGTTTCGATTTAATAAATGTTTCCATAGTTGAAACTTTCATTTTAATCACATCTGATTGGTTCATTAATTTGCAAAACACTTCAGATTTTTCTGAATCTACAACAATTAAATTTGGAATATCTAATCTACCAACAATGAACCTTATAATACCTTTAATATAATTATCATTTAAATTAAAAGTTGTACGAATATTTTCTGATCGAGGTATTTCTTGTCCTTTTTTACGTTTATCTTCAAGAGATTTATTTTGAGCAATATCAGATTGTAACATCTTTTTCCAATTAAATCCAGCAGTTGCAGAATAAAGTGCAGAGATTATTTCAACTGGAAGTACAAGAAAATAATTTGGCCAATCTGTCAATTCATATGATTTTGTTTTTAATTTAACATCAATTGTTTCAACTGATGATAATAAAGACATTTGAACTTGAGAATAAAATAGAAATTTGAGAATTGCTTTGGCATCTCCTAATAATGAAGGTAACATTTTATTTTTAACAGTTTCAATATTAAGATTTTTAATAAGTAATGATATAGCTGGTAATGCTTGTTCATTTTCTACATCTTGAAGATATAAATTAAAAAAGTTTGAAATTTTATTTAAAGCATTATCAATTTCTTGATCTATTTTACCAAAATGACTTAATATATGTGCAATTAAATCAGGACGAGAATCATTTGATATTTTCTTTAAAACATATTCTAATTCATCTATTATTCTTTTAGATAAATTTAAACCAGTATTACCAAATTGATCAACATATGTTGCAAAACCATTAAAATCATCTTCTTTAAATTCAACAGTGTTAATATAAACTTTTGGTAATTTTTTGAAAAAATCAGTTAATGTATTATTTGATTTAATAGAAGAAAGTCTCTGTAAATATTTAAGTTGTTCACGTATAGCAATAATTCCAGAACTATTAAAAATATTATCTATATCTTCAAAAATTGAAACAAGAGAATTTTGAATATTTGTATAAAAAGTCTTACCAAATGCATCACTAAATTGATCTTTAATATCTAAAAGATTGACTTGACTACAAGTTATTAATTTAGATACAGATGTTAAAAAAGCTAAAAAATATACAGTATTATATTCTTCAAAATATTTAAGAACATCATTTACAATCATTTGAAAATCATTAGATAGATTAATTGTGGATACTGCATTTGAATTATTTTCACCAACACCAATTCCAGTATCTTTCATTGCACGTACATTATTATTAACAGAGGTTAATAAATTTTCAATTTGAAATATTTGATCTTTATTTAATATTAAAGGTTCAAAAATAGAATTTTGATCTTCATCTCTAATTTGTGCATTTCGAGATCGAATAAGCCTAAAATATTTCATTAAACTATCAAATTTATTACGAATATTTAAAGGTATTAATGATGATATTTTTTTCGTTGTTGATAATATTCGAGAGAAAAATCTACTATCGGTTTTTGGATTATCAAATAAATTTTGTAATAATTTCCAATATTTATCCGGTGTCATTTTCCGAAGTTCACTACAAATTGTTTTAATATCAGCTTCTCGATTTAATTTTTTACCTAATCCAATAGCAGCTATTAAAACATATGTTAAAGATAATGTATCAATGGGTTTGTATGATGTTCCCATAATAATAGGAACATCAATCATATTACCAAGAGTTACAATTTCAATATGAGGTCGTAATTTAGTTAACTTAGGATCTGTTTTAATCAATTTATGTATTATAGCTGTTTTTTCGGTTAATTTTTGGGATATTTCATATTTATAATTTGGAGAAATAGGATAAATTTTTGATGGAACTTTTTCAAATAATGAAGGATCATAAGATTTAAGACTAGCAACAGTTTTATCAATAGGTTTTCTTTCCTCATCCCAAATTGGACTAATTTGATTCGCTAATGAAATTGTACTTAATGCATTTTGTACAAATAAATCAGATAAAAATGTTACTGTAATAAAATCTCGTAAAGTATTTGCAAAAGATTGAGCTGGTTCTTTAATTTTATCACAATATAATATAGGATAAATAAAAACCAGTTTTTGTTGAACATCTAAAATTCTATTTGGTTGTCTCAACCCAGCAGTCACTTTTGCATATTGTAAACTATTAATCATAATTTATACCTCTTATTTCAATATATTATTTTGGGTTAAGATTATATTTAATTCAGTAGAAATTTCAGGATACATTTTTTTATAATCTTTTGTTAATTGGTCATGTATAGATTTTATTCGGCTTGAACTAGCAGGATGTGTAGAAACTGTAAGTATTCCACTTATAAAATTTCCTAATTTAGAATACCACGATTTTCCAATAACTGATTTAGTATCAGATTTATGATAAAAATTTAATACTTTTATCATTTCATCTCCATAACCATATTTAATAGCAAATTGGTCTGCTTTATATTCCCCTTTATGTTCAAAAAAAGTTAAAGATTTTGAAAATAATATAATAGATACTAATAATGATAATTGTATAGGTAATGATATAGAAGTGGTTAAAGATGTTATTGGAATAGAAAGCAAAATTTTATGACTAATTAAATCTGATGTTACAGATAAAATTTTTAAAAGAATAAATGGTGTATTTGAAGTGTGTGTAAAACAATGACCAAATTCATGTAATAATATCGCTGTAAGTTGTCTACTAGAAAACTCATCAATTAAATCTTGTCCAAGTAATATATAAATTTTTCGAATATATTTAGATGATTCTTCAACAGTTTGAAGTGCTGTTAAATCTTCAGTTGTTTCATATTTTTTAAGCGAAGAAAAAATTCGAGTTGAAAATAATCTATTATAAACAGGAATAACTGCAGCATTCATAAACTTAGGTTTAATAGTTATTACTATATTATCTATATTTGTAAAATTTTTAATATTTTCAGATAATTCTTTTCTAATTGTCAAATCTTTAGAATTTTTTTTGATCTGTGAAAAATTATAATCAATTTTCTTTAAAATATCACTACGATATGGTGATACTTCAAATATTGGTTCAATAATGTCACCAAAGTCATTCATATTATCCCCAGTATATCTAAAAGATAAATATTTTATTAGATTTTAAAAGAAATCGTATGTACATAAAAAATGTAAAATAAAAATTGAAAGTGCTCCAATAAAAACACTTATTATAAATAAAAATGGACTAAGAATAACTTTCCATTTATAAAAATCATTAATAACTAATTTACATATACTAATATCTAAATAAATTAATTGTCTAATTAGTAAAATTACTACACACACCATAAAGAAATCATAAATTAACATTTATAATAAATCCTTATTAACATCAAATTTTAATCCATTCCCCATTTTTAATAATCCATCTTGATAAATTATTATCATATTGTTTATAATATGAATCATAAATTATAGTATTTGGATTTTCTATCCAATTTGATTTTACAAGAGATTCGGCCGCCAATAAAATTTCTTCTACACATTCTAACTCTATAGAATGTTTAATTCGTAATTCTCCACGTTTTGCTACTTGTTCAAGAAATTTTAAATTAATTAACCAATTATCATCCTTTGATTTTGGAAATTTAAATTCATTTTTATTATCATAATTACTACATATTTTCGAAATAGAATCTATTCTTTTACAATAATCAGATATACATTTTTCATTTACATATTCTGGACAATCGTCGCAACTTAAATAAATACTCATAGTACAAAACCTTAATAGATTCAAAATTGAAATTAGGATTTAAAATTAAATTATCAATATACCAAAAAATTATTGCTCCAAAAAATTGACCAATTGGAAGATTTAACCAAATTGGCAATTGAAAATAATATTCTAATGGCCACATAATCATTAACATTATAATTGTACTAAATTGCCACCTGCAATGATATATAAAATATTTTTTCATAAATTATTTTTTCCAAAGTTGTTCTATTAATTCTAAAATAAATTGAACTTGTTCATCATTAAATTCCCATCTACTATTAATATTATGTATCGCCCATTGAAATGGGCAACTGTCTCGTTCTTCTGATACTGCTAACCAATCTGCAACCATACATGCTATATAAGATAAAGGCATTTTACTAGCATATACCATACTTTCAGAAGGTATATCCCTATTTTCTTTATTAATAGATTCAATTGTTGCATTTTCATCCCAATACTCAGGATGATGTGGGTGTTTTTTAATATGATGAAAAGTTGCTTGTCGAAAACATTCTTTTAGTTTATCAGAATAATCTATTTCTTTTCCAGTTGTATCTTTTAAATGATAATTCCAAGTTAAAAGAACATATGGAATATATTCTGGATTTTCAAATTTACTTTCATCATGATGATCATATTCATGTTTTAAAATACTTATATCTAAATTAATATCTTTTGAATTTATTATTTGTTGAAGATATTTTTTAACTAAATCTATATGTGTATGAGTTCTTTGATAAAAGTGATTAACCATATCAGAAGTTATTTTAACCATTTAAATATTATCCTTTTTTATTTTCAAAATTTTTATATAGAAATTATTCTTTTAGAAAACGAACGTAAGTGGGATTCTGATATAATCCCATTGTAGATCTCGTTAGGTCGCGTTCGTTTTCTACTTTCGAAAGAAGGTAGCTAGATTACTTTTTTTATTTTCAAAATTTTTATATAGAAATAGTATAATTAAAGTGAATATGCCTGTAGCCGAAAGGCCAGGATGGAGTGAGTAGATTAGTCATCTACTTGCCGTGAAAGCCTCTATATCATAAGTCCCTTACTTTCACGAGCGGCCTAACATTAAAAGGGAATGAAATACTTCTGACTATAGTATTTCATCATATTCATTAATCTAGCTGTCTTTTTAGAAGACAGCTAGATTTCATTTTATTCATATATTTCATATAGAAATAATATTTTTAGAAAACGAACGCTAGGTAGTGAATCTGTTGCGGAAAACTACCTCTATTCGCGCAGGTTCGCGTTCGTTTTCTTTTTTATAAATTTAATTATCAAAGGTTAGGAGATTTTGTTATCTCCTAACCTAATTTTTTATTTAACCAACATCTTTAGCAAAATCAATAGCTGCTTTTTTAGCCTGTTCTTTTGTTTTAATTACATATTCTTTACCAGATTCATTACCACAAGCATCAGCAGAAACAGTATCCCCTACTCCAAATCCATAAACCGCACGATGACTCCAGCCATAACATTTTCCATCAGCTTCAGACCAACCCCAAGAATTAACAGTATTTTCTGGACTAATTTTTTCACCA
>Ga0172377_10003483_pt1 | contig 16168 bp, 17 predicted proteins | sample Pumphouse3metaG_FD_119749 | JGI IMG/M metagenome (GOLD analysis project Ga0172377, IMG submission 119749) | Leachate microbial communities from a municipal landfill in Southern Ontario, Canada - Pumphouse #3 metaG | ecosystem: Engineered > Solid waste > Landfill > Unclassified | place: Canada...
ACTAATTATCTAGAGGTCTCTCTTATATTTTCAAGCACAACCTACAAAAGTGTTACTGTATGGGCAGGCAGTAGTTTGAAGTACATGAAACTTCAGCGTAAAATTAGCCCTGAGATAAGCCGGCTGTTTTTACCGGCAGCAGCAGATTGAGATTTGCGTTACAAATAATATAGACAGGTTGAAAAAATGAGTTTGGATGTTGGTATTATTGGCCTTGAGATGAGCGGGCGCACAACTATTTTTAACTGCCTTACCAGTATGGAGGCAGGTTCAGGCCGCTCGCGCCAGGAGGAACACATTGGTATTGCCAGGGTTCTGGATTCCAGAGTCGATCGTCTGAAGGAAATGTTCAAGTCCAGAAAGGCAGTCTACGGAGAGGTAAAGTATATCGATCTGGGAGCGAGTATAAAAAATGCCGCCAAAGACTTTACCCTTAGCGGCAAACTGCTTTCCAGCCTGGGAGCGACCGATGCGCTTTTATGCGTAGTCAGAGCTTTTAAAGATGAGGCTGTTCCGCATCCGCAGGCAAGTATTGATCCGGCGCGTGATATTGAGGCAATGGAACTCGAGCTGGCTTTTTCCGATATGGCAGTCATAGAAAGGCGCCTGGAAAAACTTTCTGCGCAGATCAAAAGCTCCCGGACGGCCGAGCGCCCGGCTTTGGAGGGAGAAGCTGTATTTCTGGAAAATATAAAGGCCGGCCTGGAAGCAGGCGCTCCGCTCAGGCGCCAGGCGCTTGATGAAGAGGATCTGAAAAAGATTTCCGGTTATCAGTTTTTAAGCTTGAAACCTATGCTCACTGTTTTAAATATTGGTGAGGATGAGCTGGGGCAGGCCAGGCAGATGGAAGAGCAGTTGAATTTACGCTTTGGTGATAAAAGCCACCTGATTGTGGCACTTGCCGGGAAGCTTGAAATGGAACTTGCAGGCCTGGATGATGAGAGCCGGCAGGCATTTCTGGATGATTTTCAAATTGAAGAGCCGGGTCTCAATAAAGTGATCCGGACTTCCTTCGACCTTCTTGGGCTGATAAGCTTTTTAACCACTGGCGAAGATGAAAGCCGGGCCTGGCCTATACCCAGAAACACCAGTGCTCCACAGGCTGCTGGCCGTATTCACAGCGATATCGAGAGAGGTTTTATCCGGGCTGAAGTAGTCCATTATGATGACCTTGTCCGTCTGGGGGGATATGCCGGCGCCAGGAAAGAAGGTGTCTTCAGGGTAGAAGGAAAAAACTATATTGTCCAGGATGGTGATGTAATCAACTTTCTGTTTAATGTTTAAAAAGTAATTTTCACCTGAAATGCCGGGAAGATCATGACAGTGTCGTGAGTGGAAAGATTTTTTGAAGTAATTTCTTTCCGGTTGGGGAACGGTATATCTTTTCGATTGCTAGCCCTGTTTGCAGAATGTATAATGTCTAAGTCTTTCCATTACAGTTTGGAAGTGCTCAGTTGTTTCAATAATCCACAGTGAGGTTAAGTCGATGGATGCAGAGCTGGTACATGTAGGTTTCGGAAATGTTTTGGTAATGGATAAAGTCGTCGCCATTGCTTCTCCCGGTTCGGCGCCGATAAAAAGGGCGGTCCAGGATGCAAAAACCAATGGCAAGCTGATTGATATGACCAGCGGGCGAAGGACCAAAGCCGTGATATTTACCGAGAGTAATCATATAGTTCTGGCTGCTTTAGCGCCTGAAACCATAACCGGGCGTGTCCAGGTGATGCGGGGTGGTACTGTTATCAAGCCCGAAGCAGCAGAAAAAGCAAGAAAGTAGGTAACCCGGCATCGTTAATCGCACCAGCAGGCCAATAGTCCTGGTAGTTTCCGGCCCTTCGGGGGCTGGCAAGGACACTGTGCTTAACCGTATGAAGGAACGCAATGTGGAGGCGAACTTTATTGTTACCCTCACTACGCGGCCTCCCCGGTTTTACGAAATTGATGGAATCAACTACCGCTTTGTAACAGAACCGGTTTTTGAGAAGATGGTTGAGAACGGAGAGCTCCTGGAATATGCCAGGGTCTACGGCAACTGGTATGGTGTTCCCCGAGAATCAGTTATGCAATCAATCGAGGCGGGCAGGGATGCCATTATAAAAGTAGATATCCAGGGAGCAGCGACTATAAAAAAGAATATGCCTGAAGCATGTTTTGTTTTTGTTACTCCTCCTGATGTATCCGCCCTGTCCGGTAGATTGAAAAAACGCAACACCGAATCGGTAAGCGATCTTGAACTGCGCTTGAAAACTGCCGGAACGGAATTCGCCCAGCTTCATTTGTTTGATTACAAGGTATTAAATTGTGATGGCGAGGTGGATGCGGCGGTGGATGACGTGATTTCTATCATCAGGGCGGAAAAGCTCAAAGTGTGCCCCGGGCAAACCTAGAAAACGAAACCCAGCAACCAGGAAAAGAGATGCCCCAGGCCTCCGCAGACCGGAAAGGTTATCACCCATGCGGCAATTATATTTCCTGCCAGTCCCCAGCGTACCGCCGACAGACGGCGGGTAGCTCCTACTCCCATAATCGAAGAACTGATGCAGTGGGTTGTGCTAACCGGAATTCCCAGGAAAGAGGCTATTTCAATTACTGTGGCTGCGGAAGCTTCTGCGGCAAAGCCGTGAACCGGGCGCAGGGTGGTAACCCTCATACCCAGGGTCTTTATTACCTTCCAGCCCCCGAATGCAGTACCAGTACTTATTGACAGGGCGGATATGAGGATAATCCAGAGTGGAATAGAGTCCCACAGCGCCTCAGAGCCGGTATAAAAGACCAGAGCCATAGTGATGATGCCGATGGGCATCTGCCCGTCATTTTTGCCATGGCTGTATGCCATAAATGCAGCAGACAGTATCTGCAGTTTGCCGAAGTGTGATTGTACCGCTGCCGGAGTTTTTCTTCTCAGCAGCCAGAGAAGCCCGATCATTAACGCAAATCCGCCAGCAAAACCCAGCACAGGTGCAATTCCCACCGCTGATGCAACTGTGGTAATCACGCCCCAATTCACGGCTGAAGCACCGGAGGCGGCAAACCCTGCGGCTGCCAGTGCAGCTACAAACCCGTGTGTTAAACTGACAGGCAAACCATAGAACGTTGCAGTAGCTGTCCAGATAATAACCGCAGCCAGTGCAGCGATTACGGTCTGAAAGGAAACAGCTTCCGGAGCAAGGATCCCCTTGCCTATGGTCAGTGCCACTGCTGAACCGGTAGCCGCTCCGAGCAGATTGAAAACAGCCGCCATTAACACTGCTTTCAGTGGAGTAAGTGTTCGGGTACCTACTACGGTGGCGATGGCGTTGGCGGCATCGTTGAAGCCGTTAACCAGGCCGAACCCGAGGGCCAGTACAATGATGACTATGAGAGCCACTATCGATGGCTCAGGCATTCTTGAGGGCTACTCCTTCCAGTACATTGGCCACATCTTCGCAGCGGTCGGTTGCAGTCTCGAGATGCTGGTAAATTTCGCGCCATTTAATGACCTGGATTGCTTCGGAACTACCGTTGAATAATTCAGCCAGAGCTTGCCGGTATACCCTGTCGGCAACATTTTCCAGCCGGTTTATTTCTACACAGTGCTTTAACATTGCTTTCAGGTCAGAGCGGCGGCGAAGCAAAGGGACGGCTTTTTTCAATTCAACCGATCCTTCCAGGATAATTTCTGCCAGCTCGATAGATTGCCGGGTAGGTTTGTCTATCTGGTAAAGATTCATGTCATCTGCTGCTGAATGTATCAGATCGGCAACATCATCCATGGATTGGGCCAGCGTGGCTATATCCTCACGGTCAAAAGGGGTTACGAAAGTCCGGTGCAACAGGGCGATTATCTCGTGGGTAATGCTATCCCCCCTGTGTTCAAGGTCGGAAATCTTTTGTGCACGCTCTCCGATATTATCCCAGGTCCCCATCATGTCTTTCAGGGCCTGGGAAATATCCACCAGGTTGGTTGCACTAGCCTCAAAAAGGTTAAAGAATTTTTCTTCCCGCGGAGTTAAGTTGAACTTGAATATCTCTTAAAGCCTCCTTTTAAAAAGGGTTTATTCAGTATAACTGTTGCCATACGTGAGGTGTCAATAGCTGACCCCTCTTCAAGCCAGAAAAAAGAAGCGCAGCAGGTCAATTATTCGATCCAGCAATGGATTCAAGAGACGGTAAACAACTGTAAAAAAGAGTGCCACAAGTAAGCCCAGTACCATTCCTCCAACTATATCCAGCGGATAATGAATGCCAACATATACTCTGGAAAAACCCATGATAGCTGCAAGTGCGAGCAGGACAGAGCCAGCCTTGCGGTTATACAGAAAGATCCCCCATGCCATACCGAATAGCACTGAAGCGGAATTTGAGGGAAAGGAAGGATCGGTCGGCGGATAGAACAACAGGTTTACATCAAGCTCTTCAAACGGCCGAGGGCGTTGCCACAAATTATTGATGATTTCCACCATTCCCTGGCAGGTGCCCAGGGAGGAGGAAGCTACCATGATTCCCTTTTGCATATGGCGCCGTTTTTCGGAATCCCGTATACCTGTCCAGAGAGCCATCATTACAAGGCAACCAAATACTATGGCGAAGTAATCGTTTGCAACGGCGGAGAATATGTTATCAATAACCGGAAAATGTCCGCTGAGGCCGTTAACCCACAGGAAAAGGTTCTGGTCAAACTCTAGCCACGCCATTTAATGCTCCTGAGGCGGATGGCAAGAGCCTGGAAAAATGTTTTGGTCCTGAGTGCTTCAAAACCATTTGTGAGTTCGCTTTTGTCGTTCTTGAAACGCCTGTGGTTGATGAGGGAGGAAAGGATTAAAGTGAGAACGATAGCGCTCACAATTCCTGCCATGAAAAGATAGAACTGCTCTGCTCCCTCTACGATTCCGGTGGGTTTGTACCAGTTCCAGGTAAGTAAAATTACCAGGCACGGAATTGCCATTGCGGCAGAAAACAGGTAGTTGAATACAGGCCTGGAGAAGAAAGTCACGCCGTTAATTTTTCCAAAACTGGAAGCTGCCTGAATAGTAGAAATAGAGAGCAGGACTATCAGACAGTAATATTCAACAGCTAGTGTATTCATGATGTAATTTGGGTCAATTCCAAGTTTTGTAAACAGTTAATAATAGCTTAAAAATAGCGGAGATGGCAATTGAAGCGTTAAGTGGAAGCCTGCCCGTTATGATACAATAGCCGGTAATATGAGTGGTGGTACGTATTTGCTTACCGGGCAGAATACCTATTCAGTGGCTTTGGCTCTGGAAGGATTCAAGGCTGGTTTGGGCGCCGGGGATCTTTTGGAAGCGAATTATACCCGCATTGATGCTGAAAAAATTACCCCTGAGGATTTGGGATTATTTGTATCTGCCGCTCCATTCCTGGCACCTAAGAGACTGGTGGTGGTTTTCGGTCTGATGGAAAGGTTTGAAAAACAACCGCGGCAGCCGAAAAAGCATGCCAGGAATAAATCCGGGGACGATGAAGATATTACCGCGCTGTTTGCGGGAGTAATTACCAACAAGCCGGACTCCACGGAACTGGTTATTGTGGCCGGAAATATCACCGGGAAAAACCCTCTTTTAGAAACCCTGGGTAACAACATTGAGAAAAAGGATTATCCGTTGCTCAGCGGGGAAAAGCTGCTGGAGTGGATTACAGATCATGTCCGTTCAGATGGAGGCGAAATCACTCCGGATGCAGCGCGGCTTCTTTTACGGCAGGTTGGCCCTGACCTCTGGACAATGAAGAACGAAATCGAAAAACTGGTGCTTTTCTCAGGTGGCGAAAAAATCGATGCCGGGACTGTAGCCATGATGGTGAGTATTACCCCGGAAGCAAATATATTTCGTATGATAGACGCAGTAGTTGCCGGAAGGAGCACGGCTGCAGAGCTGGAACTGGAAAAACTGCTCTCAAACGGCGTCCCGCCTTCACAGGTGATCAGTATGCTGGCCCGTCAGGTGAGGATGATTGCTGTTGCGCAGGACATGCTAAAGCGGGGTTTCCGGTCAGCAGATATTCGCAAGAAGCTGGGTATAAAGCATGATTTTATAATGCAAAAACTTGACCAGAGCGCAAAATCATTCAAGATTTCCGCAATATACAAGTATTATTTACAGCTGGCAGGCGCCGAAATGGATATCAAAACCGGACGGCTGGAGCCGGAGCTGGCACTCAGCGTGCTGGTTGAAAATCTCACCAGAACAAGATAGACAGCTTTTCAAATGCTGTTTGAGCCAGGTCAAAAGATGATTTATCTTCGGTACAAGTTGATCTGGTTGCGCAGTTCTTCCGCCTTCGAGCGAGCTGCCTTGTCATAGTATTTTCCGGCAGAAGCATGGATTATCGAGCGGGAAGAGTTTATAATCCCCATCTTTCCATCCGGGCCAATGGCGTATTTCGAAACAAGGTCGATGCAGCCGCCCTGTGCTCCTACCCCGGGGATTAACAGCGGCATTTCCGGATTCTGTTTACGGATAATTTTGATTTCCTCCGGCCATGTCGCACCTACAACGAGACCGATATTGCCATGCTGGTTCCATTCCCTGGCTTTGATGGATACCATCTGATAAAGAGGAAGCGTCTGATCGCCGTTTGTGGCACACAAGTCCTGAAAATCTGATGCTCCGGGATTGGATGTCCGGCAGAGCACGAAAACGCCCCGATCCGTATAAGAGATAAACGGCAAGATTGAATCGTAACCCATATATGGATTTACCGTTACCGCGTCAAAGCCCATGATGCCGAAGATGGCTTCAGCATATCCAAGCGAAGTATTGCCGATATCTGCTCTTTTGGCATCGGCTATTACAGGTATATTTCCCGGAATAGAGTCCCTGGCATATTTCAAGTTCTGAAATCCGCTTTCTCCCATTGCTTCAAAAAAAGCAAAGTTTATTTTATAGGCACAAACCAGATCGCTGGTGGACTCAACTATGCGCAGTATAAATTCTTTAGTATTCGTATCCGGCGGCATGAGTCGAGGGTCTGGATCGAGGCCAACACACAAGTAGCTTTTGTTTTTTTGACAGGAATCCTGCAGTTTATGTATAAAACTCAATATGGTGCTCCTTGGGATGATATTATCAATAGCTGTTGGCTGAGTCAAGCGGGACGCCGTTTTGTTCGTAACGGCTGACTCTTTTGTTTTACTGCCGCAACCGTTATAATTACAGTTGTTCGATAGCTTGACCTCAGGGAGATTATTAATAGTGTATAAGAAGACAATTATTGTTTTGTCAATAGTAATGCTGGTGCTTGGCTTATTTGCAGGAAGTTGCTACGGTGCTATCCGGGGTTCCAGTAAAATTGTCAACCGCACTTTTGATTTCGAAAATTTCACCCGCGTTGAAGCCAGCTCTGCGTTTACTGTTGAGATTTCTCGCGGCAGCACCTACAGTGTGAGTGTGACTGCAGATGACAACCTGTTCGAATTTATCCGGGTCAACGAACTTGATGGGGTATTAAAGATTGATATGCTTCCAGGTTACAGTTATTTCCCCAGCGCGCTGGTTGCCCGGATAGTAATGCCGGATATTTATTCAGTTACCGCTTATGCTGCTACAGAGATCGAAATTTCTGCTTTCGATCTCCAGCATAACTTTCATGCCTCAGCCAGTGGAGCCAGCACAATCGATTTTATCGGGCTTAGGGCCTTCGACATTGTTCTCGATGCTGGTACTGCCAGCCGTATCGAGGGAGTGGTAATGGTGGAAGACATGGAGATAGATGTATCCGGTGCCAGTCGAATCAAGCTAAGCGGGCAGGCCAAGGATATTAAAATGGGCGTGAGCGCGGCTTCGAATGTGGACCTGGCCGGCGTAGCGACTGAAAATGCTGCAATCGGGCTGAGTGGCGCTTCCTCTGCAGTTGTAAATCTTACCGGAAGGCTGGATGCGGGCTTGACCGGAGCCAGCCATCTGAAATATCTGGGAGATCCCGATATCGGCAATATAAACCTGTCCGATTTTTCATCTGTAGGCAAGGAGTAAACAGGAACAGGGTTGTCTGGTGAAAACCACAATACCGGGTCATTGCAGGACAGTTATTGATGATCATAGATAGCTATCAGCGGGCTCTGGATTTTCTCTATGGCCTGACTGATTTCGAAACCCGTGCTGACCCGGCCCAGGCTGCTCTTTTCGACTTGCGGCGCATGAAGCTGTTGCTCCGGATGCTTGGTGAACCTCATATTAAAGCGCGATCTGTCCATATTGCCGGAACCAAAGGAAAGGGCAGTACGGCAGCCATGATATCGAGTGTTCTGTCCTGCGCCGGGCACAAGACCGGGCTTTATACTTCCCCTCATCTTGTTGATTTAACTGAGCGGATATCTGTAGACGGAAAGGATATTTCCCGGCAGGAAATTACTGACATTGTGGCTGAACTACAGCCCATTATCAGCCATATTAATTTCCATGCTGAATATGGAAAATTATCCACCTTTGAAGTGCTGACAGCAATGGGTTTTGTGTATTTTGCCCGTAACGGGGCAAAATTACAGGTGCTGGAAACCGGCATGGGGGGGCGTCTGGATGCCACCAATGTAATTGAGCCGCTGGTGGCGGTAATTACACTGATAGGCCTGGATCATACGGCAGTACTTGGAAACACACTGGGTCTTATAGCTGGCGAAAAAGCCGGCATTATTAAACGTGGCAGTACGGTTGTAAGTGCTGTCCAGCCTGAGGCTGCCGCGGTTGTTATTCGGGAACAATGCCTGAAAAAAGAGGCAAAACTGATAGATGTTGGCAATAGTATACAATGCCGGCATGCAGGATATGAAAACCGTTTTCAGCTATTTGAAATTATCAGCGAAAGGAACAGCTATAATATCAAGCTTCCTTTAGTGGGTTCATACCAGGGGGGCAATCTTTGCTGTGCTGTGGCAGCTCTTGAAGAACTGACTGAAAAGGGAATTCCCATATCCAAAGAGGAGATCGAGGTTGGCCTGCAGAGGGTCAATTGGCCTGGAAGGTTCCAGGTAGTAACTTCTCATCCGCTGGTGATTGTTGATGGAGCTCATAATCCTGAAGCAATCAGGGCTTTGATGGGTTCTCTTGATCATTATATTGCCGGACATGGTTATAAAAACGGCAGGAGAACGCTGGTGCTGGGTATTTCATCTGATAAAGACCTTCGGGGCATGGCTGCGCTTCTGAAGGGATTTTTTAACCGGGTAATAATTACACGCTCAACTCATCCCCGGTCAATGGAGCCCGGGAGGGTTGCTCTTGCCTTTACGGATTACGGAACAGAAGTAATTACTACCGGTAACATGCATGAAGCACTGAATGCAGCTACCAAAGGCCTGGCACCGGATGAACTGGTACTCATTACAGGCTCTCTTTTTGTTGCCGGAGAAGCGCTTGCCATCTTGAGAACCGGCGGCAAGCTCTAGTCTTCTTCTATCTCCTGGTTTCTGGCATCTTCCGGAAGCATTACTCCCAGAATTTTCTGCATTGCCATGGTGTGGGAGCACCATTCCCGGCTTTCAAAAAACGGGCAGTTGCATGTCCAGCGGCCATTTTTGTAACTGGTGATGTGATCGTGGTTATCGCCCCGGATTGTAACTGAGAAATCACTAAAAGTAATACGTTCGGGCTCACGGGCATATAATTTGGCCTTTTCAACTTTACCGATTAGACTTGACTGCATGTCGTGCCCTCCTAAAACTTAATAAGTAAGCTGTAATCTTGCCACTAAGGAAAAGGCGCCTTTTCACCAAGCGGTAACAACGATTGAGGGTATAGGGCTGTTAATAATTCTGAAAGAATGCCTATGGTTTAATTTTAACCTGTTTGGGATATAAAGTCCATAGCCCTTTCGTACCGTGGAAAGCAGGGAACCTCGCTGCCTGGCTAGCTTAACATACTCAGGAAAACGCCGGCTACTACGGCAGAGCCGATAACTCCGGCGGCATTTGGCCCCATTGCATACATCAACAGGAAGTTTTGCGGATTTTCTTTTTGGCCAATGTGCTGCACTACACGTGCTGCCATTGGTACAGCCGAAACCCCCGCAGCCCCAATTATTGGATTGAAAGGTTCCTTGGAGATGTATTTCATCAGTTTGCCCATAAGCACTCCACCGGCAGTTCCCCCGGCGAAGGCTACCAATCCGAGAGCAAGAACCAGCAGTGTTTCTGTCCGCATCACTACTTCACCCGGCATTGAAGCACCGATAGAAAGCATTAATATTATGGTAGTCAGGTTGATCAGCGAATTCTGGGCTGAAACCGAAAGCCTTTCCACTACCCCGCTTTCCCTGAGCAGGTTACCAAACATAAACATACCTACCAGTGGGGCGCTTTGCGGTACCAGAAGCACCACTATAATAGTGCATATAATCGGGAACATTATTCTTTCGCGCCGGGATACCGGGCGTATTTGCGACTTCATGTATATCTGGCGCTCTTTCTTGGAGGTAAGGGCGCGGATGATGGGAGGCTGGATAAATGCTACCATTGCCATATATGAATATGCTGCTACCGCTGCGACGCCCATAAGTTCCGGCGCCAGTTTCGAAGTCAGATATATGGTGGTCGGGCCATCGGCTCCCCCGATTATGCCGATAGCTGCTGCCTTGAGCATGTCGAAATCGGCAATACCAAAGTGCCCAAGAGCAAGAGCTCCCAGAAAAGCGATGATGATGCCTACCTGGGCAGCGGCTCCAAGCAGGAAAAGTTTGGGCTTGGCAATCAGCGGACTGAAATCGGTCATTGCTCCCAGGCCTATAAAAATAAGCTGAGGCAATACAGTATAGCGAAGAAGACCAAATTCTATAAAGATTCCAAGCAAACCGGCTGATCCGATTTCGCCACCGACTTCCTGGGGCTGTAACAGTAATCCGGTTCCGGGCAGGTTGGCAAGAATCATGCCTACACCAATTGGGAGAAGCTCGTAAGGTTCCCATTTCTTGGAAATGGCCAGCCATATAAAAAACAGCCCAATGACCAGCATGATACCATTGGCCCAGGTCAATTGAGTAAAACCAAAGTTGATAAAATCAGCCAAGGTCTACTCTCCTGCCGCCAGATTGTTATTTGCCGGTTTCCCCCCGCCGTCATCGCTGCCCGGAAAACGGGCAATAATTTTACTTATTATCAAAGTCAAAACGCTCAAGAAGAAGAGTATACCGAAAGTAAACCCGAAAGCTACTGCGGTTATTTGCCAAGCCTCTTGCCAGTCAATCATCAGCAACAGTTATTTCCTTTGCCCTACAAAATAGAAGGGCATCAAGCAGAGCATGCTCTTCCGCCCTTCCAAAAAGATTACGCTATTGTATCCTACTTAACTATCTACAGACAAGGCAGTAATACTTTCCTGGCTGGTTGTGTTGTTGCTCGAGCCGGTTATGACTATCTTGTCTTCTTCCAAATCTACTTTTATGGTATCTCCGGATTTATAAGTGCCTCTTAAAAGCCCTTCGGATATCGGGTCTTCAACCAGATCCTGGATCACACGCTTCAACGGTCTTGCGCCGTACACTTCATCATAGCCCTTCCTGCCGAGGAAATCCTTGGCTTCACGGCTGATTTCAATACCGATTTCCTTTTCGGCCAGCTGTTTGCTGACATTGTTGATAACCAGGTCGACAATCTGGAGTATCTGTTCCTGGTTAAGCGGATGGAACACGATAACTCCATCCAGCCGGTTGAAAAATTCGGGCTTGAAGGATTTCTTGACCTCTCCCAGCAGTTTCTCCTTCATTGATTCGTAATTCTGCTGTTGCGTCTTAGCTTCATCAGAATGTGAAGAAAAACCGATTTGGGATCCTTTCCGTATAAGCTCTGCTCCAATGTTGGAGGTCATTATGATAATACTGTTCCTGAAGTCCACCCTGCGCCCTTTGGCATCAGTGAGATGACCATCATCAAAAATCTGCAATAATATGTTGAAAACATCAGGGTGGGCTTTTTCAATCTCGTCCAGAAGTATACAGGCATAGGACTTTCTGCGTACCGCCTCGGTTAACTGGCCGCCTTCTTCAAAGCCGACATATCCGGGCGGTGCGCCTACCAGGCGTGAAACAGCAAATTTCTCCATGAATTCGCTCATGTCAATACGGATAAGCGAATCTTCATTTCCAAACATGAACTCTGCAAGAGCTTTGGCCAGTTCTGTTTTCCCTACACCGGTGGGGCCGAGGAACAGGAAATTGCCTATCGGCCGCCGCGGATCTTTGATTCCGGCGCGGGCACGCCTTACCGCCTTGGATATGGTGGTAATTGCTTCCTCCTGACCTATAATGCGTTCATGCAGGGCACCTTCCATTTTCAGCAGCCGCTGCGTTTCATCGTTTGCCAGCTGTACAAGCGGGATTGATGTCCACATGCTTACAACCTCGGCAACATCTTCTTCGCTGACGCTGGCATTTTTCTCGCCTACTTTGGAAAGCCATTCTTCTTCTTCGGCGCGAATCTGCTCCCCGATTTGCAGCTCCTGCTGCCTTAGTTCGGCAGCATCGTCGTATTGCTGGTTGGCAAGAGCAGCCTCTTTGTCTTTACGGTAGCTTTCTTCCACCTGTTTGAGCTTCTTGATGGAGCTCGGACGAGTGCCGTAGCGTATTCTGACGCGGGAAGCAGCCTCGTCAATAATATCGATAGCCTTATCCGGCAGGTAACGGTCGGGTATGTAGCGTGAAGCCATGGTAACTGCCGCTTTCAAGGCTTCATCGGTTATTTCAAGCTGGTGGTGGTCTTCATAGCGGCTCTTGATTCCTCTGAGTATCTCAAGAGCGTCATCGGTTGAGGGCTCCTCAACCAGCACCGGCTGGAAACGTCTTTCCAGGGCAGCGTCCCGTTCAACATATTTGCGATAATCGTCAAGCGTGGTGGCTCCAATGCACTGCAGTTCGCCTCTTGCCAGGGGTGGTTTGAGAATGTTGGCCGCATCAACGGCGCCCTCTGCAGCTCCAGCGCCGACAAGCGTGTGAAATTCATCTATAAAAAGAATGCACCCGCCGGCATTTTTTATTTCATCCAGAATCTTTTTAAGGCGTTCCTCGAATTCTCCCCGGTATTTGGTTCCGGCTATTACTGAAGCCATGTCCAGGGCAACAATTCTCTTTTCTTCAAGAGTAGCAGGCACATCTCCTGCGATAATACGGTGTGCCAGCCCTTCCACAATGGCGGTCTTACCGACTCCGGGTTCGCCGATTAATGCAGGATTGTTCTTGGTGCGACGGCTCAGAATTTGTACAACCCGTTCGATTTCCTTGTCTCTGCCGATTACCGGATCCAGCTTGCCTTCACGGGCAGCCATGGTGAGATCCCTGCTTACCTGGTCAAGGGTTGGAGTCCGGCTGGGACGCCCTTGTTTGGCTTTCGGGCTGCTGCTGGAAAGAACCCTGGCAATTTCAGCCCGTACCCTTTCCTGGTTTACATCCAGGTTTTGCAGAACCTTGGCAGCTACTCCTTCGGCTTCTCGCAGGATGCCGAGGAGAAGGTGCTCGGTGCCGATATAGCTGTGCCCCATTTGCCTTGCTTCATCAATTGCCAGTTCAATTATCTTTTTTGCTCTTGAGGTGAGGCCGGACGCTCCGGTGGATTGCCTTTCCCCCGCGCCGATTATATATTCTACCGCCTGGCGCACGCGCGGCAGGCTCACTCCCATGCCGGTTAGTACCTTGGCTGCAATTCCTTCTTCCTCCCGAACCAGACCGAGAAGGATATGTTCGGTACCAATATAGCTATGGTTGAACCGCTGGGCTTCTTCCTGTGCAAGAGTCAAAACCCTGCGGGCATGTTCACTGAATTTGTCAAAACGGCTTACCAAATTTCATCTCCTGTATTAGTTCAAACTCCAATGCTTCAATTATGATTATAGAATAAAGAAGTACCGAGGTCAATGAAATGGATTTGTTTTAAAGCTAATTTTCCGATTAATTCTATCTGTTCAGGCAATCAGAGAAGATAGTCTTGACCCGTGTTGCCCCAAGAGTTTATGCTTACAATAATATGGCTGGTATGGTTTATCTGGTTGGAATTGGGACCGGGAATTCTCTTGATCTTACACCCAGGGCAGAAAAGGCAATTGCATCTGCAGAAGTGGTCATTGGTCATGGGTTCAGCCTGCATTTTGCTCGTCACCTGTTGAAAGGAAAAGAAATAACCGGTCAGGACATGAGCCCTCTTGAGCGCTCCGCGATCGCGGTTTCATATTGCCTGAAGGGCATGAAAGCAGTCATTATTTCTACCGGAGATCCGGGTATTTATGCCATTGCATCAACATTTTTTGGCTATCTTAAAGAACACAATATTTCAGTACCGGTAGAAATCGTGCCGGGAATAACCACTTCCAGCAGTGCTGCGGCCCGCCTCGGATCACCCCTTGGTAATGATTTTGCTGTAATCAGCCTGGCAGATCAGGCTGGGAGCTGGCCATCTACCCTCGAGCGGCTAAAAAAGGCAGCCGCTCTTGGCTTTGTTATGGTACTTTACAACCCTCTGGGCAAATTGGGAAAAGAGAGGGTTTTGGAAGCCAGCGGTGTTCTTGAAAGCTTGTTGGCTTCCCAGACTACGGTTGGAATAGTGACCGGTGCCGGCGGAGAAGGTGAATCAGTCCAGATTACCAGTTTGGGAATGCTTGCCCAGGCTGAGTTGTCGCGGGATTCCCTGATTATTATCGGAAACAGTTCTACCTACATTTATGACACCTGGATGATCACTCCCAGGGCTTACCAGCCTGGCCTTGGTTACTGACAGCGGTATTTTTCACCGCTTTAAACCCGTGCCCCGGGATTTTGCCAGGCTTGCCATAAAAGCTTCAGACAGGGGCAGGAATAATCTGTTTTCACCTTAAATACCGGCAAAAAATCATGCCGAGCGCCTTACCTGTATCATCTGTCCGAGTATGCTTACCGCAATTTCTTCAGGGGTGTGGGCATTGATGCTTACACCAATAGGGGCGTAAACCCTGGATATCTGTTCTTCAGTAACCCCTTTGGATTTGAGACTTTCATATACTGCATGGTTTTTGGTTTTGGAGCCGATCATTCCTATATAACGTGCTGGTGTTTTAAGCGCTTCTTCAAGTACAACCTCATCGTTCTGATGGCCATAAGTGACGATGACGATATAACCTGCTTTGCCGATACGCAGTTCATCGAAAGCTTGTTTGAACCCGGAGGTGAGAGTGTTTTGTGCTTCAGGAAAACGCTCCGGGGTGGCAAAACCGGGGCGGTCATCAATCAAGGTTACTTTGAAACCTGTCATGGTTGCCATTTTGGAAAGGGCGTGAGCAATATGGCCGGCTCCAAATATAAACAGAGGCGGGGATTGCAGTACGGGTTCAATGAATACTTCTACATCTCCCCCGCATATCATTCCTACACCTTCATCGGCCTTTTTTAATTCATACTTGTAGCGTTGTGGTTTCCCTTTGCGGATTACCTCGAGTGCGGCTTCCATGACTTCTTTTTCGATGCCGCCTCCACCTATGGTGCCTTTGATAGAGCCGTCTTCCAGCACCATCATTTTGGCGCCTTCGCCGCGGGGTGTTGATCCGCTGGCGCTTATAAGGGTTACCAGTGCTGCTTCCTTGCCCTCAGCTTTGACCCTGGCTATTTCTTCGTAAATATCTGTTTCCATGTTTTTACCCCGAATTGTTTATTTGTGTCATCCGGATTGACGGGCGGTCGCCCTCCAGTTTTCCTATTATAACACGGCTGAATAAAGCCTGACGTTTTAAGGACATGGCTATCTCTTCGGCATAAGAGGCTTCCTGGCCAGTTTCGACCTTGTTGATGAAAACAATTTTCCGCGATTGTGCAGGGCTTGTCCTGGTGATACCATCGGGGTGCACAAGCAGTTTTACTACGGCCTGGGTTGTGACGGTATCATCCGGCGCCAGCCCGGTTAATCTGCCGGCGATTTCGTGCCTGAAGATGACTTCACTGGCAGTTTTGCCAACCCCATCGATCCCGACCATGGCTATGACGGTTGTTGTTTCCGGAATAATTACAGGTTCGGTACCATTGGGGGCTTTCAGGGGTTTGCGTTGAGCTCCGTCGGCTTCCACGATAACAAAGTCTGAAAAACCCAGCAACTTTGGTATAAGCACCGGGTCAGGCCCTTTAAGCTTGCCATTGGTTTCCTGCCCACAGGCCAGGGTGAGTACAGGATTGTGGCTGATGGCCAGCCGTGCCCGTTCGAGCAGTACTGCCTCTTTCTTCTCCATTATAA
>Ga0172377_10003484_pt1 | contig 16166 bp, 12 predicted proteins | sample Pumphouse3metaG_FD_119749 | JGI IMG/M metagenome (GOLD analysis project Ga0172377, IMG submission 119749) | Leachate microbial communities from a municipal landfill in Southern Ontario, Canada - Pumphouse #3 metaG | ecosystem: Engineered > Solid waste > Landfill > Unclassified | place: Canada...
ACCCAACGCCATGGGAGGGCGCGAAGCGGGTTATCTCTCCAATGCCCTGCCGGGATATCGGGATGTCCGAAATGCACAGGATCGCACGGCATGCGAATCGCACTGGAATCTCCCGGAGGGAAAAATCCTTCCGCAACCCGGGATCACGATCACCGACGCGATCGATCAGATTCATGCGGGTGAGACCCGTTTGTTATGGGTAGCCTGCACCAATCCGCTCCTCACCCTCCCCGATCTGAACCGTACCCGCTCGGCACTCGAAAATCCCGATCTGTTTTTGGTCGTCCAAGATTGTGTGCTCAGCGAAACGGCACAGCTGGCAAACCTCGTCCTTCCGACCCATGCCTGGGGCGAAAAAGAGGGAAGTATGACCAACTCGGAACGATTCATCAAACGGGTCCGTCCGTTCAAATCGCCGATAGAGGGAGCAAAAAGCGATACCGAAATCATCCTGCTCACCGCAAAAGCGATCGGATTCGAAGGATTCGACTATCCCGATATTCAATCTGTCTACGATGACTACAAACAGCTCAGCGCCCATCGGCTCTGCGACCAAAGCAATCAGGAATATACGACTCTCTCGTATCAGTGGGGTGGAGAACGCCTTTATCAGGATGAACGGTTTGCAACGCCGTCTCATAAGGCCCAATTTCATCCCGTCGTCTCTACTGCCCCCAAAATCGAACTTGAGCATTTTGTGCTATTGACGGGACGGACGAAAAAACAGTGGCATACGATGACGCGGACCGGATTGGTTCCCGAACTGCTCAAAAGCGAAGAAAAACCTTATCTGCTGATGAATGCTACAGAAGCCGAAGCATTGGGGATACAGGAAGGAGAGAGCGTTTTACTCTCCAATGAGCTTGACGCTTTGCAGCTAGATGTCCGATTCGGCCGGTTGGCACCGCGCCACGTTTTTGCTCCATTCGGTTATCCACAAGTCCCGGTCAATAGCCTGATAGCGGTTAAAAATGACCCTTTTTCTTTTCAAAGTGCTCTCAAATCAGCATATGTCTCGATCAGCCGCTTATCAAAATAAATTATGACTTCTTATTTTTAGGATGATGGAAAACAAACACTTTTATGCTATTATCATCATTAAACACGTTTATTGACAAAGGGGTACACTGTGCCTAATGCCCGTAAAACAGCTTTGCTGTCGAGATATCTGCTGTTTTTCATCATCGGGTTTATGCTCTTGGTTATCAGTTCTCTCGTTTGGAATATCCATAATACCAATCAACAAATCCTGCAACTCGCCACGCAGGAAGCGAAGACCAACCTCAACAAAGACCTTGCATTTCGTTTGTGGGCGACACGCCACGGCGGAGCCTATCTTGTCGTCGACAAGAATACACAACCCATCCCCTATCTGGCACACATAAAAGACCGCGATATCAATGTCAGTAATACAAAAATGCTTACTCTTTATAATCCCGCCAAAATGCTCCGTGAGGTTATGAACGACTACAATAAACTTTACGGTGTCAAAGCCCGCATTACCGGAAAAATTTACATGAATCCGGAAAACGCCCCCGATGCCTGGGAATCCAAAGCGCTCGACATCCTCTCAAAAGGAAAAAAAGAGTACACGGAAATCATTCAAATCGGGGGCAAACGCTATCTGCGTATGATGCAGCCGATGTACATGGAACAAGGGTGTATGAAATGCCACGCATGGACCGGAATCCCTGTCGGAGGGTTACGCGGTGCCACCGACGTCACAATCCCTTTGGAAGGGTATCGTGTGATAGAGAGAAACGCTGTCACAAAACTGATTTTTACCCATCTGCTCCTTTGGATCATCGGAATCGGTATTATCCTCTTTCTCGGACGTCGGCTGATCGGAAGCGAAAAAGCGGTTGAAACCAATCAACAACGCCTTCAAATGCTCTCTCAAGCCCTTGAACAAAGCGGAAACGGAATGATTATCACAAATACCCACGGGGTTATTGAATACATTAACAAAGCCTTTACCGCTATCAACGGTTATACCAAAAAAGAGCTTATCGGAAAAAAACCCAATCTTATGCGCAGCGACCTCAATTCTCCCGAGCTTTATAAAACCATGTGGGATACGATCTCATCCGGCTTGACATGGAGAGGAGAATTTAAAAATCAGAAAAAAAACGGCACGATTTACTGGTGTCTGGAAACCATCTCCCCCGTTTTTGACGATGACGGGAAAATTACCCACTACATCGGCGTTATCGAAGATATCCAAGACCGTAAACATGCAGAAGAACATATCCAGCAGCTCGTTTTATTTGACCCTCTGACCAAACTGCCAAACCGCCATTTCTTTCGAGAACGCCTTAATGCCAAAATTTTGGAAAGTCACGAAAACGAAAAAATATTCGGTCTGATTTATATCGATTTGGACCGCTTCAAGATGGTCAATGATTCATTAGGACACTCCGTCGGCGATCAACTTTTGCAAAACCTTGCCGACCGATTTACCCAAATCTGCAACGGCGATCACTTTTGTGTACGGCTTGGGGGAGACGAGTTCGCGATCATCACCGATTTTTCCGATTCAAAAGATTCGATAGAAGCGATTGTCCACAGTGTTTTGCAGATGATGAAGGATCCGTTCTTCATCGAACAAAACGATATTTACATGACGGCAAGTATCGGTATCTCTCTTTACCCCCATGACGGAGACGATGCCGAAACACTGATTAAAGCAGCTGATATGGCGATGTACGGAGCAAAACTCAAAGGGAAAAACACCTATCTCTTTTACGAACCGACCAACGGCGATTTCGCGTCCGAAACGCTCATTATTGAAAACGGCCTGCGTAAAGCCATCGGTACAGACGAACTCTTCCTTGTCTATCAGCCCAAATACAATACACTGGACAAACGGTTTGTCGGTGTCGAAGTGCTGATCCGTTGGAACAGTCCGACACTCGGGTTTATGAGTCCTGCCCGATTTATCCCGATTGCCGAAGAGACCGATTTAATCATTACACTGGGCGAATGGATACTCCGCGAAGCGTTATCGCAGATGATGCTACTTTCTAAATCGATCGGTTTTGTTCCTAATATTTCAGTCAATCTCTCTCCCGTACAGTTTCGAAACCGCCATCTCAACGAGATCATTACAAACTGCCTCCACGACACCGGATTTCCGGCCGAGAAGCTCGAACTCGAAATTACCGAAGGGGCACTCGTCGACAATCCGGCGCTTGCAATAGAAAAAATGAATTTACTTACCCAACACGGTATCACGTTTTCGATTGACGACTTCGGAACGGGTTACTCGTCGATGTCGTATCTGAAAAAATTCCCGGTTTCGACTCTGAAAATCGACAAATCGTTTGTCGATGACCTCGCTACCGATCCGCACGATCGTGCTATTGTTCAGGCAATTATCACCTTGGCAGATTCTCTGGGAATCAAAACCATCGCAGAAGGAACTGAAACAATCGAACAAATTGCCATTCTGAATGAATTGGAATGTTTCACGATACAAGGATATTGGCATAGCCGACCGCTCAGTTATCCCGATCTTGTAGAGTATTTTAGAAAAACAAAATCGTAACCTCACTTAAACCCATCCGGAGTATAATCCGCTTTATGAACCGTGAACATATTACCTTCAATATCGATCCGACCCCTTCGCTTCCGACACGAAAATGCCGATTAAGTGCAAAAGTTCTGGGATGGCTGCTAAGTTATGGCAACTATCTATTGGCTTTGGCGGGATGGTGGATGGTTGACTGGTTCGCCGCGATCGGAATCTTTTTACTCGGAATCATCATCTTCGGAATTATCCGAAGCAAACTGCGCAACGATTCGATTCCTCCTTCTCAACGCGAACTCTCGTACAGCGATTACGCAATCGCAACCTGGTATCTTTCCCGTAATTATTGTGACTAAAGAAGCAGGCCATAACCAACCATATTCCGTATATTCTGATCATCGCTGCTGCCTGTGACCTCCTATCGGATACGACCCTTCTAAGCTCCCATCCGCTATAATTGGTATGCACATATCCTCACTTTAGGAATACTATATACTATGGCATTAGTCGATCTTCTCAACGTCTCTAAACACTACGAAGCCCAAAAAATTTTAGAAAACGTCAATTTTCATATCGATGAAGGGGAACGGATCGTTATCGTAGGTAAAAACGGCAGCGGAAAATCGACGTTGATGAAAATCGTTGCCGGGGTGCTCGATGCGGATGAGGGAGAGCGGATCAACCGTCAGGGGATCGAGATTAAAATGCTCTCCCAGGTTCCGAAATTCGAACCCGGACACAATGTCCGCGAAGCGATCGAAGCGGGTCTGGGGGAACTCAAATCGGCAAAAGTCCGTTTCGACGAAATCTCTTTACTTTTGGCAGAGCAGTACGACAATGCGGCTTTGCTTGATGAACAAGCCCGTTTGACCAATTTTCTCGATCACCATAATGCATGGAATCTCGACGACAAGATCGAGCGGGTGATGCACCATTTTATGCTCAAAGAGTATGAAGAGAAAAGAGTCGATCTCCTCAGCGGAGGGGAACAGCGCCGCGTCGCACTCGCCTCTTTGCTTCTGCAAAAACCCGATATTCTGCTTTTAGACGAGCCTACCAACCACCTCGACGTCTATATGGTCGAATTCCTCGAAGAACTGATCCTCAAAGAGCGCTTCACTCTCCTTTTTATCTCACATGACCGTTATTTTATCGATCAAGTCGCCACTAAAACCATCGAGGTGGAAGATTGCTCTCTGCGCGAGTTTACCGGAGGATACAGCAACTATCTGGAACAAAAGCAAGAACTCTTACGAACGATGGCACAGCAGCACGAAAACCTCCTCAAACTTCTCAAAGCCGAGAACGAATGGCTTCGCCGCGGGGTAAAAGCCCGTCTAAAAAGGAACGAAGGACGCAAACAGCGGGTATTGCAGCTGCGTGAAGATGCCAAAAACAACCCGAGTAAAATCCGTAAAATGAAACTGGAATTGGAACGCGAAGCGAAACATTTCAACCGTTCCGATGGCGTAAACCGCCAAAAGATGCTTTTTGAGGTCGAGCATCTCGGCCTCAAACTAGGAGATAAAACCCTGATCAAAGACTTTTCGACCCGCATCCTGCAAAAAGACGTGATCGCCGTCGTCGGGCCGAACGGCAGTGGAAAATCGACGCTTTTAAAAGCTCTTTTGGGACGGCTGCAACCGACAAACGGGATCATAAAGATGGGAGAACTTACCATCGGCTATTTCGACCAACACCGGGAAATGCTCAACGACAATCTAAACCTCATCGAAACCTTCTGCCCTCACGGCGGAGACCGCGTCGATGTGATGGGACAAGATTATCATGTCTACGGATATCTTAAAAACTTTCTGTTTCCCCGAGAATTTCTCGATAAAAAAGTCGGAGTACTCAGCGGCGGAGAGAAAAACCGTGTTGCCCTCGCCTTGCTGTTTACCAAAAAAGTGGACTGTCTGATTCTCGACGAACCGACCAACGATCTCGATATTCCGACCATCAATATCCTCGAAGAGAAACTCCAAAGCTTCCCCGGTGCGGTCATTCTCGTCAGCCATGACCGTTATTTCGTCGATAAAATCGCCAAAAAACTTTTTATCTTCAAAGGGGACGGTACGATCGAGGAGAGCTACAAACCTTACAGCGAATACCTCGAAGATGAAAAAGAGTTTCGTGAGATGGATGCGATGGAGGCCGAATTTACCAAATCCTCGACTCCTGCGACAGTTGTACAGGCTGAAAAGCCGAAAGCTCTCAAACTGACATTTAACGAACAAAAAGCGCTTGAAAAGCTCCCTGTCGAAATCGAAGCACTGGAGGCAAAAATTGATGAGCTAAACGCCTCTCTCGCCGATCCACAAAAGTACGAAAAGATCGGAATCAGCGTTTTGGCTGAAGAACTCGAAAAAACCAAAGCGCTCTATGAAGAGAAAGTGGATGAATTACTCACTATCGAAGAAAAAGCCGAAGAGATCGAAGCATTAAAAAACAGCTAAGGACGATTGTATGAACATAGAAGAACTTAATTCCCTCTACTCGCATGCGGGATACGTTACGTTCAAAGAGGGGCCGGAGGGGTTCCCTGTCGCTCACATCACGACTCCCTATGCTACCGCCATCATCACCCTATACGGTGCACAGCTCCTCTCCTATACTTTTGCTATCGACACTAACGATCTATTGTTTCTCAGTGAAAAAGCGATTTTTAAAGAGGGAACACCTATCCGGGGCGGTGTCCCGATTTGCTGGCCGTGGTTCGGTCCCGATCCGCAAAATCAGGGGCGAAGTGACCACGGACTCGCACGTACCCGCATGTGGAATGTCGTCTCTTCCGATCTTCTACATAATCGAGAATGCCGTCTTGTCTTGGAACTGAACGATACCCCGGAAACCTATGCACTGTGGCCTCACCGCTTCCGTCTCACGCTGACACTCACCGTAGGCGAAACACTCACGATGGAACTCACCACCCATAACCTCGGCGATACCGCTATGGAACTTACACAGGCACTTCATACCTATTTTAAGCTCGGTGATATTACCCATATGACGATCATAGGATTAGAAAGATTTGCCTACAGCGATAAAACCAACGGCGGAGCTGAAAAGAAAGCAGATAATCCTATCCGTATCCATGCGGAAACGGACCGTATTTATCCGTTTGACGGCGGCGATATTGTCATAAACGATGAGTCGTTCGCCCGAAATATCCGCATTAAATGTGAGAATAGTAAAACGGTAGTAGTCTGGAACCCGTGGATAAGAGTCTGTAAGTTAAAAGCCGACCTAACACCCGAAGATTACACAAAGACGGTCTGCATTGAGACCGCCAATGCGGGAAGTGAGATTATTACCGTACACCCCAAAGAGAGCTATACGCTAAAGGCGCTCTACTCGATAGAAGGAGACGATTAACGTCCTCCCCCTTTGCCTCCACCCATTCCGCCGCCCATTCCGCCGCCCATGCCTGAGCCCATGCCGTTTCCTTGCATCAACCCCTGTCCGCTCCCTTGATTTTTCATTTTAGGGGTACGGTTTTCAGGACGATTCATAAACTTCTCTTTTTGTTCCGTCGTCATCGTGGATTGTCGATTCATCAATTCATTGTGTAACGCTTCACGCTCCTGCTGAGACGTCATCGTCCCCCGTTTTTCCAGCAACTCATCCGTACTCATCGTTTTAAACCGATTTTGGATTTCGTTTTGAACCTGTACACGTTCTTGATTCGTTGCCGCAGTAGCACCGAATGCCAATGTAGCCGCCAAAGCCGAAGCCGACAATAGAGTTATGACTGTTTTCATCTGAAACCTCCTGTGTGGATAAGATAATTATAGTCCCGATATGTTACAGATTTGTTAATCTCGTTTTATATGCCGATCATTGATAATTAAATAATATTTTTTTTGGTACAATAATATTTTGCCTTCATAAGGAAAAATGATGCAAACACTTACGGAACATATTGCTTCTGTTATCCATGAATATAGAGAGAATCGGTTGTTTGAAGAGTGGCTTTCTACAGATACCGCTTCGGTATTTGCAAAAGCATTTAATCTCATGTGTACGCATCATGCCGATAAAGAACAGCTATTTTCCGGCGGGAAAGAGTTGTTCCGTATCGGAGTACCGCCCGGTGCAATGCTACTGATGATTGAAAAAATACAATCGCACGTTCCCGTCGAGTGCATTGCGACGTTGGCATCCCAAAAACATATCCTTGCCTATGCCTACCTGATGGAAAAACTGGACTTCGACCGTCGCAATCTGGAACATTTGGTACACGACTCCGTAAACCTATTCACTACGGCGAATCATATGATCGCCATCGCCCATATTCGGTGGTTGAAACAATGGATAGAAGCGCGCATGGATATGCGGACCGATCCGGAGATGGACTCCCAGCGGTGTGAAGTGGGGGAATGGATTGCCCATTCGATCGCCAACTACATACTCGATCCCCTCCGCCGCAGCGGATTTATCCACGATCATAAAACCCTCCACGCCATTGCGGAGAGTACGACTATCTTTTTTAATCGCGGCGAATATCTGTACGCTTTGGAACTCTATCTTGATTTGCGCTCTTTTACCCTGCGACTAAGAGAGCAATTTCATTTTCTTTTTCTACGCGAAAAACTTGAACTGCTTAAAATCGATTCGTTGACAGGACTATTGAACCGTTTTAGTCTGATTGACGATTTACAACAGCATCAGGGAGCGTGTTACGTCGTTTTAAATATTCGCGATTTTTCCAAAATGAATATGCTCTACGGAAGAGGATACGGAGACGAGATTATTCTCAGCGTTGCCGATGTCCTCCAAAACTATGTCCCGTTTAAAAATATCTATCGCTTTTACGCCGATGAGTTTGCCTTTATCGTTAATCCCGAAATATGCCCGAACGTACCCGCTATTCTTGGTAAGATTGAAGAGGAACTCGAACGAAACGAACGGATATTGACGACAATCGTCTTTTACGGCGCGTACGGGATTATCAACGATTCGATCTTTGATCGCTGCGAATATGCGATGATGAGCCGTCATGAACGGCGTGAACGCTTTATCAATGCCGATATTATTCTTCCCGAAGAGATCGACAGATTTACCGAAAATCTCACTATCTCCCAAAAACTCCGCATCGCCTTCGTAACCGATAACATCGTCCCTTATTTTCAACCCATCGTTTCGGCGATGGATCAACATGTGTTGAAATACGAAGCGCTGATGCGGGTGATCGACGAAAAAGGGGATGTATTAACGCCCGGCTCTTTTCTTCCGGTATTAGAGCATATGTATATCTACCCCGAATGTACGAAAATGATCTGCAAAAAAGTATTTGAGGCTTTCGAGCACCGAAAAGAGGGATTTTCGATCAACTTTTCGATCAGCGATATACAAAACGACGACACCCGACTTTTTTTATTCGCATTATTCGAAAAATACCCTGAAACCGCGAGTCGGTGTACTGTCGAGCTGCTTGAGACGCAAGCGGTCATCGATTATAAACGGGTCAACGACTTTTTCACTCTCCTCAAAAGCTATAAGGTAAAAAGTGCTTTGGACGATTTCGGAGCGGGGTTTTCCAATTTTGCCTACGTGTTCAATCTCAACATCGACTATATCAAAATAGACGGATCGATCATCCAGCGCCTTGAAGATCCTAAAATGGCACTTTTAGCCAAAACGATCGTTTCGATGGCGCATGATCTTGGGATTATGACGATTGCCGAGTTTGTAAGCAACCCGAAATTACACGAAGAGTGTATCGCCGTCGGCATCGATTTGCTCCAAGGATATGACATCGCACTCCCCTCTCCGGTAATCGATTAATCGGTTGTTACGGCAATATCGAACTTATCTTTCATATACGTTTGAGCAGCTTCGTCGTCCATATTCATCGTCTGTGCCAATGCGTTTTGGATATCCAGGAGAGAAAGATTATTTTGATTCTCTCCGCGCAACGTAATCTCTCGTGCGTCCCCTCGGAGTATTTTGATCACGGCACGGGTCAACTCTTTTTCGACTAGCCCGGGTGTCGTTGCCAAATCCCCTTCAAACCGTTTCGCAATCGCCGCATTGATCGCTTTTGATGCTTTAGGTTTGTCCTCCATATCGTTCGGTGTCAACGAAAACTCTTTCAAAAACACCTCTTGATCTTCAAGCGGCAACGTACTCAAAAAACTTTTAACCGATTCGAACGTCACATCGGAGACGGCTTTATTCTCGAGACTCAAAGAAAAATGTTGCAAAATCATCGAATCGGGGTCATTTGCGGCAATTTTATCCGCTTTCATCGAAAATTCTATCGGCATCACATCATTGTCTATCCGCAGCCGTCCGATTTCAAAATGATCCATCAAGGACGAACTTCCTTCCACTTCGGCCTGAAAAGCCAGATCAAACGCATTGAGTTTTGCAAGCGTGTTTTCCTGAAAAGCGTTGCTCACGTTATGGGCGATCATTTGTGCCATCAGAGGTTTAGGGAGGATCACCCGCTGCGCGTCGATATCGATGGAAGCTTTGACTTTTTCCCCTTTCGACAGCCCTTTGAGCGTTCGCAGTTCTGTCACGTCACCCAAACGCAAAGAAGCGATAGAGAGCTGTTCCTGCCCCATTACCGATACTTTAATATTGTCCAGCGTACAATCAGTAGAGAATATTCCGCTGCACTCAATTCCGTCATAATTAAGCTCTCCTCCGATGAGTACGAGACTTTTTTTGTATTCGTCGATCGCTTTTACCAGTTCTTCTTTCACCCGTTCGTTTTTATAATGCGACAGGGCTCCTACTGCGACGATGATCACGGCGGCACCGATGGCAATAGGTACTTTATACGCCTTTAAAATCTCTTTCCAATTTTTGGAACCGTTTTTGTTTGATCCGGTATCGATGATATCTTCGTGCACGTTTACCCTTATTTGACGTAATCGACGACTTTAGAGAGCGTCGTAACCTCTTTGATGATATTCACTACTTCCAAATGGGCCGGGTGGACGGCATAGGTACTCAATCCCTCCTGATCGGCAAACGTCGACGTCAAAACCATATCAAACGATCTTTCAGAACGGCTGATGTCGATCCCCACTTCCATGCTTTTGAGCGTCTCTACCTTCGAGAGAAGCCCTTCCAGCATCGTTTTTACCCGTACCATATTGGCCTCTTTATTCTCTTCTTTAAATACAAACATCACGATGTGAACCAACATTCTTTCTCCTTTATATAAATTTTGTCCAATAAAAATAGGCAAACAGCACGATCAGCACGATCCCTATGAGATTAAGTGCCATACCGTATCGTGCCATCTCTTTTACTTTAATGATCCCCGTCCCCATCACGATTGCATTGGGAGGGGTAGCGATCGGGAGCATAAACGCGTAGCTCGCACTGATCGTCGCCACCATCATCAACAGAGTCGGATCCATGCCGTTTTGAGTCGAAAACGCATAGATCACAGGAAGCATAACCGAAATCAATGCCGTGTTGGAAGTGATTTCGGTCGTAAACGTAATCAGCGTCGCGATTGCCAGCATAATGATCCACGGAGCAAAGGTTCCCAACACTGCCAAACTCTGTGCAGTCGTATCGGCCAAACCGGTTTGCGAAAAGGCCTTTGCGATCGCAAATCCCGCCCCGAACAAAAACATGATCCGAAACGGGATTTTCCCTTTGTCTTCATTCCATTCCAAAAGATTCATCCCCGGCAAAAACAGCAGAAGCCCGAAAGTGAGTATTACCCCCTCTTCCGCCAGCCCCAATCCGTTCCAGTAAGGATGAATCGGCGTATTCAAAAACAAAATCCCCATCAACAGTCCCAAAAGACTCAATACTTTAGCCTGAGAAAACGTAAGCGGCGGATGCGATTCGCTCGCGTGGGAGGGTTCATCTCCCAGGCCGCGTCCCAGAATCCACCCCATGATCGCAAGCATCACAAATGCCAACGGAGCTACCATCGCGACCCACTGAACAAACGGCATCACGGGGAGAGCATGTTCGACTTGTACCCCGAGCAAAATAAGATTCGGCGGTGTCCCCACAGGGGTCATAATTCCTCCGATACTCGCTCCGTATGCAATCGCAAGCAGATAACGCATCTGTATGCGAGGGATATCGGAAAGAAATAGCCCCATCGAGATCAACAGCAGCGTCGTCGTCGTATTGGACAGAAGCGAGCTGAGCATTGCCGAGGTAAACGCCAATGCGAAAATAACCCCTTTGGCCGTTTTAGGAAAGAGATTGAGCAGATGGTGGGCCATCCATCGATGCAATCCGCTTTTTTCCACCGCAATCGCGAGTAAAAACCCTCCGAAGAAAAGATAGACGATCGGATTAGCGTAATTCAGCGACGTCGTTTTTGTATCGGTGATTCCGAAGGCCGGAAAAAGGATGATCGGCAGCAGCGAGACGACTGCCATCGGCAAAACTTCGTTGCTCCACAATGCCACCAGCAATACGATAGAGCCTAGCAATGCCGACTGCGGCAAAGTCAATCCGAAGATGAAGCTCAGCCCTATCACTGCAGAAGCGGTCGCTACGGATAAAAAGAGTTTTCCGGATGCTTCGCCCATTGCTTAGCGCTCGATCAAATCACGCAGGCTTTGGCGCGGCGATTTGCCTTCTAATATCGCGTACACCTCCGCAGCAATCGGAAGATAAAGACCGCGTGCAAGCGCTATTTCATGCAGAGCATACGCCGTTCCGATCCCTTCGCTCACCTCGCCGATCTGTGCACATACCGCCTCCTTGCTCAATCCTTCCGCAAGCCCCAATCCGACACGATAGTTGCGCGACATCGTCGAACTGGCGGTCAAAAATAAATCTCCCGCACCGCTAAGTCCCAGAAAACTCTCGCTCATCGCACCGTACCCCCGCCCGAAACGCTCCATTTCGACCAATCCCCGGGCGATCAGGCTCGCTGCGGCGTTATGACCTAGCCCCAGCCCTTCGCAAATGCCCGCGGCAATTGCGATGACGTTTTTATAAGCCCCTGTAATCTCGGCACCGATAACGTCTTCACTCACATACGTTCGGATAAACTTCGGAAAAAGAGCCGAAAAAGCTTTCGCCGTTTCTCTCGATACCGAGTTGATGACCAATGCGGTCGGAAGAGATTGGATCACCTCTGCGGCAAACGACGGTCCTGAGAGAAATGCGAGATTCTCTTCAGGAAGATACTCTGCATAGATTTCGTTTAAAAAACGGCCGCTGGAAGCCTCGATCCCTTTAGCCGCGACCAAAACTTTTTGTCCCGAAAAGACAAAGTTTTCTGCCAGCCACTGCCCTATTTGCTGAGCAGGGACCGTTATCACGAGATATTCGCACTGTAAGACTTCGTCCAGACTTTTGAAATTATCCCAATCCCGACGCGTTCGCGATGTAATAATGACCTTATTCTTTTCACTCAGGGCAAATGCAAGCGCCTGACCCCATTTTCCGGCACCGATAACTCCGATTGTACTCATTGTTGCACCCCTATGGCTTCCGAGAGAATAGCGATTTTGTCATCATACCCGATCACGACCAAAATATCCTCGGGATCGATGTGGTGATTGTGCCCTTTTGAGGTAAAACTAAACGTCGCCGAGAGTTCATGGTCGACGACAGCGATGACGATCACGTCAAATTCGCTTGCCCAGTCGATATCGTACAGATATTTTCCGACCAAAAAAGAGTCTTTCGGAACCGTTATCTGGGCGATTTTGAGCGCCGAATTTTCATATAAAATATCGTGGATTACCTCATTTACAATCGGTTTTTCCAACATTTCCGAAATGACTCCCGCCGTGATCTGTAAAATCGGCATCACTTTATTCGCCCCGGCACTTTTGAGTTTGCGCGCGCTCTCATGTTCTCCGGCTAATGCGATAATCGGCAAATGCCAGAAAACCGATCGGAGCGAAATCGTCAAAAATACGTTTTCGGCATCGTTATGCAGTGCGCAAAATACGATCAAAGAATTCAAATCGAACCGTCGCTGAATCGATTGCCAGTTTTCTCCCAGATCGAAAAGCTCCCCTTCGTATCCTGCCGCATGCACGGAAGCGAGTTCTTCCTCGCTCATCACAAAAACCTCGAAGTTCGGATACTCTCCCGAAATTTGACGGATGATTTGTTTGGCATACTCGTTAAATCCGAATACGATGGCACTGTTATATTTCATCGCCGCCCTTTTTGATAGGTCATCGCTTTAAACTCATCGATAAGGGCGCGCGTTCCGATCACGATCGCAACATCTCCCGCCTCGATATCCACAGTAGCGTCAGGATTGAAAAAAAACGACTTTTTGACGGTTTTATACAGTCCCAGAACTATCAGGCGTTTTTGGAACAGCGGAAGGGTAATCGTGTCGAAAAAGCGGTTGCGGGTATAATTATCCAAAGCGATCTCTTCGATATAGACTCCGCTCTTCTCGGCACGCAAAGCGTTGATAACATCGAATGCGACCGGTTTGCCGCTCACCTGTTTGCTCATGAGCCCTATAAGCTCCTGCGTATAGACGATTTTATTAATCCCGGCCAAGAGCAGTTTACGACGATTTTCCACTTGATTCAGTATCGATAGTATCTCGATACCTGCCGAGAGTTCCCGAACGGTCAACGCCGTGTAAACATTCAGAACATCGCTTTCTTGAAACAACAAGACCGATTCTACCTGCCGTTCAAAATCAATTTTGAGGGTCTGATAGGTCGCCAAAGACGAAGAATCCATCGCCAAAGCGGTAATCCCCGCTTTATGTGCTTCTTGTGCTTTGGCGGCGTCTTTTTCCAAAACCACCACTGTTTTACCGCTTTTATGAAATCGCTGCACGACTTCGCGCGTCAGCGGAGAATACCCGCAAACGATATAAAAACGGCTCAGTTTCGAGACGTCGTCCACCAGCTTGTCATCTTTAATCTCATCCAGTTTTTCGGTAAACGCCGATACGACGATCGAGGTCGCAAACGACATGACAGCGATACCTGCGACGATAATGACCATCGCAACCGTCCGCCCCTCTTCCGTCACCGGAACGAAATCCCCGTAACCGACGGTAAAAATCGTAACGACCGACCAATACACGGCATCAAAAAGCGTATTGATCGGCGATTCGGGGTTGTTCGCTTCCATGATATAGATCAACACGGAAGAGACGACGATAATCACGGTAGCGAAGAGGCCGAGGGTGAAAATCTCAAATTTTTTGGAAGAGAGGATCGAAACGAACTGCGTCAGGCTTTTCGTATAGCGAAACAGTTTGAAAACCCGAAACAAGATAAAGATACGCAACATTCTCAGCTCATGGAAAAACGGCATAATGGCGAGCAAATCGATAATTGCCGACGGAGAAAATACATATCCCGCTTTACTGGAGAGCGTTTGGCGCACGGCACTCCTCCATCCGAATGAGCGCTGCAAAAACAAATCGTGTTCATATTGTTCTATGATAATCTTGGAGACGTCGCTATAGACCCATAAACGGAGCAGATATTCGGCTAAAAAAATGAGGGAAATGACATAGCTGTTAAAAAAAAGCCATTCGGCACTCATCTCGTGTTTGACGTGACGAATCAAGATATAGACACTGAGTACGATCAGCGCCATCATCACATAATCGAAAAACTTTTTATACGGATAAGAAGGGTTTTCCAGAAGATTATGAAAAAACTTTTTGTAATGACGGTATCGGGGCGAGGTGTGGAGTAAAAAAGCAAATCCTACTATCCATCGTCCGATCACGGGAGCTCTTATTGAGCCAGTTTGGCTTGGAGAATTTCATTCAGCGTATTCGGATTCGCGGAACCTTTCGATGCTTTCATCGCCTGACCGACGAAGAAACCGAAGAGTTTGTCTTTCCCTGATTTGTATTCGGCGACTTTATCCGCGTTAGCGCTCAAAATCTCATCGATAAGCGCCTCAAGCGCCCCCGTATCGCTCACCTGTTTGAGTCCGAGTTTTTCGATTACTTCATCGATATCTCCGCCCTTTTCGAGCAGATAATCCAAAACTTCTTTGGCTGCTTTACCGCTGATAACAGACTCTTCGATCCGTTTAACCAATGTTCCGAGCATCACCGCACTGATCGGTGAGGTGGATGGGCTCACCCCGCCGCTCAAACGGCCTGCTAACTCGACGGTAAGCCACGTGACGGCATTTTTTGCCGTAATCCCCTGTGCCAACATCTCTTCGAAATAATGGGCGGTTTCGAGTTCTGCCGTGATAACGGAGGCATTATAGTCGTTAATTCCGAACTCATTTACAAAGCGCTCTTTTTTAGCGTCCGGAAGTTCAGGAATCGTGCAGATATCAGCGTACATCGCATCGTCGACAATGACTTTGAGCAAATCGGGTTCGGGGAAATAGCGATAATCGGCCGCTTCTTCTTTGCCGCGCATAGAACGGGTTTCCTGTTTCACCTGATCGAACAAACGGGTCTCTTGGACGATCTCGTCCTCATACGTACCGTCTTCCCACGCCTCTTTCTGACGTGCGACTTCGAGTTCGATAGCACGCTGGATAAAGCGGAAGCTGTTGATGTTTTTGATCTCGACACGGGTATAGAGTTTCTCATCCCCCCTCGGGCGGATAGAGACGTTAACGTCGACACGAAACGATCCCTCTTGCATATTGGCGTCCGAGATGTCGATGTAGCGAACGATCGAGTGGAGCTTTTTGAGATATAAAATCGCCTCTTCGGCAGAGCGCA
>Ga0172377_10003485_pt1 | contig 16165 bp, 12 predicted proteins | sample Pumphouse3metaG_FD_119749 | JGI IMG/M metagenome (GOLD analysis project Ga0172377, IMG submission 119749) | Leachate microbial communities from a municipal landfill in Southern Ontario, Canada - Pumphouse #3 metaG | ecosystem: Engineered > Solid waste > Landfill > Unclassified | place: Canada...
CTGACGAGTTTAGCTTGTTTGGCATGCCGGTTCTCCACCGTTTCCAAATCAGGCAAGGCAAGTTCCGTGTTGATCGTGTCGATATCGCCTTTCGGATCAACCTTGTTGTTCACATGAATGACGTCAGGATCATCGAAACAACGAACCACATGGGCAATGACGCCCACTTCCCTGATGTTTGCCAAAAATTGATTTCCCAGACCTTCCCCTTTGGATGCACCGGCGACCAGTCCCGCAATATCGACGAACTCGAACGTCGCGGGGATCAACCGCTGGGGAGGGATCAACGCCTTAATCTGGTCAAGCCGCTTGTCGGGAACGTTGACGATGCCGACATTTGGGTTGATCGTACAAAACGGATAATTCGCTATCTCCGCGGGGGCGGCGGTCAGCGCGGAGAAAATGGTGGACTTTCCCACGTTGGGCAACCCGACGATTCCACAATTCAGACCCATAGGATACCTCTTCCACGGCAGTGTACCACGATACCCTTTTTGGCTCAATGCAGGAAACATGTTCGGATGGCCGACCAGTGTACAAACAAAAGAAAAACGGTATGCTAATGGTTATGTACGAAACCCGAGAAGCATCGCAGAAGGCGTTGCTGTTCTCCATCCGTGAGGATGGAGGAAACCCGTTGATGGAAGCGTTGAACCGAGAAGAACTGGAAAGTCTTGTCTCCACGTTGGGGGAGACGGTGCTCTCCAGTACCGAAATCCCGGTACGAGAGATCAATCCCGCCACCTATATCGGCAGCGGGAAAGTTCAGGAAATCAAGGAAATGATTCAGGGAAGCGGAGCGGATCTCGTAGTCTTTAACATGGCCCTCTCTCCCCGCGTCCAGCGTAACCTTGAAAAAGCATGGGAAATTCTCGTCATCGACCGAGAAGAAGTGATTCTTAGGATTTTCGCTTCTCGTGCACGGACAAAAGAGGCCAAACTGCAAGTGGAACTCGCGAAATTGCAATATCAGCGTCCACGGCTTCGGCGCATGTGGGCGGGGTTGAATCGGCAACGCGGAGGTTTCTACGGTACGAAAGGTGAAGGCGAAACGCAACTGGAACTTGACCAGAGAATTATCGACGACAAAATCGTACAATTGAAAAAAGACTTGGAAAAGGTATCCAAGGAACGGGAACTCCAGAGGCAGAGCAGGATGCGCAGCCCCATCCCCCGGTGCGCCATCGTCGGATACACCAACAGCGGCAAATCCTCCTTGCTTAACCTGCTTTCTCCTGACGCGGGGGTATTGGTGGAGGACAAACTGTTCGCAACCCTCGATCCGACCACGCGGATGGTAAAGCTTCCCGGAGGAGAGGAAATGCTGCTCACCGATACGGTCGGCTTCGTCAGCAATCTCCCCACCAATCTCGTACAAGCGTTCAAAAGCACGTTGGAGGAAGCGAAATACGCCGATTTCCTGATCATCGTCAGCGATGCATCGCATCCAGATATGCTCTCCTGCTGGGATACGACGAAAACCGTCCTGGAAGAGTTGGGCTGTGGCGAAAAACCGGCCATTGTGTTCGTCAACAAGATGGACAAACAGTTCGATGAGGTCGCCGTCGCCAGAATGAAATCGTCGGCACCCATTGTCGTCTGCGGTTCCGTGACCCATGGAACAAACATCGACTTGCTTGAAGACGCCGTCGTCGCGATGATTCACCGGCTCTCACCGGTACTCAATCTTGTCATTCCCGAAAACCGGTACGACTTGATCGCCCAAATCCGCAGGGAAGGTCAAATCGTGACGATCGACTACTCGGGGGAAGGCGTCCACATTACCGCGCGGGTACAGAACCCGTCGCTCAAGGACATGCTCGCTCCCTTCGAAAAAGGCCACGAGAACTGATCGTCATTTTTTCTGAGATCCCGATTCCGTTCTCTTTTTGTCCATGAAAAAAGCGAGGATCCGAAAATCCTCGCCTGTTTCTTTTTCAGTTCTAATCGAACAAATACATGGCCCCGAGTCCTGCTTCCCAAGCGAATCCGATCGTCGGGAAAATATCAATGCCGGGACCGGCCATCACATAGAAGCTCCACGGAGCTTTGGGAAACTGATAGTTCAGGCGAACAGGAACCAATGCGGCAAGATGGAACGAACCTTCCTCCCCAGACGTTCCGGGAAGAACAAATCCGACTTGCCCCACCGCGCCGACGGTCAAGAACCACGAACCATCGGTCCAATCGAAATCGGCGACCTTGAAATTCGCACCGGCTTCACCGCCAATCCATCCGATCCAATTTCCATTCATCGAACCGAATGCGACATTGCCGATCACATCAAAGCTCTTGCTGACCTTGTACTGGAAGGCAACCCCAGTAGGAGATCCGAGACTCACTCCGACGCCATACTTGGTGGTGGCGGCACCTACCGTAGTGCTTTCCGCTGCGACAGGGGCGATGACCAATGCGGTCACCAACAGAACCAAACTCATCTTTTTCATTTTTATCTCCTTCACAAAACATATTGTACACGAGGTAACTGGTAAAATACACTACTTTCTGATACACTTCCAGCATTTTCGTTCGCTAAACGATACTTTCTTTTATAAGAACAAGCAAGAACAAGAAAAATTACAAACAATCATCAAGACTGGTGAAAGAAACCGGTATTGGATATGATGACGACAGAGGTGAACATGGAAGAACGACAACTGACAGGGCGCGGGCTTTTCATCGGACTTGGAGGACTTCTCATCATCACGGCAAGTTCGATGTACATCGCCCTTCGTATGGGGGCTCTCCCCTGGCCGACGGTGTTCGTCACCGTCATTTCGATGGCTGCCTTGAAGAAATGCAAACACAGCACGATCCATGAGATCAATTGCACCCACACCATCATGAGTGCTGGAGCGATGGTTGCGGGCGGACTTGCTTTCACGCTTCCAGGCATGTGGATGCTTGATCCAAATGCCTCGATTTCCACTTTCTCGATGATTTCGCTGACCATCGTCGGAACAATCCTCGGCACCGCATTCACTTCGGTGTTTCGCAGGCGAATGATCGAAGAGGAAAATCTTCCTTATCCAATGGGACAGGCGGCGTACAATACGCTCTCCGCGGGAATGGAAGGAGGCAAGAACGCAAAAACGTTGTTCACCTCGATGGGCGCGTCCGCCCTGTTTACCGCGTTTCGCGACGGAGCGGGAAAAATACCTTCGCTTCTCAAAATCATGGGAGGAACCGCATTTTTCCAGCCGATGTACATCTGGGTCTCTCCGATGGCAGTGGGAATCGGAGCGATCATCGGTCCGGTATTGGCATTGGTCTGGTTCCTTGGAATGGTTCTCGGCTATTACATCATCACTCCCGTGGGACTCGCAACGGGAATGTTCGCCGATATGGCCGCCGCTGAATTGTTCCGACAGAATCTGGGAATCGGCCTGATGATCGGAACGGGTCTCGGCGTCCTGGTCAAAGCGGTTTACGGCCTCGCGAAAAGTAAAAGAAGCCATAAGAAGGAACCCCTTTCCAAACGGAGCGTAACCGCACTTTCACTGATAATACTTTTATCGATGATTACGTTGACCCTTACCACACAAGTGACGTTCCTTGAGACGATTCCCTTGGTCGCGGGGGTATTCTGTGCGACATATCTTTCCAGCATGCTTACTGGACAGACGGGCATCAATCCGATGGAAATCTTCGGCATTCTCGTCCTGTTGTTCGTCCAATTCCTGTTCAAACCGGCACTCGCACCCGCTTTCACCATCGTCGCGGTCACCGCGGTCGCCTGTGGGTTGGCGGGAGACGTGATGAACGATCTGAAATGCGGATATTTGCTCGGTGCTGATCCCAAACAGCAAATCATCGGGGAAGGCATCGGAGGCATCGTGGGATCGGTCGTTTCCGTATTTGTCCTTCTTGCGCTCAAACAAGCGTTCGGATCATTCGGGACGGAAGCTCTTCCCGCCCCTCAAGCGGCCGCAGTCAGTGCGATGATCGGAGGCCCGAAGCAAGGGACGGCTTTTGCCATCGGATGCATCGTCGGCCTCGTGCTGTTCCTCTGTAACATTCCGACGGCTACGCTGGGACTCGGCTTCTATCTCTCCACGGCCATCAGCACCATCATGGCGTTGGGAGCCATCATCGCCGCCATTGCAAAAAAGGCATTTGTCCGCACGGGACACGATGCAGCAAAAGTAGAGACGAATCTGGCGCTTCTTTCCAGTGGATTTCTTGGCGGAGAAGGAATCACCGGGGTGATCATCGCTATCATCTCAATGTTCTGAAAGGTAGGATAAGAGAAAATGGACGAAACAAAACGCATGCCGCTTTCCCTGTATGGGTTGTCGGCGGAAAATCTGGGCAAGGCGCTGGATATCCAGAAAGCATATGAAAGCAGGCAAATCCATCGGTGGCTGGTCAGAGGGGCCTCATCGTTCGAGGAGATGACGGATCTCTCCAAGGCGGAACGGCAACGTCTGTCCGTACTGATGCCGAAGCTCTGCAGTTCCACCGTACAGACGACATCCAGCGATGAAGGCGCAACAAAATGCGTAATTCACCTGTACGATGACCGCCTGATCGAATGTGTCGTCCTGACGGACAAGCGGGGCCACCGTACCGCATGCCTCTCCAGCCAGGTGGGATGCGCGATGGGATGCGCGTTCTGTCGTACCGGTAAGATGGGACTTTTTCGTAACCTCGCCACCGAAGAAATCATCGAGCAGTTCATCCACCTCTCCAAAAGCGGACCGATTTCACATATCGTATTCATGGGGATGGGAGAACCGATGGCCAATCTTCCTGCCGTGCTCAGATCGATTCATTATTTCCACGATCCCGACGGGTTCGGCATCAGCTACCGTCGGATGACGATCAGTACCTGCGGCGTCGTGCCCGGCATCAGGAAACTCTCCGAACTGAAACTTCCCATCCGCCTCGCCGTATCGCTCGTCTCCGCGGACAACACCCTGCGGAGCAGGATTATGCCGATAAACAGAAGTTGGGGTCTTCCCGAACTTCGCCAAACTCTCCTTAGCTACCAACACGACGGCGGAAAACGCTTTACTTTCGAATATTGTATGCTCGGAGACGTAAATACGACGGAAAACGCCGCAAAGAAGATCGCCGCCTACACTAAAGGGATGGATGTAATCATCAATCTGATCCCTTACAATGAGGCTGCCGAACTTTCTTGGCACACGCCGTCGGATGAAGAGGTTTCCCGCTTCTCGCATTATCTCGATATGATGCACGTAAAACACACCATCCGCATCTCGCGCGGGGGGAACATCAGCGGCGCCTGCGGACAACTCGCGACGGAAGCCGCCTCCGGCGAAGAAGAGGATGATGAAGAAGAGGGCCAATAGAACCTTTTGTTATCCGCGAGTCGTTCCCAACCGCATGCACAGAGAAGCGACGGCCAGAAGGCCAGCACCCAACAGAAACGCCGTCGCAAGAGAATGCTTGGCCAATGCACCGAAAAGAGGGGAAAGCGCCATTTCCACGATGCCAAACCATATCTGCTGGAACGAAAGGGTTGTCGCTTGGTCGAATCCGAGGGAAAACGAAACCTGCATTTTGGACGCATACGGCTGAAACAGCGTGAATCCCAGTCTGAGGCACATTACTCCGCACAATGCGGAGGCAACACCCGTTCCCCTGACCAAAAGCAAAGATCCGAACAGCGCAATGGCGAAACACCACAGTGTGGCATGTCGCTTCGCATACAGAAAAGGAGAAAGCCAGCCGCCCGTCACGGAGACGGCGGAAAGTGCCAGATACGGCCAGGAAAACAAGGAAACCGACAATCCTGACGCTTCGTACCTCATCTGGATGAGGAATACCGTGACGACCTGATTTACGGTGGAAAACAATGCGATGGATGTAAGAAACAGCAATTCCGACTTTCTTACGCTCGGAATATGGATCATCCTTCCCCCCTTCTTTTTTTCTCCCTCCGCCTCAGGCAATAACAGTATGCACAAGAGCGAAACAAAACAGGAAAGAACGGTCAGCGCCCCGCTCTCATCCACAGGGTTTTTCAAAAAAGGGAAAAGCAAGGAAACGACCATAAGGCCTGCCATTCCGCTTGCCTGATAGATGCCATACCATTTTTGCCTGCCGTCAATTCGGGACAAATAGGCAATATCCACGCCGCTCTGAGCGCTGTTTGACACGGCAAGAAGCAAACGTTCGAGAAGAAAAACAGGAAAAGAATGCGCCTTCCAGAAGACGATCTTCGATGCAAACAGCACACCGCTGGAGATGCAAAGGGTCTTTTTGTATCCGATTCGATCGGCGACGTACCCCCACGGGACTTCAAGCAGAAGTCCGACGCCGAGGGAAATGGATTCGATCAAGGAAATCTGCAAGATGTCGATGCCACGCGCCTCTCGGTAATAGGTGGCGATCGGCGCATAGAAAACCATGCCCCCGAATAAGGATGAAAGGCAAAGCAACAGTTTGCCCGATGATGTATTTTTCATGATGTGCTCCTCACATAGGAATAGCGGCCTCAGAACGAGGCCGTGAGAAAACCATGCCTATGGTCAGATCGGAGCACGCATGAACAGTATTCTTCAGCAGGCCAGGGAACCCATCGGATCCCACGGCTTAAGGACGACCGGTTTTCCCGAAAGCATTGTTTTCTGCTCCTCGGTAAGGTACTTCTTGTTTACCACCACTTGGTAAGTGTATTCGTCGAACCAACGGTCGGTCATGACGAAGAACCCTTTCTGTCCCGGTTCGTCGCCCCAGGAGTTTTCCACCCTCCAACGGTCCGGTTTCCCTTCCCCGTCGATGTTTACCCCGGTAAGCACCATGGCGTGAGTCATTCGGCTTTCGCCGTAATCGAGACGCTGAGCTTTTGAAAGCGGGAAATTGGTATCGAACAAATCCTTGACGTCCAAGGCTTCCAAATCCATCATACCGCTTTTCTTATCGGAAAACTGCCCGACGTCGCTTCCGAACCAAACCGCTTTTCCATCCCGTAGTTGCTTGATGGCAAGATCCTTCAGATCGGAAGGAGGAAGGTTCAGGTACCGTATATCACGTCCGCCTTTGACATTGCCGAGATACTGGACGGTATAGGTTTTCCCATACGGTTTGTCATCCGTCGGAGCGTTAATCAACGAAACATAGTCATCAAGGTTCATGCCCACATACCGTTTGTAGAATTCCACAGGGGTTATGTGTTCCGCCCTGATGAACTTATCGTCCTTGTCCCGTACCTCGAACGTAAAAGACACAGGAGGCTTGCCCAACGCTATGCACAACATCCGGTAAACAGTCTGCAACATGTCTCCCTTGATCTCCCTGAGTTCCCCCTCTGTCTTTCCGTTCTTTTTTGCGGCAGTCCGAAGGATACAGGCAAACTCTCGCAACTTGGTCGTCAGATACTTATCCAATTCCCTGGTCGCGGAGGACGCGATCGACTCGGGCATCGCTTCCTTGGGAACGAGACCGTACTTCTCCACCAAGTTTACGAACATGTCCCATTGGCCGCCATCGCCCATCGGGCTTTCCAAAAGAAAACTCACCAAGCGCCCATCCACCGGCTCGTCCTTCGTCTCGATAATTGACTCCAGGAACCAATTGGATTTCTCCAACTTATCCCAGAACAACGGGTAATTCTGAGAAAGCTCGAACGTTTTCAGATTGAGCTTTTCCATCGTCTCGATGCGCATCACATTGAGAGCCGCGAACATCCAGCATCGGCCGGACTGTTTCTGGTTTGTGATATCCCCGACGTTCGGAAGGCTGACGGAAAACGTATGCCGCACCTCGCGCGGCCGGTATACGTTGACGGCGCTTTGGTTGATGCCATTCGCAACGACAGCGTTCATCGCCACAATATGCTCCGCCTTACTGTCAAAACTGTTTCCAAATCCTTCGATATCTTTATGGTTGATCGATTCCTGCATATTCACACTTCCTTCCCTGTATAAAAGAATAAGGACTCCCACAAAAGGGGAGTCCCTGCTTCGCGCCTATTTCTCAAGAACCGCTTTGATCCTGCGGACCCCCGCGGACGAGCTTTGTTCCTTGACAATCCTAAAATACCCCATTGCACCGGTATGGGTGACATGCGGACCGCCGCATACTTCCTTGGAGAAATTCCCGATGGAATATACTTTGACCTGCTCGCCGTACTTCGCCGAAAACTGGGCGAACGCCCCCTGCGCTTTGGCTTCATCCAGACTCATTACGTCGCAACGAACCGGAAGATCGGCCTGAATCTCCTTATTGACCAGATCCTCAACCTTCTTCAGTTCCTCCGGTGTCAACGGTTTATCATGATTGAAGTCGAAACGGAGACGCTCTTCGGTGATGTTCGAACCAAGCTGTTTCACATAACCACCCAAAACTTCGCAAAGCGCCTTGTGAAGCAAATGCGTCGCCGTATGAAGCGCAGTGGTTTCCGCGCTGTGGTCGGCAAGGCCTCCTTTGAACACCTGTTCGGCGCCTCCGCGGCTGATGGCCTGATGCTTTTCGAACGCTTCCTTGAATCCGGCTTCGTCCACCGTCATGCCGTGTTCTTTCGCCAGTTCCCTCGTCAACTCGATGGGATACCCATACGTGTCGTACAACTTGAACGCCGTTCTTCCTCCGATTCGCTTCTGCGGGTCTTTCAAAAGATTCGGGAGCAACTTTTCAAACTCTTTCTCTCCCTTGACCAGCGTATCCTCAAATTTTTCTTCTTCCGCCTGCAATTCCTTGTAGATGAAATCCTTGTGGGCGAGAAGTTCAGGATATGGGGTGCCGTACAAATCCAGCACGACGGGAACCAACTCGCAGAGGAACGGCTTGTCGATGCCAAGCTTATGTCCGTGACGCACCGCCCGCCTGATAAGACGACGAAGAATATAGCCCTGCCCGACATTGGACGGAGCCATCCCCTTTTCGTCACCAAGAATGAACACCGACGTCCTGATATGATCGGCGATGATACGCATTGAAATATCGGTATCTTCGTTCTGCCCGTACGTCACGCCGCAGAGCTTGGAAATGCCATCGAGAATCGGAGTGAACACCTCGGTCTCATATACGCTCTTCTTTCCCTGGAGAATCGTGATGGTCCGTTCGATGCCCATGCCCGTGTCGATGCACTTGCGCTCCATCGGAACGTATTTCCCTTCCGCAGTCTTCCGATATCCCATGAACACATCGTTCCAGATCTCAAAGTACTTGCCGCAATGGCACCCCGGCTTGCAGTCCGGACCGCATGCGGGAGCCCCCGTATCGATGAACATCTCGCTGTCAGGACCGCACGGTCCCGTCTCCCCGGCCGGCCCCCACCAATTGTCCCCGCGGGGAAGAAAGTAGATCCGTTCCTTGGAAATGCCATGGCTCATCCACGCTTGTGCCGCTTCATTGTCGCGCGGCACCTCATCATCACCCGCGAATACCGTCACGGACAACTTGTTCTGATCGATGCCCAGCACGTCGGTGAGAAACTCATAGCTGTAGGCGATGGCTTCTTTTTTGAAGTATGCTCCGAGCGACCAGTTCCCGAGCATCTCGAAAAACGTAAGGTGACTTGGATCCCCCACCTCCTCGATGTCTCCGGTACGAATGCACTTCTGGTAATCGCAGAGCATTTTGCCCGCGGGATGCTCGGCCCCAAGGATATACGGGACAAGCGGATGCATGCCGGCGGTGGTAAACAACACCGTCGGATCGTTCTCAGGAATAAGCGAAGCCCCGCTGATCTGTTTGTGGCCCTTGCTTATAAAGAACTCAATATACTTCTGACGTAATTCATTGGCAGTCAACTGTTTCATAGTACCAAGAATCTTAGGTAAACCCCCATGGAGTGTCAAGGAGAAAGTCAGAACAATGAGAGTTGCCGTCCCGAGTCGGAACCCAAAGCCCCTTGCTTTTTCCGGGAGACTTTTTCAGGAAGGAGATATCTGGCGATGTCCGCGGGTTTATCCACGACGACGACCCCCTTCCGGGACGCAAGTTTCCGTGGCCAAAGCAATGCATCGTTGTCTACGACGTCGCGGAACAGAAACACCGTCCTGCCGGCATCCACCGCAAAATCCGCCTGGCTTACCGCGCCTCCCCCGTCTCGTTCCTCGATGACGACCGTCGCACGGGTAAGCGTACACAGCAACCGGTTGGCAAGCGCAAGAAACCATTTTTGCATGGACAGGGCGGGACTGAACCGGCTGACGAGAAGACCGCTATGGGCGATTCGTTCCTGCAACGCTTGATGTTCGGAAGGATAATACGATCCCACATCCGTTCCCAAGACGGCCATCGTCGGCCACCCATAACGAAGGGAGGCAAGATGGCTCACACCCTCGATACCGATGGACATACCGCTCGCCGTGACAAGTCCCTTCTTTCCCAACGCCTTGACGGTTTCGATGCAAAGATGTTTCCCTTCCTCGGAAGGATTGCGCGTTCCGATCAAAGAAACCATGTTTCTGCCAAACAGGGACGCATCGCCTTTGGTAAACAGGAACCGTGGACAGAAGGGAGAATCGTTCGCTCCTTTCGGCCATCCTCCGTCTTCCCATGTAAGGACGTTCACATCGTCCCCGATGGTTTCGAATGCGGGACGGCACTTCAGATATGCATTCGTCAGAACGCGGGAAGAAACTCCCAGCAACACCGCATATCGATCCAATTCCACGGAGATGTCATCGCTCGTATCAAATTCGGAGGCCGCTTGGTTGTAGGCGGGAATGGCCTTCGCCTCCGATCCCCGCGAAGCGATGACCATCGCCTGAAAATTCAACGCCCTGCGTACTTCCGCCCTCATGGCTGTAATCTGCCATACTCGCCGCCGTCTGTCCAGACGACGAACAACCCTTCGACTTCATCCGCCATAATTACGATACTCCTCGGCGATGATTCTCAGTCCGGTCTCCACTTGCGCCTCGGGTGCGGAATAATTGAGGCGCAGACACTTATCATAATGAGGATGGGGGTACGGCTTTCCATCCCTTTGGTCCGGATGACCGAAAAACGAATATTCTCCGGGGACGGTGATGACGCCCCTCCCTTTCAATACTTCATAGAACCTGCACGTCCCGATCCTGAGATCAGGCAAATACAACCAACAGAAGATCGACCCCTCCATTTTGTGAAACGCATAAGAAGTTCCTTCAAAAAATGTGTTGATCCACTTTTGCGTCTGTACGGCACGCCTCTGGTAGTATGGCTGAACGGCGTTTCTGGCAAGTTTCACCAAAACGCCGCTTTCGATGAGATCGCCGGCAAGCACTTGTCCCATCGACCCACTGGTCAAGGCGACGATGGCGTTGATGTTGGAAAGCGCGGCGACGATTTCCTTGCTGGCGATGACGATTCCCGTCCGAATGGCGGGAAGTCCGATTTTCGAAAGGCTCATCGAAAGGACAATGTCCTCGTTCCAGATCGGTTCTGCATGATCAACGAAAACGATGTCAGGAAACGGAAGCCCATAGGCATTGTCGACGATCAACGGAATCCCACACTCATGCGCCAAACGGGACAAACGACGGATTTCCTCATCCGTGAGAACGTTCCCCGACGGGTTGGTCGGTCTTGTCACGCAAATGGCACCCACTTGCCCGTCTTTTCCTTCCTTTCCGTGTTCGTCCAAATATTTTTCCAAAAGCGGAAAATCGATGAAGTATTTGAACGTATGATCGCCAATATACTCGCAACGGGAAGGGAGACTAGCGAACGTATCCCGCTCGATGCCTTGGTCCGCATATCCGACGTATTCGGGCATTAACGGGAAAAGAATCGTCTTCCGCCAGATCAGCGAACCTTTTGTGAACGTACCGGAGAACATGTTGAAAAGATCGAACATCGCACTTTGCGAACCGTTGAGGACGGCGACATTTTCCGGTCCGATCTTCCAACCGTAGGTACGGGACAGATACGAGGAGACCTGTTCCACGAAACGCATTCTCCCCTGAGGCGCATCATAATGGGCGATGGCGTTTTCAAAATCCTCTCCGTGGGAAAGTAACTTCTCCATTTCGTGACGGTATGCCGCCTCCACTTGAGGGATACGAGCGGGGTTCCCTCCTCCGAGAGGATACGGCACAATCCCTTCGGGAAGCGGTTTGCCCAGATCGTCCATCAACCGTAAAATACCGGACCTGGCGGTTAATTTTGAACCGAAATCAGAGAGTTTCATACAAAGAATTGTATCCCGAACGCTCAGGGAGAACAACACGTTCCCTCGCCTTCAGAGACAATGCCTTTCTTCAACAGGATGTTCGCGTACAGAGCCCTCTCGCTCGTGGCGATGACGGCGTATGCATGTTTCGCACGTTCGTAAAACGCAAACCGGTCGATGGTTTGGTATCCCTTGTAATGGACATCGCCGGCGCTGCAGAGCGTAGCGTACGTCCCCCATATCGGCGTTTTCACGTCATCGCCAGGGGAAACGGACATCAAAATGACATTCCTCGACGCATGATCCAACGGAAATAACGAGAGAATCGCCTCGAGTACCTCGGGCACCCCGTGTCCGTCCATCCTGATCACCCGTCCGTTCATCGAGGCACAGGGAAAATTTCCATCGGCGATGACGACTTCATCACCATGCCCCATTTCATCGAGAATCTTCAACAACTCCGGTCCGATGATCGGAGGGATTGTTTTCAGCATGGCACACAGCCCCTTTATGGGAAAGCCACCGTGTTCTAGGACAAAAAACACGATGACTATCACATTCCTGTATTTTCTGCTACCTATACATGGGTCCGAAGGCCTTGCAGGCGCGGTAGTCCTGCCCCTCTTTGTCCATGCCGAACGAATTCCAGCAACTCGGGCGGAAAATGTCCTCGTCCGGCACATTGTGCATGCACACCGGGATGCGCAGCATCGAGCACAACGTGATCAAATCCGCCCCCACATGCCCGTAGCTGATCGCCCCATGGTTCGCGCCCCAGTTGTTCATCACCTCGTACGCATTGGTGAACGGAGTCTTCCCCGTCACCCTCGGGGCGAACCACGTGCACGGCCACGTGTAGTCGGTCCGCTTCCAGATCGCGTCCGCCACCTCCTCCGGCAACGCGACCGTCCAGCCTTCCGCCAGTTGCAGCACAGGGCCGAGTCCTTTCACGATGTTGATCCTCGCCATCGTCGCGGGCATCTCGCTCCGCGTCATGAACCGGGAGGAGAACCCGCCCCCGCGGAAATACCCAAGATCCGACGTGTTCCACGTCACCGCCCTCAGGCACGCCTCCCGGTCCCCGTCCGTCGCCTCCCAGAACGGCTTGATTTCCGCCTTTCCGTCCGGACCCTTCATCTCTCCGGTCGCCTCCAGGCAACACGCCCCGCTGTTGATCAGATGGATGAACCCGTCCGCCTCCGCCGCGTGCCCCTCAAGCTCATAGTGGTACCACTCCCGTACGCTTCTGCCAGTCCAGCAGGTCCGCACGTCCGCGAACATCTGCGCCCGCCCCGTCAGCAACTTCAGCAACAACATCGTCGCCCCGTTGAGCGTATCGTTCTCCGTCGCCAGCACGTACGGTTCACGACCCCCGTCCCAGTCGAAGCCCGTGTTCAGTACCGCCTCGGGAAAATCAGTGTCCGGCAACATGTCCGTCCACTGCCGCTGCCCTTGGAATCCCGCAGCGATCGCGTTGTGCCCCAAGGACTCCTCGTTCCAACCCTTTTGCCTCAACTCGGGGTTCCCGTTCATCAGGTCCTTGATGACCAGCGCACACTTGATCGTGAAATCCCAGTCCCGATCCAGCTCCGCTTCGCTTTTCCTCGCTCCATCCGGATTCTTGTCGAATCCCGTCGGGCACCACCGACCGACCCATGCTTTCGCCTTTTCGAACTCAGCCTCGTCGTAGATCCCTTTCTCGATCCGCCGGTACACCTCGACCTCGTCCACCGACTCCACCCGCATCCCAAGGTATTCCTCGAAGAAGTCCGGGTCGATCATCGACCCGGAGATTCCCATACACTGGGACCCGATCTGCAGGTAGCTCTTCCCCCGCATGGTCGCCGCCGCCACCGCAGCACGTCCGAAGCGAACGATCTTTTCCTTCACATCGTCGGGGATCGCCCCGTCCTCGAAGTCCTGCACATAATCCCCGTAGATCCCGAACGCGGGCAACCCCTTACGCGCATAGTCCGCGAGCACGCACGCCAGATACACCGCACCGGGCCGCTCCGTCGCATTCAGCCCCCACACACCCTTGATCGTCATCGGATCCGTGTCCATCGTCTCCGAACCGTAGCACCAGCACGGAGAGACGGAGAGCGTGATGTCCACACCCAGCCTCTTGAACTTCTCCGCACATGCCGCGCTCTCCGCCACACGCCCGATCGTCGTGTCCGCAACGACCACTTCCACCGGCTCCCCGTCGCTGTAGCGCACCTCCGACTCCAGCAGTTCTTTCGCCTGACGCGCCATGCGCATCGTCAGCCCCTCAAGCGACGCGCGCACGTCCAGCATCCCCTCGCGCGCGTCGATGATCGGCCTGATGCCGATGACCGGATATCTCCCAATCAACCGTGATTTCGCCATCTCATTCCTCCTTTCTGGTTCGCTTTCCCGTTCCACCTTTTTTCGATTGCGCGGCGAACCGTTCGACATTCTGCTCGGAATATGCGATATGTTCTTCCATTGCCTTTACCGAAGCATCCACATCATGGGCATACAAGGCCTCGGCGATTTTCTGATGTCGCGCAATGGCATCATCGACTCCTCCGGCGATCAACACGCCCTTGCCCATGTAATCCGCAAGCATGGAGATCAAGACCTCATTGAACATCTCCAGAAGCGCATTCCCCGAGGCATGGGCGACGATGAGATGAAACTGGCTGTCCAAACTGACCCGTTCCTTCAAGGAAAGAGACTTGTCGCTGAACCTTCGCATGTTCTCCCGAAGATTCCCAAGATCTTTTTCCGTCGCATTCTGCGCCGCAAGTTTTGCCGCACTCACCTCGATGATGCCACGCATCTGGGTCAGGTCCTTGTCTGAGATATGGTTCATTTGCATGATCCTGCTCACCGCCGAGAACACCGTACTCGTTGCCGGTTTCGTGATGAACGCCCCCAATCCATTTCTCAACGTGACAAGACCTCGTTCCTGCAATAGTTTCAATGCTTCGCGAATGACGGGACGACTCACCGCATATTCTTTGGCAAGCTGTTGTTCCGATGGCAGTTTCTCGCTGACCATTGAAGAAGGAGAACTGAGAATCACTTCCTCCAGATGATCAGCCACCTGCTGACTGAGATTCGTACGAGAAAGGGAAAACCCCGCTTCATCATTTATTTGTTCTTTCATAGAATCCATTATACATCCTCCGGAGGCAAAGGCTCTCCTCTCCAATTGTTCAATCCCAACCTTTTTCGTACTTCGTCTTCCAAACGGATGAGACTTTCAACCTCATGCCGCGCATTTTCGTTCAAACAAGAAACATCTTTGCTTCTTGTCGTTAGCGACATGGGAATGCCGACGCATTGGCAATGATACTTCGCATTCACCGGATATGCCCGGGCTTCCGTAACTGCGGCGAGCGTGAGAAAATCGCTTGCCCGGCGCGCCGCCGCCGGATTATCCCGATAATGCTCGTACAGCCACTTGTACAGATCGATGTGAAAATTCCCCATCACGCCGTTGTATCCGTCATATCCGTACACCAACGAATCAAGTAACGTCGAAGTATTTGCGTTGAAAAGAGAAAGCGATGTTCCCCTCACCAAATCGGCCCGATGTCTTTCCAAGGCAAGCGAGCAACTTACATCTTTGAGAAACACAAGTTTCCCTGTTCCCGCACACAGGGAAAGGAAATCATCGGTCAACAACCGAAGATACGGATACGGACATTCATACAGACCAAACGTCACATCGGGAAGTTGCCGGAATATATCTTCCGCATTTTCGTTGAATACACTCTCTCCCTGCTCTTCCCTGGCTAATCGGTTGGAGACAAGCACCACGGCGTCCACGCCCGTTTGCGCCATCTTGCCAAGTTCATCAATCTGCTCTTGATGGTCTTCGGCGGTATGCCCCGATGCAATCACCCTGATCCGTCCTCTGTTCGCATCAACCACGGCTTTCGCGATGTCAATCTTCTCCTGAGCGGTCAAAAAGAACATCTCGCTCGATTGGCAAACAGAAAAGATGCCGTCGGCACCATGGACAATATACCATTCGACCAAAGCTTTGATCGCTTTGAAATCCACCTTATTGTCCTCAGTGAACGGCGTAATCATCGTCGGCCAACAGCCATGATA
>Ga0172377_10003486_pt1 | contig 16165 bp, 11 predicted proteins | sample Pumphouse3metaG_FD_119749 | JGI IMG/M metagenome (GOLD analysis project Ga0172377, IMG submission 119749) | Leachate microbial communities from a municipal landfill in Southern Ontario, Canada - Pumphouse #3 metaG | ecosystem: Engineered > Solid waste > Landfill > Unclassified | place: Canada...
GAGGATGCCTTCCTCGAGTTCGGGCAACCGCTGCTTGGGGTCCACGGTATCGAACATGCGCAGAGACTAGCATATTCGTCATTCCGTGTGTGCTCTATTGCTCACTCATCTTCAGTACTCGACGTGCGCGAGAGGATGATCCACAAAGGCCAATGCTCTCAGAGTTGCGGCATTTCGCTCGATACTGCTGAGGCGCACCCGTTCCTGTTCTTTATGTTCGCCTTCACAGATAGGGGGCAGAATCACAGTCGGGATCTGCTTGGTATGTACCAAGACCCCTTCGTCAGCCGTGCCTTTCCCTGCCTTGATCACGGGACGCGTTCCGCCACTGGCTTCCATGCAACCGGCCACCGTCTGCACCCAGGTGTGATCGGGATGTTCCAGATACGGTTTGATTGGCCGTGTCAGTCTTCCGGGTTCGCCGAGGTACGTCACGACGTCCTGGTCTTTGATGCCGTATTCCTTCAGTGTCTGATCGATGGCACGTCGGATGATGTCGATGGTACGGGCCGGATCGAGTTCCGGGTTGGCGGTCACTACGTCGACATCGACGGTCGCAATGCGCGGTACGCTCATGTTCTCCTGTCGCTCCGTTCCGCGCTTTTCGGGGTCGCCCGTGCGCCAGTCCCGTATTGCGATGCCCGTTGGGGGCATGAGCGTGCGGAAGTGTTCCTCCTCTCGTTGAGGGAAACTGATGCGCGGCAGCGCGAGTTTGACGATGGCTTCGCGGGTGGAAACGAGCGTGAGCGGATCGGCGTTAACGGCATTGCCCGAGTGCATGCCTTCCCCCCTGATGACGAGACGCAGGCCCAACCGTCCGGGACGGCCGATGCACAGGAGCGGACGATCGTTGATCTTGGTGCCAACCTCGATATCCATCGATACGGCGCAACGGGCATCGCCTGCCAGATCATGACGCGGATCCAGTGCGGCATAGATGCCGTGTGATTGACCCTCTTCACCTCCCACGAGCAGACACCGTACCGAGTGCCGGATGTGCGACCGGTCTTGCCTGATCTGCCATGCGGCAATGAGCATGCTCGCCAGACCTGCGGCCATGTCGGCGCTCTTGAGTCCGCGTGCGATGTCATCATCGTCACGATCGAGCGTGAGTTGGTAGGGATCCCCTTGGTACTGTGCGGGATAGTGCGTGTTCGGATCGATGGAATCGAAATGACCGAACCACAGCATTTCGCCCGGTGTTGCCGTGTTGGTGGCATTGATATCAATCGTGACGTTGATGGGCGGTGGATCCAAATCCGCAAAGGGCGTACCGGCGGGATAATCGTGCACACCGACAAACCCGAGATCCCATCGCCGCGCGAATTCGGCGATGTACATGGCGATTTCCCGTTCCCCCTGGGGCGTGTGTGATCCCCGGGCGACGAGGTCTCCCAGAAGTTCTCTGGTCGAGGGGAATTCCTGCATGGGAGGGGAGCAAGTAGCACGACATCGTACTAGGTTTCCTGCCTGTCACCAGATATTCTTCAGCGCATTTTTTTGGTCTTCTGTCCGTCAAGCACTCTTTGCGTATAGTCAATTTCCTGCGCATTTTCATTGACGATTACCGGAGAAGGAAGAGAATGTGTGCGATGGAAAAAATACCTTCCGAAGTCGGCCTGCATGATAACCGAGGCGATGTGCCGCTCACTCCGGGATCCTCGGTTGTTCACACCACCTTCGATACTGATTATGCGGGTGACGATCCCAGAAGTGTCCTGGATACCGACGCTCCGAATCCGGGGGTGGGAGATTCTTCTTCCTGCCACAATGATGTGACGGTCATCCAGCAGAAAGCAGGCACGTTGCTCGAGTCGCTGACAGATAACGCCACGAAGGATGGTGTCTACCATCAGGTCTACGGTGTTCTGCGGGGAGATGATTTCGCCACCGTCTTTCCCGACGATAGAAAACGCGCAGAGATCGCAGGACAGATCACGGAGCGGTTCATTCAGGCTCACCGTGTCGAGGTAGCATCGCATCGCATCTGTGTTGATGAGATCGCGAGTTTTACTCGCGAACAAATGCAGAAAGCTCTCGCCCGCCGCCATGCAACCATGCGTCCAGAAAGATCGCCGAAAGCACCTTCCTTCAGTGAGCGGGACGGAAGAGGCCACAGGCCTCCAAAAGTGACGAATTGATGAAGAATTCCCGGGAGAGGAGCGAGCTTGAATGTTTTTGGATTCATTGCACAGGTATTAAACTGCTCGTATAGTACCGCTCCCGTCCCCGTCTTGGGGAACGTATGCTATGTCTCTGGACGATAATTCTCCCGATAACGGCCCGGAAAAGGATGGCGAAGCGTTGGATCTCAACAGGGGATCCGAGGCTCTGACGGATCCATGTGTTGCCAGGCGTGTGCATCAGTTTGTGGAAACTGCGCAGCCAGTGGGGAAGCATAGGAGCCTCTCGGAGTGGAGCGGGGCGCGTTTGTGGAATGGCACGTACATTGAGCCGCTTTCGTCGGCAAACATCGATGGGGACAGTGGCGTGGAGGGTGTGTACCAAAGATCTCTCATTCCGGTGGAGATGATCACAGCCCTTCAGGAGGGCACGTATGTGCGATGCCAACAGGAGGCCAGGGCATCGGGAAAGTATCGAGGTGGCATGCTGAATGAGTTCCGCACGCCTCCTCTGCTCCGATCCAATCCGGAAATGCAGGTGCATTCTGTGTGTGAGCAGATTCATAGGGATATCGATGCAACTCTGAGCACGAGAGGAAAAGAGAGGATGACGCCGGAAAATCGGGTGAGGGCGATGTACGAGGGCAGCGTTCTGGTACCCAGCGAGGGAGAGCAACGCGTGCTGGCATGGGCGACTTGGACACGATCCCGGTTGACCAGAATCCAGTCACGCACCCCCGAAAGGGACCAGCACGTCGCTCAGCTCTTGCAGGTTCTCAAGAGTCTGCGATTCAGCATGGGCGTTAACCGACAGGGACTGGAGAGCGAAGCGAGCAGGACCATCTTGTTCGATACGTTGAATGCGGATCCCGGTATTCCCGGTGCGGCATCTCTTCTCTTTGATCATCTGTGCGATCAGTGGATCGAACAGGGGTATACGCGCATATTGCTGTACCGGCACAGCATGTTGCAGATGGTTGATATTACGGAACAAGGTAAGAAGAAAGGATGTGCCGTAGCCGGGCTTGCCGTGCCGCAAGGGAACAACGATGCCAGCCAGGATTTCTTTGGACGGCGTGGATTCGGAGACATCGGGACGCGGTATAGCAGCTGTCTCGCTCCGCGAGATTGGAAGAAGGGAGAGAAGCTGTATCCCGGATATGTGCTTTCGACGGAAGGATGGATGGCGGCTGATCTGAAGCACACTGCTTCACTAAGCCATGACATCAACACGGAAGCACAACGGAAGTACGGTGGAATTTCTGTCCAGTGATCACCGGTGCTTCTTGGCAGGAATGACGAGCGGCAGCGCCGCACCCAGTGCGACGATCATGCCGGCTGCGAGGACAGACAGCGAGACGCTGCCCATCAGGAGCGTTTCACCAATCAGTGTCGCAAAGATCAGCAGGAAGGAATAACGGAGCACAAAATCGATTTCCCGGTGCGAAAGCAGATAGTAGTAAATGTAGTACGGCAGACCGGCGAAGAAGACGCTGAAGAGAATCATGCGCGCGATGGTGTGTGCATCGTATTGCAGCAGGTGCGCAGCGGGGAGCAGGGGAAGCACGAAGAGCGCACAGCAGAAGGACAGGATGAAGAAGTACTGCGCGGCGCGCACGTCCACGTGTTCCAGCCGCTTGTACCGTTCGCTGGCGATTGAGAAAACCGTGAAGCCCGTGACGGCGATGCCGGTGAAGATGATGCCCTTCCAGGACCAGGAAGGTGTGGCCAGGATGAGCAGCAGGATGCCGATGGCGAAACATGCCCATGCGGCAAGCAGCGTCTTCCATCGCTTGCGGTTGACGAGGGTGGTGAGCAGGAACCCCGATGCCGTCATGGGGATGGTGTAGTGCGACGGCAGCGTGCGTTCCAGGGAGGCGTAGGTGGAGAGAGCAACGAAGAACAGGGCGAAGACCGAGAGCCAGAGTGTGCGACTGCGCAGGGGCAGCGAAGCGTAGCGGAGCGGGGAGTGCAGCCGTGCCCAGATGAGCAGGAGTCCGCTCATCACGAGGAGAGAGAAGAAGCGGACAATGGTGAGGTCCAATGCAAAGATGCTGTGTGTCTTTAAGAGCAGGTGGGCGAAAATGGGGTCGAATCCCCAGAGAGCGAAGATCAGAATGACCGTGAGAACCTGTCTTGCCATGGAGTACGTGGGGGCCACGCGCACGTTCTCGGCACCCACGGCACGCAATTCGGTGGCGATCACCTGCTGCTCCTCCGTGGTGAGTGAGAGGCGCAGGGCCACGCGTACATGTTGATTGCTTGTGTGCAGAATCTGCACGTCACCCAGTGCGACGCCGTAGCGATCGGCGATAAAGAGGAAGCGTGTGAGAAGATCGTTCATAGGCAACGTCGGAAGAACGAACTGCACTGAACAGTGCGTCTTGTGCGGCGATGGGTGTCCCTGTGATCCGGTGGACCGGAAGATGGCGGCGATGGCGACCGAGGGCTGCAGGTGGCCGTCGGCAACGGCGATGAATGCCGCATCCAGCGAAGCGTACCCGAGTGTGCGAATGCCTTTGAGCAGGCTTTCCTCCTTAAACTCCTTCAGATAGCCCCGCGCCTGTTTGGTCATGGCATCCTGCAGGATCCGTCTGCCGTTTTCAATTTTCTGCTGACGTGATGCGGAACCCAGCAGAGAACGGATCGAAGCGATGGCTACGCCCGTGTGGACCCACTCCAGCCACTCCCGTGTCACGGTCGGTTCACCGGCAAGCTCCAGTGAGAGTGATGCGCCATCGGAGAGCGGTGAGAAGAAGGGGGTGTCTTTTCCGTTGATCTTGATTGTTTTCGTCTTGAGTGCTTTTTCTCTGTAGAGGTAGAACGCGCCGTCGAGGACGGTCGCTCCGGTGGGAAGCTGAATGGTGGTGTCATCCGGTCCGTAGACGAAGATCGACTTGCCCAGAATGTCGCTCTGCAAGCTGTCCCAGAATTCCTGACTCTTGTCTGCCGTATCTTTGGAGAGCGGCGCGATGCGTTCCGTCCACGGCAGATACTCCATGATGCCGATTGCTTTCTTGCTGAAGCAGAGGGATGCAATGCCTCGTTGCGCGTAGGCCTGCATCTCCTGCGTGCGGATCTTGCACCGTACGCGAGTGCCATTCCCGAGGATGATGGTCGTGTGCAAGCCGCGGTAGCCGTTGATGGCTGGTGCATTGATGAAGTCTTTGAACGAGAGAATTTCGTGTTGCCACTTCTGATGGAGCACACCAATCGTGGCGTAACACTGGGGGATCGAGCTGCAGACGAACGCGAAGGTCACGTCCGAACGGCCGGTCCTTGTCTCTGTTTCGGAACCCAGACGTGTACGCAGATGATCCCACGATTTGCGCTCCACGCGAACGAGTACGTCGGATGGAAGCGGTTCCGGCTCGCCATACAATATTTCTCGCATGGAATCGATCACTGTGGTGGCCTGTCGTTCATTCAGGTCGCGCAGCTGCGTCAGCAGGGCGAAGGTTTCGGGTTCCAGAACGGCCATGCAGAGCGCCTCCAGCTCGTCGCTCAGATCGTGCATGCTCATCCGTTCCGCGATCTTCACGTAGATATCCATCGTTTCCTGTGCGAACGAATGCTGACGGTCTTTTGCGAGGAATTCGACCGTGCGCATATTGTGAAGACGATCGGCGAGTTTGATCACCATGATGCGAATGTCCTCCTGCATCAGCAGCACCATCTTGCGCAGCGATTCGATCTCTTCATCGAGGGTGGGATGCTGTCGCACGGACTCGTCGTCGAGTTTGGTCATGCCTTCGATCAATGCGGCAGCCGTATGACCAAAACGTTGCTCGATGAGATCGAGGGTGAGATCCGTGTCTTCCAGGGCGTCATGGAGGAGGGCGGCAACCAGCGGGTCCGCTCCTGCTCCCATTTCTGCAATCAGGAGGGCAACGGCGATGGGGTGTGTGGCGTAAGGTTCCCCGGATTTGCGCAACTGTCCGTCATGTGCGCTCTTGCACAGCTCGAACGCGCGGTGCACGCATTCGCGGTCTGCTGCAGAGAGGTGCCGGAGGAAGGATTGGAATTCCTGCCACTCCATTGAAGGTACAGTTTACTCGTTATTTTGGGCGAAGTGGAGCCGATTTTTCATGGAATGGCTCTCTCCCGATGGTCGGACTTTTCTCAGCCCTTCTTCGTCTTGAGCATTCCGCCCAGGTACTGCCCGGTGAAGCTGCCCTTCACGTGCGCCACCTCTTCCGGCGTGCCCTGTGCCACGATCAACCCACCGCCATCCCCGCCTTCGGGTCCCAGATCCAGCACGTGGTCCACGGATTTGATGACATCCAGATTGTGCTCGATGACGAGCACGGTATTGCCCTTGTCCACGAGCCGCTGCAGCACGTCTAAGAGCCGCGCGATGTCGTCGAAGTGCAGGCCCGTCGTCGGCTCGTCCAAGATGTAGAACGTCCGTCCGGTCGCGCGCTTCGTCAGTTCCGTTGCGAGCTTCACGCGCTGCGCCTCGCCGCCGGAGAGGGTGGTGGCGCTCTGTCCCAAGTGCAGGTAGCCCAAGCCCACGTCTTCCAGTGTCTGCAGTTTCTTCTTGATGCCCGGGATCGCCGCGAAGAATTCCAGCGCCTCGCGCACCGTCATGTCGAGGGCATCGGCGATGTTCTTTCCCTTATACGTGATCTCCAGCGTCTCGCGGTTGTAGCGCTTGCCCTTGCAGGTCTCGCAGGTGACGAACACGTCGGGCAGGAAGTGCATCTCGATCCGCTTCATGCCGTCCCCTTCGCAGTCCTCGCAGCGGCCGCCCTTCACGTTGAAGCTGAATCGGCCGGTCTTGTAGCCGCGCAGTTTGGATTCGGGGAGCGAGGAGTACACGTCGCGGATTTCAGTGAAGAGGCCGGTGTACGTGGCGGGGTTCGAGCGCGGCGTGCGTCCGATGGGGGACTGGTCGATGATGATGGCTTTGTCCAATTCATTCAGACCCTCGATGGCTTTCACGTCCTGTGGGCGTGACTTGGCTCCATTGAGCACGCGCTGCAGTTCCGGTGCGAGGATGCCGTGGATGAGGCTCGACTTTCCGGAGCCGGAGATTCCCGTGACGCCGATGAAGGAGCCGAGGGGGAGCGTGACATCGATGTGTTGCAGATTGTGGTGGTGGGCATCGACGATGCGCAGCTGTTTGCCGCTGCCCGTGCGGCGCTTCGGCGGTACCGGAATTTCCTTTTTTCCACTCAGGTACTGGCCGGTCACGGATTTTGGATTCTTCACAATTTCTCCCGGAGCCCCTTCCGCGATGACCTCTCCGCCGTACTTGCCGGCGCCGGGTCCGATCTCGAGCAGGTAGTCCGCGGCGCGCATGGTCTCTTCGTCGTGTTCCACGACGATGACGGTGTTGCCCAGATCCCGGAGCTTCACGAGAGTCGCGATGAGACGGGCGTTGTCGCGCTGGTGGAGTCCGATGCTCGGCTCGTCGAGCACGTACAGAACTCCCTGCAGGGCGGAGCCGATCTGCGTGGCCAGCCGGATGCGCTGCGCCTCGCCGCCCGAGAGCGTTGCTGCCGAGCGGGAGAGCGTGAGATACGTCAGGCCGACATTTTCGAGGAACGAGAGTCGCGCGATGATCTCTTTGAGCACTTTGCTGACGACGGCGTATTCGTACGAGGACAGCGCCTGATGCCTCTCCTCTCCCCCTCCGGGGGAGGGGATAGGGGTGGGGGCCAGTCCCTCGAAGAATGCCTTGGCCGCACTCACGCTCAGGTCCGTGACTGCGACGATGTTTTTGCCGCCCACGGTGACGCCGAGAATTTCTTTCTTCAATCGTTTTCCTTCACAGCGGGGGCAGGGGAGTTCCAGCATATACTCTTCGATCTGCTGCCGTACGTAGCTCGAGTCCGTCTCGCGGTGCCGGCGTTCGAGGTTGGGGATCACGCCCTCGAATGTCGTTTCGTAGTTGCCGTCGATTTTTCCGCCCTCCATGGTGATGGTGAGTCTTTCGGATGACCCGTGGAGAATCGCCTCGCGATGCTCCGGTGCGAGTTTTTCCCACGGGGTGTCCATACTGAATCCCAGTCGCCCGGCGAGCGCCTCCAGCAGGCGCGTGGTGAAGCCCATGCGCGAGACACTGGTTGCCCACGGGTGAATGACGCCTTCCGAGAGACTGAGGCGGGTGTTCGGGATGATCGCAGCTTCGTCCACCTGTTGGATGGCGCCAAGTCCGTGACAGACCTCGCACGCGCCGTGCGGGGAGTTGAACGAGAAGTTGCGCGGTTCCAGTTGCGCCACGGCTTCGTTGGGGTGGTCGGGGCAGGCGAAGCGCTCCGAGAAGCGCGTTCCCTTATTGGTGTCGGCGTCGAGCACGATGAGCGAACCTTCCCCTTTCTTGATCGCAAGTTCCACGGAATCCGCGAGGCGGGAACGGTTGGGGTTCGTTTCCCCTTCCTTGGCCTGGAGATCGCGCACGATGAGGCGGTCCACGACGATCTCAATCGTATGAGCCTTCTTCGGATCCAGGTCCGTTGCCTCATCCGTCGTGACGATTTGGCCGTCCACGCGCATGCGCACGAATCCTTCCCGGCGGATCGCATCGAGAATTTTGACGTGTGATCCTTTGCGCCCCTCGATGATGGGGGCGAGCAGGAACACCTTCGTGCCTTCCGGCATCGCGGCGATGGCTTCGATGATCAGCGTGGAGGACTGCTGCAGGAGTTCCCGGTGACAGACCGTGCAGTGCACGTGCCCCGCTTTGCTCCACAGCAATCGCATGTAGTCGTAGATCTCCGTCACCGTTCCGACTGTGGAGCGGGGATTGCGGGCGGATGTTTTCTGGTCAATGGAGATGGCCGGCGAGAGTCCGTCGATACTTTCCACTTCGGGCTTCTCCATCTGCGCGATGAACTGGCGCGCATAGGCGGAAAGACTCTCCACGTACCGTCGCTGCCCTTCCGCGAAGATGGTGTCGAACGCGAGCGAAGATTTTCCCGACCCGGACAATCCCGTAACGACGGTCAGTTTATTGCGGGGGATCGTCACATCCACGTTCTTCAGATTGTGCATTTTTGCGCCTTTGACGACGATGGCATCCATGGGAAAATATTGGATAACAAAATCCCCGCGGGCGCGGGGCTGAGAGCCCAGCTTAGCAAAAATTTCGAGTCCTGTCTAGGGTCCGGGGGCCGTCCGGGAGAGAAAACTACAGAAAAACGGCGGAGTGCGTTTCTGCAGGGTAGAATGCGTCCCTATGTTCACCGGAATCATCGAGGCAACGGCGTTGGTCTCAGCGCAGGGGGGCGGGAGGCTCACGCTGGAGCGGCCGGCACTCTTCGATGATGTGAAGCTGGGTTCGAGCATTGCCGTTTCCGGTGTGTGTCTGACGGTGGCGGAGATGGATCCCAAGACGCTCACATTTGATGTCATGCCGGAAACCGTGCGCAAAACGACGATGGGCGCATTGTCCGTTGGCGATCGCGTGAACCTTGAACGTGCTCTTCCCGCGCACGGACGGTTCGAGGGGCATGTCGTGCAGGGACACTGCGAGGGAGTGGGTGCGGTGATCGGGCTGGAACGGCGCGGAGGGGATGTGCGTCTGACAGTCAGCATTCCCGAAGGACTCCGGCGTCTCATCGTCCCCCAGGGTTCCATCTGTCTCGACGGCGTTTCGCTCACCGTTGCCGACATTGGTTCAGGTTCCTGCACCGTCGCGCTCATTCCGACGACGCTCGCCTCAACGACGCTCGGCAGGAAGCGGATGGGGGACCGTGTGCACATCGAAACGGATATTCTCGTGCGCACCCTGCTCGCATCCCGCTAACATCATTGCATGCAGACGGATCAGCCTCACTCCCTGCCGGCGCGCATCTCATCAGGCTGGCGGATCGGCATCGTCCATGCTCAGTACTATCCCGAAATTGTTTCGGAACTTGTGCGGGGAGCGGAGCAGGTACTGGAAGGGGCGGGGATCGTGCGGGGGAACGTGCGCCGCTACGCGGCGCCCGGATCCTTCGAAATTCCGCTCATCGGCGCTTCGCTCATCGCGGCGAAAGAAGTGGATGCGCTCATCGCCCTCGGGGTGATCGTCGAAGGCGAGACGCACCATGCCGCGCTCATTGCGCGCGAGGCGGCGCGCGCGATCATGGATCTGCAGGTCCGGCACCGGATCCCGTTCGCATTCGAAATTCTGTACGTCGACACCGTGGAACAGGCGCGCGCGCGCCTGGACAGAGGGGCCGAAGCCGCTCGTGCAGTGCTGCATGCGTTGGCGCAGACCGAAGCACTCCGGTGAGTGTAAGGCCCGCACCGTGCTGTGCACCGGGAGCATTTGTGTTGTGGCATCCTGTTGAAGATTTCTAAAACGCTGTAGGATAGGCGTAATCTCCTCATCCTTCGTATGCGTGCTTCTCTGCGGATTTCTCTCTTCCTTTCCGGAGCGCTCCTTTCTGTACTGGCGACCGGCGCGGCTGCGGAGGCCATTTTCCCCGATGTGCGCAGCGGGCACATCTTCGAGGAGCCGATCAATGCGCTGGTGAATGCGGGGATCCTCACAGGCAATCCGGACGGCAACTTCTACCCTGACCGTCAGGTGAATCGCGCCGAACTGCTCAAGATGCTCTACAAGGCCACCGGCAAGACACCGGACTCTTCCAGTCGTGCCTGCTTCTCGGATGTGGAGCGGTACAGCTGGTACGAGAATTTCGTCTGTGATGCGGTGGCGCATCACTATGTGGAGGGGTACTCGGATGGCACGTTCCGTCCGGCCAATCCCGTGAACCGCGTCGAGGCGCTGAAGATGATCACGCAGGTTGTCGGGATTCCCGTCGAGGAGATCGGCGAGGAAGCGCGGCAGGTGGTGAAGTTCGTGGATGTCTCCATCTCCGCGTGGTACACGAAATACCTGTATGCATCGTACGTGAAGGGGATTCTGCCCATTGCAGGACAGGATGCCTCGCGTTTCTACCCTGATTGGCCGCTCCTCCGTGGAGAGGCGGCTGCCATGGTCTTCAATGCGCTCCATGCCGATCTCGTGGAACAACGGCAGGGATCCAGCTCTTCGCGTTCTTCCTCACGGAGCAGCGCCGGTGCATCCATCCAGCCGATTGCGTCTTCCTCTGCTTCCAGTGATGCCATGAATTTCGATGTCCCGTTCCCCTTCGAGTCCGCCGGCAAATTCTCTGCACGCAAATCCGTCACCTACCGGTTCGCGCTCGATCATGCCGCTGTCGTTTCCACGGTAGCCCGTCTCCAGTCGGGGCAGCCCGGTTCCATCTCCTGCCGGTTGTATCTGATGGCGGAGTCCGGATTTTCCTTTGAGTACTTCATGGGATTCCAGGAGGAATCCTCCTGCACGCTCAAGACCGCCCTCAAGCCGGGGAGCTACCAGCTCCAGCTCCAGCCGACCAGTGCCGACACCACCTTCAGCGTGAAGGTGACCACCACGACCACCGGTGACGGGAGTGACGGCTTTGCCGAGGCACAGACGCTCCCGATGAATCTCGCGCGTACGGGGACGCTCGCCCCCGGAGACTTTCAGGATTGGTACAAATTCACGGTGACCGCCGCGCAGAGCCTGCAGGTTTCTGTCACGGATTCGACCCAGCTCACCTGCCTGATCTACCCGATGGAGGACGTGGATCTGTACGGGTTTTCGGGGCCGTCCTGCAATCAGCATTACGAGTACCAGCCGGGCACCTACGTCGTGAGCGTCGGGCGCATGTTCCCGAGTGACGCGCGCCAGACGTACACGATCCTCGCTCAATAATCGCCTGATGCTTTTGGTTTCCGTTCCTGCTCTTTAAGAAGGGTTAGGGGGTAGGGAGTAGGGGAAAAGTGCGCTATACTGGCGCTTCCATGGTGTCTTTCGCTACCGTTCCACAGGCTCTCAATGCACTCAAGGCCGGGCGCATGATTATCGTGGTCGACGATGAAGCGCGGGAGAACGAGGGGGACCTGGTGCTCGCTGCCGGGCACGTCACCGATGAGGCAATGGCATTCATCATCCGTCACACCGGCGGAGTGGTCTGCCTCGCGCTCACCCATGCCATTGCCGATCAGCTCAGGCTCCCGCCGATGGTGGAGGAGAACACATCCAGACGGCAAACGCCTTTCACAGTGAGTATCGAGGCGGCGGAGGGCGTGGATACCGGCATCTCGGCTCATGATCGCGTGCGCACGGTACGCGTGGCCATTGATCCCGCAGCAACGCCGGGAGATCTGAACCGGCCGGGACACGTCTTTCCGCTCCGTGCGCAGGATGGCGGCGTCCTTGTGCGCGCCGGGCACACCGAGGCAGCCGTTGATCTCTGCCGTCTGGCAGGCATGCGGGAAGCCGCAGTCCTGAGTGAACTGATGCACGACGACGGTACCATGATGCGCCTCACGTCCCTCCAGGAATTTGCGGCACTGCACGGGCTGCCGATTCTGCGGATTGCGGATCTCATTGCGTACCGGCGTCGCACGGAAGTGCTGGTCCGGCGTGAGGCGGAGGCGCCTCTGCAGACCGAGACGGGTGAGTGGACCATCCATGTGTATCGCGATCTCCTGAGTAACGGGGAGCACGTGGCGCTGACGAAGGGCATGGTGAGCGGTGATCCGGCGGTACTCGTGCGCGTGCATTCCGAGTGCTTCACAGGAGACACGCTGGGTTCGTTGCGCTGTGACTGCGGACATCAGCTGCACGTTGCCATGCAGATGATCGAGCGGGAGGGTCGTGGGGTCATTCTCTACCTGAAGCAGGAGGGTCGCGGCATCGGACTCACCAACAAGATTCGCGCATACGCGCTTCAGCAGGAGCAGGGGCTCGATACCGTGGAGGCCAATGAGCGGCTCGGTTTTGCCCCCGATCTGCGGGAGTATGGCATTGGCGCGCAGATTCTGCGCGATCTTCAGTTGAAGCACATTCGTCTGCTCACGAATAATCCCCGCAAGATCATCGGACTCGAAGGGTACGGACTCTCCATCGTGGAGCGCGTGCCGATCGAGCTGCAGGATGTCACATCCGACCAGCGATCCTATCTCAGAACGAAGAGAGAGAAACTCGGCCACACGATCGTTCTGCAGTGACGGCGCGTCAGGACGCCCGCGTTTTCCCCGAGAAGTCGAGTGGGGGGAATTTCTGATCGAAGCGGAAGAGATCGAGCGCGTCTTTCGTCCGCAGCATGGTGTTACCGCGCTCCTTCTTCCAGCTGTCGAGCATGGGCAGCGGCAGCGGGAGGAGCTTGATGACATTCCACGTCAGGCGGAGCGTGCCCTTCAGAACACCGGCGACAGTGTCGCGCAGCATGCGCGGTCCCAACGTCACGGTATCCCAGAGTCCGCGCTTCACACTCTCCTTCATTTTGGGCAGAGGATTTTCCCCCATGAGCGTTTCCACACCCGCCTTCGCGAAGTCGACAGGCACCTCTGCAACGCTCTTCGTAGTCCGCTCGAGATTGTCGAGAATGGCCATATAGATATTATACAATATTATACAAAATATTCAATATCCGGAATTTCTCTCTGGATTCCTGAAACTTTAAGCAAGTGGGAGGATCGTGATAGTCTTCTCTGCGAGCTGCCCGCGTAGCTCAGCTGAATAGAGCGCCTGGCTTCGGACCAGGAGGTCGTGGGTTTGAATCCTGCCGCGGGCACCATTTACAACAGGTATACTGAAGGCATGGGCACACGCGACGACGAAGACGTGTGGGCGAGTTACTCGCAGCAGGAGCGACTGACGCGCGCCGATCCGCGCAAGGACGCGCTCAAGCGTGAGATCGAATCAAAGCACGGGACGAAACTGACGGACAACGAAGCGCAGCAGTTGAAGGAGCTCAAGACCAAAGTGAATTTGAAGGAGCTCAAGACGAAGGTGGCAAGCAAGGACAAAAATGCGCAGAAATCCAAAGCCTTCCATACCGAGACAATCAAAGAGAGGGAGGAAAATGCAGTGGAGACGGCGCAGACCAAGCCCACTCCCGAGAAGCTCATCCGAAAAGAGGAGACGAAGGAGGAGCAGCAGGCACAGGCGGGACAGGAGTATCAGCAGCAGGTGGGATAATTTCGTGGGATGGCCACCTACGGTGTCCCTCCCGCGGACCCACCCTTCCCTTAGTGGTGCGGCTCCAGCGCGGGAACCCGCGAGACCCGCGCTTCGCCGCAATTTTTTGTTTCCAACTGTTTTGTTTCTGTATGTGTTCGTCTTTCCCGCTGGTACAATGGATTACCGTGCGACGGATGCTGCCTCTCCTGCTCTTCGGCTTTCTCATCATCACTTCCTCCACCTTCGCCGCAGCCGCGGCGGACGGGTCGGCGCAGACCGCGCCGTTTCTCGATACCGCCGCTCATCCCCAGGGAATGCAGATCGAGCTGCTCCGTATTCACGGCATCGTGCAGGGGTACGGATACGGACTCTACCGGCCCGATATCCCAATCAACCGCGCGGAATTTTTGAAGATACTCACGCTCGCCGTCTATGGATCGGAAAATGCCGAGGCGCCTGCGGCGTGCTTCACGGATTTCACCGGGGAGGCCCAGTGGTTCTGGTCCTATGCCTGTGTTGCGGAGGCGAACGGCATCCTGACGGGGTATCCCGATGGATCATTCCACGGCGCGACGACGGTCAATCTTGCCGAAGCGCTCGCAATGGCGGAGCGGGCATGGCAGATGCCGACACCCTACTACTTCCATCAGCCGTCCTACTGGTACGACAAGTACTTTGACGCGGTCGCGGATCGAAGCATCTTGGAGTACTTCCTCAACAATCCCAGTCATCTGCTCACGCGCGGAGATGCCGCTTGGCTTCTGGTCGCGCTCGGCCAGCCGCTTGCGACCGTCAATGTGCCCTATCTTTCATCTTCCTCCTCTTCCGCGGTCTCTTCTGTTGCCTCTGCATCGTCGGCCTCCTCCGCCTATGTGCGCGGCGTGTGCGGCAATGGCGTCATTGAGGGGACAGAGCAGTGTGATGACCGCAACGCCGAAGACGGAGATGGCTGCAGTTCGATCTGCGTCATCGTTCCCGAGACGGTCCAGCACTCCGCCATCCGTCTCGACCAACGCGCGCTCGGGTCATCAACGTTCTCCGGCGGCACCAGCCAGACCATCCTCTTCTCCTTCGATGCCAACGCGCGCTGGCAGGATGCCATCCTCACGGGACTCAAGTTCGATGCGGAGTTCGGCGAATTCACCATGGCGGTGAATTACCGGTTGTACGAAGACACGGACGGCGACGGCCGCCCTGAGACGCTCGTCGGCTCGGGCCTGGTGCGCGACAATGTGCTCTCCTTCTCGGGCCTCGGTGCGCGCATTTTCACGAGTCGCGGCAAGCGGTTTGAAGTGCGGGGGGATCTGGTGCAGACCACGGGCAATCTGGCGCTGGCATTCCGCACGAGTGACAGCGCATTCGTGGAAGCAGTCGGTGCCATCGACGGTCGGCAGCTCGTGGGCATCCGCACGGACGGAGGCGTTTGCCCGCTCCCCGACAACTGCTGGATCGCGGTCTACACGCTGAATGCCGAATCCGTCACGCTCACGGAGCGAGGAAGCCTGTTTGTCACGGAGTCCTCGCAATCCGTGCGCAGCCATCAATTGCTTGCAGGGACGCTCTCCGAGCCTCTGCTCCGGCTCAGTTTCCGCGCGACGGAAGAAGATATCCTCGTCCGGCGGATCACGATCAGTGGTGCGACGGATGCGGTCGATGAGATCCAGTTCTTCGAACCGGGATCGTCCACGCCCTTCGCGAGGGCGCACGCTCTGGGATGCCGTTCCCCCGCGGAGGGCAAGTTCTGCACGGCCATTGATTTCACCGTGCGCAAGGACATTGTGCGTGACGTGATCGTGCGTGCGTTGCTCTACACGGCGGATGACGGGGCGACGAGCGGCGATACGATCGCTCTCACGCTCCCGGGCATCGCGATCGGTCAGGATGTTGCCGTGGAGGCGACGGGCATCGCGTCGCAACAGGATCTGGTCCAGAATGACGGGGACTTCAGCGCCGGTGGAGAAATCTTCATCGGGCGGTCGGCCGCAGGGGCGAATGCCTCGATCACGGGTCCGATGCACGATGTGACCCACGCCGCACTGCGCACGATCGACAATGCCGCCACGGACCGGGATGGTACTGCGGTTCCCAC
>Ga0172377_10003487_pt1 | contig 16164 bp, 12 predicted proteins | sample Pumphouse3metaG_FD_119749 | JGI IMG/M metagenome (GOLD analysis project Ga0172377, IMG submission 119749) | Leachate microbial communities from a municipal landfill in Southern Ontario, Canada - Pumphouse #3 metaG | ecosystem: Engineered > Solid waste > Landfill > Unclassified | place: Canada...
CGGAGGCGATTTACGGCATTAATTTAGACGGCGAGTGCACCTACTGCAACAACAGCTGCACCAAGCTTTTGGGATACGATAGCAAAGAAGAAATCTTAGGCAAAAACATGCACGAAACCATTCATCACACAAGACGGTACGGTTCGCCCTTTTCGGTTGAGGAATGCAAAATACATAAAGCAATGTGGCAGGGCAAGGGCTTTGAGGCGTCCGACGAGGTTTTTTGGAGAGCGGACGGAAGTTTTTTCGACGCCGAATATCATTCATATCCCCAAATAAAAAACGGGCTTGTGGTGGGCGCGGTCATAAGCTTTAAGGATATCACCGAACAAAAGAAAAAGGAATCGGAAATCCATTACCAAAGCTACCATGACACGCTGACGGGTCTTTACAACCGCAGGAGCTTTGAAAAGAGCAGTTCCGAGCTTGATAAGGCGGAAAAACTGCCTATTTCGCTTATATACGCGGATATTAACGGGCTGAAAATGACAAACGACATATTCGGGCACGCCGTCGGCGACAAGCTGATTATAAAAGCGGCCGAGGTGTTGACCCTCGCCTGCAAGGGCGATGGGGTTGTCGCGAGGGTCGGCGGCGATGAGTTTATGGTGATACTGCCGCAGACGGAAAAGAAAAGCGCCGAGATTGTACTCTCGCGGATACGCTCAAACTTCCAGAACGCGAAAGTCGCGGCGATAAAGTGCAGTATATCGCTGGGATGCGACACTAAAAAACATCCCGATCAGTCGCTCGCGGAGGTTATGACCAACGCCGAAAACGCCATGTATAAAGACAAAACCATGAACCGCAAAGCTGTCAACAAAGATATGCTCCAGACAATCATCGACACCCTCCACGCGAGGAGCGCCAGAGAACGCCAGCACTCGATAATCGTCAGCCAAATCTGCGGCGAGCTCGGCGGAGCGCTGGGGCTCCCCGAAACCGAGATAAGCAAGCTTAAGCGGGCGGGGTATATGCACGATATCGGGAAAATCATCGTCGACGAGGAGACGCTCTTAAAGTTTAGCTTATCCGAGGAAGAAACCGAAAAAATGCGCCAGCACTCAATGGTGGGGTACAGAATACTCAACCTGTTTGACGACACGCTTGACCTTGCCGAGTACATATACGGGCACCATGAAAAATGGGACGGCTCGGGCTATCCCCGCGGGTTAAAAGGCGAACAAATCCCGCTGATAGCGCGGATTATATCGGTGGTGGAGGTTTATGAGCGCGAACTCGCCAAAAACGGCCTGCCGCCGAAAAAGGGCAAGGAGGCGGCGCTCGGGGTAATCGCGAAAAACGCGGGAACACGGTTTGACCCCTCGCTCGCGAAGATGTTTATTGAACTTATGGAGTCCGGCGCAATAGGCGCTCCGGACGAGATGCTCAGATAAAAACAGCCCCGGGAAAACCCGGGGGCTGTTTTTATCTGAGCGAGTTATTCTTCGATTGAAATAACCGAAACGGGGCAGCTGTCGGCTGCCTCTTTCGCCGCTTCCTCGTTTTCAACGGGGACGGGGTCTACATAAACCTCGGCGGTGCCGTCCTCGCTCGAACGGAAAACTTCGGGGCAAATGGATTCGCAAAGGCCGCAGGCGATGCAGCCGCTCTTATCAACGGAAGCTCTCACAATTAATCTCCTTTCCAAGAAAAACTATATTTTAAATTTTTAACGCGCTGTGTTATTGCCGCGAAACGCTCTCAGGCGTTCATAAACAGGCTTATGTCGTCTTCGACGCTCCCTATTCCCGCGATTCCGAACTCTCTTACAAGAAGCTCCGCCACGGCGGGGGATAAAAACGCCGGGAGCGTGGGGCCTAAGTGAATGTTTTTAATCCCTAAGTAAAGGAGCGCGAGGAGCACGATGACCGCTTTTTGCTCATACCAAGCGATATTAAAGGCGATGGGGAGATCGTTTATGTCGTCAACGCCGAAAACCTCTTTAAGCTTAAGAGCGATTAATACAAGCGAGTATGAGTCGTTGCACTGCCCGGCGTCAAGCACGCGGGGGATGCCGTCGATATCCCCGAGCCCAAGCTTGTTATAGCGGTATTTGGCGCAGCCGGCGGTGAGGATAACCGTGTCCTTTGGGAGAGACTCGGCGAAGTTGGTGTAGTATTCGCGGGTTTTCACCCTGCCGTCGCAGCCCGCCATTACAAAAAACTTTTTAATTTTACCCTCTTTGACCTTGCTGACAACCGCGTCCGCGAGGGAAATTACCTGATTGTGCGCGAACCCCCCCACAATGCTGCCCTTTTCAATTTCTTCCGGCGGCGGGAGCGTCTTTGCGAGGGCGATTACGGCCGAAAAATCTTTATTGCCGTTTTTGTCTTCTTCTATATGTACACATCCCGGGTAACCCGCAGAACCGGTGGTGAAAATACGGTTTTTGATTTCCTCGCTTTTCGGGGGGACAATGCAGTTGGTGGTAAAAAGTATGGGTCCGCGGAAAGACCCGAACTCGGTGGTTTGTTTCCACCAAGCGTTGCCGTAGTTGCCCGCGAAATGGCTATACTTTTTAAACGCCGGGTAATAGTGGGCGGGGAGCATTTCGCCGTGGGTGTAAATATCCACGCCTTGGCCTTTTGTCTGTTCAAGCAGCGCCCGAAGGTCTTTTAGGTCATGCCCCGAAATAAGAATGGCGGGGTTTTTTCTTACGCCGATATTAACCGACGTGATTTCCGGGTTGCCGAACGAAGACGTGTTAGCATCGTCGAGGAGCGCCATGGCTTTTACGCCGTACTCCCCGGTTTCAAGAGTGAGCGCGACATAGTCGTCAAGGGAAAGGCTGTCGTCAAGCGTGGCGGCGAGCGCTTTGTATATAAATGCGTAGACAGTATTGTCTTCCCTGCCTAAGTTTTTGGCGTGTTCGGCATAAGCCGCCATACCTTTTAACCCATAGACAATAGTCTCTCTCAGCGAGCGTATGTCAACGTCTTTTGTTTGGAGAATTGACGCGCCGCGGGATTTTTCTATCATTTCGTCTTTTGTGGCCGCCAAAAACGCCGCGCTGTCGTGGAGGTTTGGGATAACATCTATCCCCGATTTTAGCCCCTCCCGCAGGTTTATAATATTTTGAATTCCGCCAATAATAGCGTCTTCGTCAAAATTGGCGTTTGTTATGGTCATAAAAAGACCGCTCAGCAGCGCCGAGTTAACCGCCGGTATGTCGGAGGGGAAGATTCCCCCTTTTACCACGACAAGGGATATGCCTTTGAGCGAGTATATAAGCAGATCCTGAAGCCCCGCCAAAACGTCGCTTTTTCCGCACACTCCGCGGAATGTGCAGCCCTTTCCCCCCGATGTTTCCTGACACTGATAGCAAAACATGTTTTCGCTCATTGTTTATATTATGCCCTTTCTTTATTATTATGCCGTTTTAACCCTTTGGCGGGGGAGATTTTACAATAAAAATCTCAAGCGTTTCGCCGTGGGTGTTTTTAACGTTCATTTGCGTGCCTTCCGGTATTTTAAGCAGTTTTCCCGCGCCGTAGATGTTTGGCTCAAAATTATCAAGGGCGATGGTGAGATTTCCCCGGATAACCGACATATAAACGTTAGCGTTGGAAAAATGAAGCGGCAGGCCTTCGCCCTCGTTAAAAATCGCGTGCATATAGTGAAGATTTTCGTCGGCGACCACCCGCTCGACGACTTTTTTATCCCCGGACGAAAAGGTAAAAACCTGCTCGACCTTTCCGCCGGATGTGTTGACATTAGTTTCGTTTAAATTTTTCGTATACATTTTAACCTCGATTCAGTCAAGTATTTCGCCGTCGGCCGATATTGTCACCACCTGCCAAGGTATAAACTTGCCGCTTTCTCTAAGCGCTTTTTTGGCGGCGAACTCAATTCCGCCGCAGCAGGGGACTTCCATTCTTACGACCGTAAGGCTTTTAATATCGTTGTTTTTAATAATTTCAGTCAGTTTTTCGGAATAGTCGCACATGTCAAGCTTTGGGCAGGCTATAAGCGTCACGCGGTTTTTCATAAACTTTTTGTGGAAGTTACCGTAGGCGTACGCCGAGCAGTCGGCGGCGACAAGCAGGTTTGCCCCGTCAAAATACCCCGCGCGAACCGGGACAAGCTTTAGCTGAACCGGCCACTGGGAAAGCAGGCTGAAAGACATGCTTTCATTGTCCGCGACGGCAAAGCTCCCGGCGTTTCCCCTCGAAATGGTTTTTGAGCGCGAGCCCGGGCAAGCGCAGGGCGTTTCGGCTTTTGTATATGTAGATTTTGCATCTCCGGCGTTCCCCGCCGCTTGAGGTTTACTTTTGGCTTTCGCCTTTAGCACCGCTTCTTCGTCATAGCCGGGCGCTTCTCTTACCTCAAAGCTTATCGCTTGCGCCGGGCAGACGGGAAGACAGTCGCCAAGGCCGTCGCAGTAGTCCTCGCGGACAAGCTTTGCCTTGCCGCCGGCCATTTCAATGGCGCCCTCATGGCAGGCAGACGCGCAAAGCCCGCAGCCGTTACATTTTTCTTCATCAATTTTTATAATTTTCCTAAGCATTTTTTATTACCTTTCCTTTAAATCAACACACAACCTTTTTTGATAGTTTCGGTTATCAACCATGTAAAATCAAAGAACCGCAATCTTTTTGGTGGTTTCGCTTTAGCGAAATTGCGGTTGTTTAAACCGTAAAATCAAAAAGTTGCAAATCGAAAAATCCCATTTTTCGATGAAGTTGCCGATTGAAAAATTTATTTTTCAATCTATCCTTGATTTTTCGATTTAATTTTACTATAATTAGACCGAAATATCTGTTGGTTTTCCAACAAAGGAAGGTGTTTTATTTTGGAAAAGCTTATTTATCAGCTTAGAAAATGCGAGCTCTTCGGCGAAATTTCAGAGGGCGAGACAGAGTCGCTGCTCATCTGCCTTGAGGTAAGCAAAAAATCGTTTGAAAAAAAGCAAATTGTTTTCGCGGAGGGCGAGCGTTCTGACAGCTTTGGGATAGTCCTTTCGGGGCAGGTTCAAGTGAAAAAAATTGATTTTTACGGCAACAGAAACATTTTGGCGATGATAGGCGAGGGGGGTTTGTTTGGTGAAACCTTCGCGTTTTCAAAACAAAAAACCCTGCCGTTTAGCGTGAGCTGCGCCAATGACTGCGAGGCGCTGTTTGTGGACCACCACAAGTTGGCGAGCATGTGCGCCAAAGCCTGCCCTTACCACAACACTTTAATTTTAAATATGCTTGGCATTATTGCCGATAAAAATATATTCCTAAACGAACGGCTTGAGCTTGTCGCCAAAAGGACGACAAAAGAAAAGCTGCTGGCTTTTTTATACGCCGAGTCAAAGCGCGCGGGGAGCAGCTGCTTTGCCATAAACCTAAACAGGCAGGAGCTTGCCGATTACCTTTCGGTCGAGCGGAGCGCGATGTCGGCGGAAATTTCAAAGCTGCGAAATGAAGGGATAATAAAAAGCGACAAAAATAACTTTTGCCTTTTAAAGAAAAGCGAGCCGTTTGGTTTATAAGCCGACGGGAAAATCCTTAAAACTTTGCCTTTAATTTCTTGTATATAATAAACCAAAGGTGTTCTTTTTGCAATAGCCCGGGGGAATTTAATCTATTCGTAATATTTAACCGCCGCTCCGAAGATGTCCATGTCATAATTTCCGGGTACGTTTTTATAGAGATGTCTCCCCGTTCTTTCGGAATGCCCCATTTTGCCGAGCACCCTGCCGTCGGGGGAGGTTACGGCCTCCACCGCCATAAAAGAGCCGTTCGGGTTGAAATCGGTTTCCCGCGAGGGGTTGCCGTCAAAATCCACATACTGGGCGGCGATTTGTCCGTTTTCGCCAAGCAAAGCGACCTCCGCCATATCCCCCACAAATCTGCCCTCCCCGTGGGAGATCGGCACGAGGTAAACCTCGCCCGGCGAAGTGTTCGCGAACCACGGAGACTTGTTTGACGAAACCCTCACCCTCACAATTTGCGACTGATGACGGCCGATGGCGTTATACGCCAGCGTGGAAGAAGAGGCGCGGGGCGGGGTGATCCTGCCGTAGGGGACAAGCCCCAACTTGATAAGCGCCTGAAACCCGTTGCAAATGCCGCACATAAGCCCGTCGCGCTTTTCAAGAAATTCGGTTATTTTTTCGCTGATATAGGGGTTCCGGAAAAAAGCGGTGATAAACTTGCCCGACCCGTCGGGCTCGTCGCCGCCTGAAAACCCGCCGGGGATAACGATTATCTGGCTGTTGCCGATACACTTGGCGAAGTTTTCCGCCGATTCTTTTATCCCCGCCGGGGTTAGGTTGTTTAAAACAAAGACCTGCGGAGCCGCCCCCGCGTTTAAGAGCGACTTTTCGGTGTCGTACTCGCAGTTGGTGCCGGGGAACACGGGAATAAGCGCCCGCGGCAAGGCATATCTAACGCCGGGTTTAATAGGCGATTTATTTATAAAAGTAAACGCCTTTGGCGCCTCCCCAAAAGCTTTTGTTTTTGTGGGGAAGAGGTTTTCAAAAACCCCCTCGTAAACCTCCCTAAGCTTTTGAAGTGGAATCCGCGTGGAGCCATAAGAGACCCCCCCCTCTGCTCTTGTCTTGCCGAGCATAACGCCCTCTCCGGGGTATTTGTCCATCTCAACCACAAAAGAGCCATAGGAATAGCCGAAAATTTCGTCAAGCGTTATGTTTCCGTCGTATTCAAACGAGATATCGTTGCCGAGGCAGGACTTTAAAACGCCCTCCGCCACTCCGCCGCCGGCGGGGGTAAAAACGGCGTGAGCCATTCCCTTTTGAATTATCGCGGCGACTTTATCGCAATTTTCAATAAAAGAGGCGGGTATGGGGAGGCGGTTCTTGCCGTATTCCGGCCTGAACCAAACCACGGCGTGACCCGGTTCTTTAAATTCGGGGGAAACGACGTTTTTGGCGCTCCCCACAGCCACCCCGAAAGACACAAGAGTTGGGGGGACGTCGATATCCTCAAACGTGCCGGACATGGAATCCTTGCCGCCTATCGCGGCGGCGCCGAGGTCAAGCTGGGCGTCAAGCGCCCCCAAAAGCGAGGACATCGGTTTGCCCCAGCGGCTATCGTCGTCGCGGAGCTTTTCAAAGTATTCCTGAAACGACAGGTGTATTGACTTTCGATCTCCGCCGGCGGCGATTATTTTCGACACGCTTTCCACCACGGCGTTATAGGCGCCGTGATAAGGGGATTTTTCGCTTATAAACGGGTTAAACCCGTATGACATAAACGAGCAGGTGTCGGTTTCGCCCTTTTGAAGGGGAATTTTATGAACCATCGCCATTATTGGGGTGGATTGGGTTTTCCCGCCGAAAGGCATAAGAACCGTCGACGCGCCGATAGTTGAGTCAAAGCGTTCCGCGAGCCCCTTCCCCGAGCAGGAATTATAGTCGGCGGCAAGGTTTAGGAGCGCTTCCTCAAAGCTTTGCGCTTGCGGCTTTTCATAGGGGAGCGGCGAGGAAAGGAGCGCCGAGGATTTCTTTTTCGCTCCGTTTGTGTTTAAAAATTCCCGCGAAATATCGGCGATGACGCGGTTTTTCCAGCGCATGACAAGGCGGGCTTTGTCAGTGACTTCCGCCACCGCCGCCGCCTCAAGGTTTTCGCTTTCCGCAAGCCGGATAAACATTTCCTCGTTTTGCTTTGAAACCACCACCGCCCTTCGCTCTTGGGACTCTGAAATGGCAAGCTCGGTGCCGTCAAGCCCGGAATATTTCTTTTTTATTTTATCAAGGTCAATGTCAAGCCCGTCGGCGAGTTCCCCTATGGCAACCGAAACGCCGCCCGCGCCGAAGTCGTTGCAGCGCTTTATCAGAAGCGACGCGTTTTTGTTTCTGAACAGCCTTTGAAGTTTCCGCTCTTCCGGAGCGTTCCCCTTTTGAACCTCCGCGCCGCTTTTGGCAAGCGACTTTTGGTCATGCGATTTCGACGAACCGGTGGCGCCCCCGCAGCCGTCCCGCCCCGTTCTGCCGCCCACAAGTATAACGACATCGCCGGGGGAGGGTTTTTCCCGCCTTACGTTCTCGGCGGGAACGGCGCCGATAACCCCGCCAATCTCCATTCGCTTGGCGACATATCCGGGGTGGTAAAACTCCTTTACCTGCCCGGTGGCGACCCCGACCTGATTGCCGTAGGACGAATAGCCCGCCGCCGCGGTGGCGGTTATCTTCCGCTGGGGTAGCTTGCCCGGCAGGGTGTCCTCGGCAGGGGAGAGGGGATCCCCCGCGCCCGTGACCCGCATGGCGGCGTAAACATAGGCGCGGCCGGAAAGCGGGTCGCGTATCGCCCCGCCAATACAGGTGGCGGCGCCCCCGAAAGGCTCGATTTCCGTAGGGTGATTGTGGGTTTCGTTTTTAAAGAGCAAGAGGTAGTCTTCGTCCTTGCCGTCGACGTTAACTTTAATCTTAACCGTGCAGGCGTTTATTTCATCCGACTCGTCAAGGTTCGTAAGCTTTCCTGTCTGCTTAAAGTGTTTCGCGGCTATCGTGGCGATATCCATAAGGCAGACGGGATTTGTCGCCCCCATGGATTTTCTTAACGCCAAATAACGGTTATATGAGTTTTCAAGCTCTTCCGATTCAAAAGAAACCTTTTCAATAGCGGTTAAAAACGTGGTGTGGCGGCAGTGGTCTGACCAGTAAGTGTCGATAATTTTAATTTCGGTAAACGTGGGGTCGCGGTTTTCCGACGCGAAATAATTTCGGCATAAGATCAGGTCGTCCTTGTCCATGGCAAGGGAAAAATCCTTTATAAAAGCCGAAATCCCCTCGCCGTCAAGGGAGGTAAAACCCGCGGCGACTTGTATTTCCTCAGGGGCGGGCTCTTCCGCCTTAAGGGTTGTTAAGGTTTCAAGGGTTGCCTCCCTGCACTCAACGGGGTTAATAAAATAGTTTTTAATCTTTTCGGTATCGCTTTTTGTAACGTCACCGTAAAGCAGATATATCTTCGCCGTCATAACTGCCGGCCGGCCGCCGCCGGAGATAATGGCTATGCACTGGGAGGCGGAATCGGCGCGCTGGTCAAACTGCCCGGGGAGGTATTCCACGCCAAACACCCCTGATGCGCCGGAAATGTCAAGGACCTCCGAGGTGTCGTCAAGCCTGCTTTCGGAGAGCACAAGGCTGACAGCCGAGTTAAAAAGCGCCCTGTCTATCCCCTCTATATCATAGCGGTTGACAACCCTGACTTTTTTTACGCCGCTTATATGGAGAAATTCGTTAATTTCCAAAAGCGTCGCCTTTGCCTCGTTGTCGTATCCCTCTTTTTTTTCTACATAAATCCTGTTAACCATTTTCACGCCTTTTTGTAAATCGCCGCGGCGCCAATGTCTTTTCGGTAAAACGCGCCGTCAAAGCTAATTTTATTTATATCATTATATGTCATGCTTATCGCTTTTTCAAGTGTTTCCGCGACGTTTGTCACCCCAAGCACCCTGCCTCCGTTTGTGACAAGCTTCCCCTCGTTAAGTTTTACCCCGGCAAAACAAACCTCGCCCGTAAGGCCGGGGCGGAAAGTTATCTCGCTCCCTTTTTTATATTTCCCCGGGTAGCCCTCCGACGCCATTATAACCGTGCAGGAAGCGCCTTTTTTTAGCTTTATGTCGGTTTCCCCAAGCCTTTCCTCGCTGACGGCCTTAAGCAGGCTGAACAAGTCGTTTTCCAAAAGCGGTATTACCGCCTGCGCCTCCGGGTCGCCGAAACGGCAGTTGTACTCGATTACCTTGGGGCCGCTTTTTGTAAGCATAAGTCCGAAGTATAAACACCCCTTAAACGCTCTCCCCTCCTCCCGCAATGCGTTTATTGTGGGGAGAAAGATTCGCCGCAGACAGGTTTCCTCAATTTCTTTTGTGTAAAACGGGTTTGGGGCGATAACCCCCATCCCGCCCGTGTTCGGGCCTTTGTCGCCGTCATACGCCCGCTTGTGGTCCATTGACGACGCCAACGGGCAAATCGTCTTTCCGTCCGTGAGCGCCAGCACCGTCACCTCCGGGCCGGTGAGGAATTCTTCTATGACGACTTTGTTCCCGCTGTCGCCAAAGACTTTTTCGCCCATAATCCTCTCAAGCGCGTTTTTGGCGGCAGCGCTGTCCTCGGCGATTATCACGCCCTTGCCAAGCGCCAGCCCGTCTGCCTTTATGACAACGGGGTATTCGCAGCGCTCTATATGTTTTTTCGCGCCGGCCAGCGAATCAAACACAAAATAAGAAGCGGTGGGGATTTTGTGCCGGCTCATAAGGCTTTTGGCGAAAACCTTGCTCCCCTCTATCATAGCGGCTTTTTTTGAGGGGCCGAACACTTTAAATCCCGCCTCCTCAAGCGCGTCCGCCATTCCAAGCACAAGCGGGTCATCGGGCGATATGACAATAAAATCAATTTGGTTTTTTTTCGCGAAGTCCAAAACCCCCGGGATGTCCGTGGGGGAAATATCCGCGCGCTCGGCGTCAAAGCCGATCCCGGCGTTTCCCGGCAGGGCGTAAAGCGAACTTATTTCAGGCGACTTCTTCAGCGCTTTGATAATGGCGTGTTCCCGACCGCCGCCGCCGATAACCGCGACTTTTGATTTCATTTTATACAGCCTTTCTTTAATCCATATGCAAATTTTTTTCGGTTTCAGCTTGCTGAAATTGCGGTTGTCTGATTATTCAATGATGAAATAGCCTTACCCCGGTAAACGCCATGGTTATCCCAAGCTTGTCGCAGCAGTTTATCACCTCGCCGTCGCGAACCGAGCCGCCGGGCTGGGCGATATATGAAACCCCGCTTTTCCGCGCCCTTTCAATATTGTCCTCAAAGGGGAAAAACGCGTCGCTCCCCAATGAAACCCCGGTAAAGCCGGATAAAAACTCCTGTTTTTCGGCGCCCCCCAATGTTTTTGGTTTTTTGGAGAAATATTTAAACCACTCGCCGCTGCCCGTTACTTCTTCCGAATCGTTTGAAATATAAATGTCAATTATATTGTTTTTCTCGGGCCGCCCCAAGCCCGGCAGAAAGTCAAGCTCCCTTACAAAAGGGTGAAACCGCAAATGCCAGTTATCGGCTTTCTGCGCCGCAAGGCGGGTGCAGTGGATGCGCGACTGCTGACCCGCTCCCACGCCTATCGCTTGCCCGTTTTCGGCAAAACAAACCGAGTTTGACTGGGTGTACTTAAGCGTTATCAGCGCCACAATAAGGTCGCGGAGCGAAGAGGGGGGGATATGCTTTTCTTTGGTGACAATGTTTTCGCTTGTAAACAGTTTTTCGGATATTTCAGAATTGTTCCTTTGCTGCTCGAAAGTCACCCCGAACACCTGTTTTGCCTCGATTGGCGAGGGCGTGTAGCTTTGGTCAATTTTAACTATATTATAGTTCCCTTTTCGCTTGGCTTTTAGTATTTCAAGCGCTTTTTTTGTGTAGGACGGGGCAATTATGCCGTCGGACACCTCCCGCGAGATAATTTTGGCGACAATCTCGTCGCATTCGCCCGAGAGCGACACCCAGTCGCCGAACGACGACATTCTGTCGGCGCCCCTCGCCCTTGCGTAGGCGCAGGCGGCGGGGGAAAAGTCAAGGTCTTCAATGTCTTCCACAAAACAAACTTTTTTAGTGTCTTCGTCAAGCGGAGTTCCCACCGCGGCGGAGGCGGGGGAGACATGCTTAAAAGACGCCGCCGCCTCTTGGCCGGTGGCCTTTTTAAGCTCGCTTACAAGCTGCCAGCCGTTTAGGGCGTCGAGAAAATTTATATAACCCGGTCTTCCGTTAATCACCTCAACCGGAAGGTTGCCGCTTTGCGTATAGATTCTCGCGGGGGTTTGGTTTGGGTTGCAGCCGTATTTCAGCGAAATCTCCTGCATTTTTAAATTACCTCACTTTGTGTTTTTGTTGAAAATCCGGCTCTCATATTTATTTTCGCCGGGGTTTATATACCTTATGTAAAGCGATATTTTATTTGAGCCGTCAAGCGAACCCCAAATATCGGACGCGAAAGCTTCTATGGAGTCGGGTATGCCAACTCTGACCGGCTCGCCGGAAAAAGGGGGGAGAACTCCCCCGTTTTTGCTGTAAGTGTGTATAAAATGCCCGAGGCCTCCCACGGGTGAATAACAAAAAAACTGCCTTTGGACAGGGACGCCGCCTTGGTCTGCCGGCTTTATTATGCTTAGCTTATAAGAAAAATCCCCGCCCGAAAAATCAAGCATCCCGCTTATCCGCGGCGTGAAGTTTGGGGCGTCGGGCTCGAAAACCCTTGTGAACAGCGCTTCCTCAAACGTTTTGCCCGAAAGCAAAAACTTGTGTATGGTATCGGTTTGGTCGCCGTTTGTGACAATAACTTCGCTTTTCCCGGGGGAAGAGAGCGTTTTTACCGGGGCGTAAACAATAAGGCTGGGGTCTTTAACCTTTGATTTGTCAAAAATATTTATAATTACATCATCGCCGTCGGTGACAAACACCCGGTTTCTTGAGTTTTCGCTCCGCCCCATAATAAAATAAGCCAAAACCGCCCTGCCGCCATGGGTTTGGCCGATAATTATCCCTCTGCCGGGGTAAGAGCTTAGCTTTAAAACGTCTTTTATCTGTTTAATTTCATATGGGTTTTCGGTTTTTTCGCTCACCGGTACGGTTTCCCTGTTATTCATGATTTTTCCCCTTTTGTTGTTTTACCCGCTCGTATTTGCTTTAACAGGCTTTTTGAGACGGTTTCCACCGCTTTGGGGAGGAGCGCCCACTCGGCGTTTTCCATAACCCGCCGCTGGAGGGTTTCCGGGGTGTCGCAGTCCCGCACTTTTACCGCTTTTTGGGCTATTATTTCCCCGCCGTCGGGCGTTTCGTTTACAAAATGAACTGTCGCCCCCGTGACTTTTACCCCATATTTAAGCGCCGCCTCATGAACCCTCAGCCCGTAATATCCCTTGCCCGAAAACGCCGGGATAAGTGACGGATGCACGTTTATTATCCTCCCGGGGTAGGAAGACGTAAACGAACCAGAGAGAAGAATCATAAACCCCGCAAGCACGATAAGGTCGATTTTATATCTCTTAAGCTCTTTTTGAAGTTTATTTTCAAACTCTTCTCTGTCGGCGCAGCTCTTTTTGGCGATTACCCGAACGGGGATCCCCGCCGCCTCCGCTCTGTTTATGGCGTAAGCGCCGGGGTTTGACGATATCACAAGCGCTATTTCCGCGTGCTTGATAACTCCGGATTTAACCGCGTCAATTATCGCCTGAAGATTCGTGCCGCCGCCCGAGACAAAAACCGCCGTCCTTAGTTTTTCCATTTTTCCCCCCGCCCTTCCGCTTTTTATTTGGTTAACCCTAACGGGTTATAATAACTTTCGGGGTTTCGGATTCGCTTTTTTTAAGGCAGCCAATCTCATATGCGTCGACGCCGTTTGCTTTGAGCACGCATATGGCGCTTCGCGCGTCGGATTCCGAAACCACCGCCGCCATACCCACCCCCATGTTAAAGGTGTTGAACATATCCCTGTCGTTAATATCTCCGGAAGTGGCGATAAGCCCGAAAATGGGGGGGATTTTAATTTTTTTGCGGAATACAACCGCGTCAAGCCCGCTTTTTATTGCCCGGGGCAGGTTTTCATAAAACCCGCCGCCGGTGATGTTTGACAGCCCCTTGACTTTTACCTTTTCTATAAGCGCCGCCACCGGTTTTACATATATTGCCGTGGGGGTGAGAAGCACCTCGCCGAGCGAAGACATATCATATTCGGCAAGACCTGCCGTAAGGCAGCCTGTTTCAAAGTCAAACACCCGCCGAACCAGCGAAAAGCCGTTTGAGTGAACGCCCGACGAGGGGAGCGCGATAATTATATCTCCCTCCGCCATGGAGCTGTTTTCAATTATCTTTTGTTTTTCCACAACACCCACGGCAAACCCGGCGAGGTCATACTCGCCGTCCGGGTAAAAGCCCGGCATTTCTGCCGTTTCGCCCCCGAGCAGCGCGCAGCCCGCCAAAACGCAGCCCTCCGCCACCCCCGAGACAATTTCCGCCGCTATCTCCGGTACAACATTCCCCGCCGCAAGATAGTCAAGGAAAAACAAGGGCTTCGCCCCCGAGCAAATAATATCGTTTACGCACATCGCCACGCAGTCTATACCTATTGTGTCATGCTTTCCCAGCGCGAAAGCTAACTTCAGCTTTGTTCCCACGCCGTCGGTGCCGCTCACCAACACGGGGTTTTCGCCGCCAAATCGCGACAGGTCGAACATACCGCCGAACCCGCCGATATCAGACATCACCCCGGGGATTTTTGTCCGCCTTATATGCGGCTTCATAAGCTCCACGGCTTTATACCCCTTTGTGATATCCACGCCCGCTTTTTTATAGCTTTCGCTGTAGCTTTGGTTTTTGTCGTCTCTCACGTCTGAAACCTGCCTTCGCTTATTTTCCTGTCAAATTTATTAAAATAAACCCGTTTAGGCTTTTCCGCCGGGTAATAGCCGTCAAAGCACGCGGTGCAAAGCCCTTCCATGCCAAGACGTTTGGCTATGTCTACGGTTTGTTCGCGCTTTAGGTACCCAAGGCTTGACGCGCCTATGACAGACGCTATGCTTTCTATTTTATACTCCCTCGCGATAAGCCTGTCGCCGGGGGTTATATCCGTGCCGTAATAGCAGGGGTTGACAAACGGCGGGGCGGTCACCCTCATATGGACTTCCTTAGCCCCCGCGTCAAAGAGCTGCTTTACTATCCGCGCGGAAGTTGTCCCGCGGACGATTGAGTCGTCCACAAGCACCACGCGCTTTCCGCTGACGGCGGACATTACGGGGTTGAGCTTAATGCTAAGCCTGTCCTCCCGCTGGGACTGGAGCGGCGCAATAAACGTGCGCCCTATATATTTGTTTTTAATAAACCCCACACCGTAGGGGATTCCCGACGCCCTTGAATACCCCACCGCGGCGTCAAGACCCGAGTCCGGCACGCCCACGACGATATCCGCCGCCACCGGGTAGGTTTCCGCAAGCGCCTCGCCCGCCTTTATTCGGTACGCCTGAACGGCGACGCCGTTTATAACCGAATCGGGGCGGGCAAAATAAATATATTCAAACACGCAAAAGGCGCGGGGTTTTTCGCCGCAGTGGGTTTTTATGCTCTTCGGCTCGCCGCCGTCGAACACCACGATTTCCCCCGGCTCGATATCCCGCACAAATTCCCCGCCGACTGAATCAACCCCGCAGGACTCGGACGAGACTATCCATACCCCGTCGGCTGTTTTTCCTATGCAAAGCGGCCGTATGCCGTGGGGGTCGCGGCAGGCGACAAGCTTTGAGGGGGACATAAGCACAATCGAGTAAGCGCCCTTTAGGTTATACATCGCTTTGCAGACCGCGTCCTCGATTGAGTTTGTCTTTATCCGCTCGCTTGTCACGGCGTGGCAGATAACTTCCGCGTCGCTTGACGAGTGAAAAATCGAACCCTCAAGCTCGAACTTTTCGCGGAGCTCATACGCGTTTACCAAACTGCCGTTAAACGCCACCGCCATTTGCCCTTTTATATGGTTTACCGCCACCGGCTGGGCGTTGATTATCCCCGAAGCGCCGCGGGTGCCGTAACGGACATGCCCCACGGAAATATTGCCTTTGCCAAGCTTTTCAATAATATCGGCCCCGAAAATATCGTTTATCAGCCCGTTCCCGGTATGAGAAGTGAACACGCCGTCGTCGTTGACGACAATTCCGCCGCTCTCCTGCCCGCGGTGCTGGAGCGCGAAAAGCCCGTAATATGTCAGCCTCGCGAGATCGGTGTAAAAATTTGAATAAAGCCCGAAAACCCCGCATTCCTCTTTTAGTTTTGACATAAACCCAACCTTAAAAATTCTTAAATTTCGCCGAGATTTGACTGTCGTTTTCAAGTGAGCGGTTTTTTAGCTCTTCGCGGTGTTTTAGCAGTTTATTTCTTACCTCTTTTTCGGTAAGCGCGATTATCTCAAGCGCTAAAATCGCCGCGTTCTCGCCGCCGTCGACGGCCACAGTCGCCACCGGAACCCCCGCCGGCATCTGAACTGTCGAGAGCAGCGCGTCAAGCCCGCCCGTGGCGGTCTTCACCGGCACGCCAATTACGGGGATTATCGTCCCCGCCGCCATTGCCCCGGCGAGATGCGCCGCTTTCCCCGCCGCGGCTATTATCACGCCGAAACCGTCCGCTTCGGCATTTTCAGCGAACAAAGCGGCCTCCCCCGGGGTGCGGTGCGCCGACAGCAC
>Ga0172377_10003488_pt1 | contig 16163 bp, 17 predicted proteins | sample Pumphouse3metaG_FD_119749 | JGI IMG/M metagenome (GOLD analysis project Ga0172377, IMG submission 119749) | Leachate microbial communities from a municipal landfill in Southern Ontario, Canada - Pumphouse #3 metaG | ecosystem: Engineered > Solid waste > Landfill > Unclassified | place: Canada...
CACAATCAGCGCCGAAACCTGCCTCGCGAATGATGTTCAAGACCTTTGGATTAGCGTTGGCTTTAACAGCATAATGCTCTGTAAAACCTTCATGCTTTCCCTTTTCCTCCTGGATAGTCTTGAGGGTCCTCTTCAGGAGGTCCGTATCATAATAATAAAAAGGTGTATCAACCTTTTCAAATTTATCTATTGGAAAATTACCTTTCATTTATTCTTTTTTATTGAATAGGGTATCACTTAAACTTTGAAGTGCTTTCTGTTTATCGCTTTCCTTAATGAGGAATGATATATTGTAATTACTGCCGCCATAAGAAATCATTCTTACGGGAATATTCTTCATGGCATCTGTGGCAAGCGTCTCAAATCCCAGATTACTCCAGTCCAGATCGCCTACTACACAGATAATGCACATGTCTTCATCTACCGTGACCGTTCCATACTTTTTCAGTTCTGCAACGATTTCCTGGAGATGAACAGAATTGTCAATACTCATGGATACGCCGACCTCTGAAGTTGTAATCATATCGATTGGTGTCTGGAAACTCTCAAAGATTTCAAATACTTTTCTCATGAATCCGGTAGCCAGCAGCATCCGACTCGATTTTATCTTAATAGCTGTAATATTGTCTTTTGCCGCAACAGCTTTGATCTTTCCCCTTACAAGAACATTATCTATGATTGTCCCAGGTGCCTTTGAGTCCATTGTATTTTTCAGACGTACCGGGATTCCTGCATATTTGGCCGGTTGTACACATGTCGGATGCAGGATCTTAGCCCCGAAATAGGCGAGTTCTGCGGCTTCTTCAAAATTGAGTTGGCTGACAGCTTCCGTCTTTTCTACAATGCGCGGATCATTATTATGCATGCCATCGATATCTGTCCATATCTGAATCTCATCTGCCGGCAGGGCTGCACCGATCAGAGAAGCTGTATAATCACTGCCACCTCGTTGCAGATTGTCCACTTCACCGTAAGCATTCCTACAGATGAACCCTTGTGTAATATAGATCTGATAACCGGAGTTTTTCTCCATCAGGTCATGGAGTTGTCCTTTAATATATTGTAGGTCCGGTTCTGCATTCTTATCTGTACGCATGAAATCAAGAGCATTCAACAAGATGGCTTTGACACCTGTCTCCTTGAGATAGTTCACCATCATATTCGTACTCATTATCTCACCTTGTGCAACAATATTTTTCTCCTCGAAACTGGTAAAAAGATCCTTTGTAAAAGACCGCAGATAGTCAAATCTTCCTTGAAGAAAAACTTTGGTCTCTTGTCTCATCTCTTTAGTAGAATAGAGTGTCTCGATATGTTTAAAATAAGTTTTCTCAAGATTATTGATAACATCATTGGCACCATCAGGATTTTTCTTGTAAAGATAATTGCTGATTTCTATAAGCGAGTTTGTTGTACCACTCATCGCAGACAATACTACAAAGGTGGGGTCGCCTGACTCCGTGATTAAAGAGGCTACTGCTTTCATACGGTCCGGTGAACCGACAGAAGTACCTCCGAATTTCATTACCTTCATCTTCTTCTATTTTAATATATGACTCTATTGTTCGTGTTCAATCTAAGATTTCATCAATTTATTCCCCGTTTACATTCAGGGATAAGTGGTTGTATTCATTCGTTACATCACTGAAAGTGCCTTCCTTGCAGCGATATACGATTCCAGGATATTTATCAAGCATTGGAATATTGTGTGTGCTCATTACAACGGCAGTACCTGTAGCAGTAACATTCTTGAGTAGTCTGACAATATTAGAAGCGGTTTCCGGATCCAGATTGCCTGTAGGTTCATCAGCAATGATGATTTTCGGCTGGTTAAGAATCGCACGAGCTATGGCTATACGCTGCTGCTCTCCACCGGAAAGTTCATGAGGCATCCTGTCAATCTTATCGACCATTTCTACTTCTGTGAGGACTTCCTCTATTCTCTCCTCTATTTTTTTCTTGTCTACCCAACCGGTAGCCTTGAGAACAAACTGAAGATTCTTTTTTATGGAACGGTCATGGAGCAATTGAAAATCCTGAAAGATAATTCCCATCTCCTTTCGTAAGGCAGGAACTTCCTTGCGTTTAAGAATTTTAAGGTCACGACCAAGCACTTCCGCTTTATCTGCTTCATCGGGATGAAGGTCAAGTTCACAATAAAGAGTTTTCAGTAGTGAACTTTTTCCTGAACCCACTTTACCTATAATATAGATAAATTCATTTTCATCAACATGAAAGTTGACTTGCGAAAGAATCAAATTATTCTCTTGATAGATATTTACGTTTTGATAGTCAATTAGCATGATATCTGTTTATTAATAATAGTATTTTTCTATCTGTCAAACACTTCTATTATTTATTGTTATTTTCTATGATATGTTCCCATGAACTTAGCCAGTCTCCGGTCTTTATCCCAAGACGGATCGTGTCGTTTGAGAAGTTCTGCCGCCACGTCTTCTATGCGTACCCCCTTATCTACAAGTAGTACGATGAGGTGGTAGACAGCATCTGCCGCTTCATAAACCAGATGGTCAGCATCCTTATTGGAGGTCGCCTCTATAACCGTCTCAAGTGACTCTTCTCCAAATTTTTGTGCTATTCGGTTCGTGCCTTTCTTGAATAGGGCAGTGGTGTAACTTCCTTCCGGCATTTCCTGATGCCGCTTTTCGATAAAGTCCTGCAATTCAGACAGGAACTCAATCGGATTATAGTTGTTTTCCTCTGCCCAGCACGTATCCGTACCTTTGTGACATACCGGTCCTTCTGGATGAACCCTTACCAATAGGGTATCACTATCACAGTCTTCCTTGATACTGACCAAATCCAGATAGTTTCCGGAGGTTTCCCCCTTTGTCCAAAGGCACTGGCGGGAGCGGCTCCAAAAGGTCACCTTCCGGAGTTTAAGAGTTTTCTCATACGCTTCCTGATTCATATAACCAAGCATCAGGACATTTCTGGTCTTTGCATCTTGTATGATGGCGGGAACGAGTCCATTCATTTTGTCAAAATCAATTTCCATATCTAATTTGTCTTAATGAAATCATTTATGTTACGGATTATATCTTACATTGATTCCTTGTTCCCAAAGATATTTCTTCAGATCTGGAATCTTAATCTCACCAAAGTGAAACACACTGGCTGCAAGTGCCGCATCAGCCTTACCTACAGTGAAGGCATCACGGAAATGTTCCATGGTTCCGGCACCACCACTGGCAATGACAGGGATACTTACTTCATCAGACAGTCGGGCGAGAGCCTCGTTGGCAAATCCCTTTTGTACACCGTCATGGTCCATACTGGTAAAGAGTATTTCTCCTGCACCCCGATCAGAAACCTCTTTCGCCCAGTCAAAAAGTCCCCGTTCTACACGTTTGCGTCCACCTTCCACATAACAATGCCATCCATCAGGATCCAGTCGGGCATCAATAGCGCAGACACAGACTTGTGCTCCATAATGACGTGCTATTTCATCGATCAGTCCTGGATTCCGGATAGCTGCACTATTGACACTGATCTTATCAGCTCCTGCATGAAGGAGACGGTCTACATCAGATAATTCTGCGATTCCTCCACCTACGGTAAAAGGAATGTTGATTTCAGCAGCAACTCTTGAAACCATATCCGTAAAGGTCTTCCTGCCTTCAAAACTTGCAGTAATATCCAGAAATACCAATTCGTCGGCGCCGGCATCACTATAGGCCTTGGCTAATTCTACAGGATCTCCGGCATGTCTGAGATTGACAAAATTTGTTCCTTTTACAGTCTCGCCATTCCTCACGTCAAGACAAGGTATGATGCGTTTTGCTAATCCTCTATTGTTCATATTCACTAATAATTTGCTTGAGGTCAATGCGGCCTTCATAGATTGATTTTCCGAAGACAACTGCCGGGATTCGGGCTTTTGCAAGTGCTTTAATATCCTTTTTATCTGCTACGCCGCCACTGGCGATCAGGTGCAACTGAGGAAATTCTGTAATAATCTGCTGATAGAGTTGTATATCTGGCCCTTCTAGCATGCCGTCTTTCGATATATCGGTACAGAGGACATTCTGAACCCCACGATCAACAAATTTCTTAAGAAAGGGCAGTAGGTCCTCGCCTGAATCGTCTTTCCATCCATGGATAGATATTTTACCTTTTCTTACATCTGCACCTAGAATGAGACGGTCTGTTCCATATCTTTCCAGCCACTTGAAAAACAGATTGGGATTAGTAACAGCTATACTTCCTATTGTCACCATGGCTGCTCCATGATCGAAAGCCTTCTGAATATCCTCGTCACTCTTGATACCTCCGCCGAAATCAACTTTCAAGTGTGTTGCTGATGTGATGGCAGACAAAACGCTTTCATTTACAATATGTTGTGACTTGGCTCCGTCAAGATCAACGACATGAAGGCGCTTGAATCCCATACTGTCAAAGTGCTTGGCAACTTCTTCAGGGTGTTCTGCATAGACTTTCTTCTGCAGATAGTCTCCTTGTGTAAGGCGGACACACTGGCCATTAATGAGGTCTATAGCAGGAATGAGTTCGATATTCATGAATCTTGTTTTTTATTATTGATCAGAAACCCAATAAATTTATCCTTTTATGATATCCAGGAAATTCTTTAATATCTGCTCTCCGTCCTGACCACTTTTTTCGGGATGGAACTGGCAGGCATAGAAATTGTCTTTGTGCATGGCTGCACTGTACGGCTGAATATAATTTGTGGATGCAATAGTCCATTGGCATTCCGGAACATAAAAACTATGGACGAAATATACGTATGGATGCGTTCCGATACCTTTTAATAAAGAGGATGGTTGAGCACCGTCTTCCGAGGGATCAGCTTTCAAGTCAAGTTCATTCCATCCCATAGCCGGAACTTTGTCTTCATGATGTTTGGGCTGGAAACGTTTTACGCAGGTGTTGAAGATACCGATGCAATCTGTATTTCCTTCTTCCGAATGCTTGCATAAGAGTTGCATACCAACACAAATACCCAGAACCGGTTGCTTCAGATCAGCAATTACCTGATCCAGACGGTGTGCCTTAAGGTATTCCATAGCTTCACGGGCATTACCCTGTCCTGGAAAGAGAACTCCATCAGCTTTTTTCAGAAGTTCAGGGTCATCGGTAAGTACAGGTTCTATTCCCAGTCGTTTCATTGCATGAACGACAGAATAAATATTACCGGCATTATATTTTACGATAGCTACTTTCATAATCTTTAATTCAATATCTGCACTTCTTGTTATCCAGATTTATAAATCATTTTTCCTTTAACCCTGAAGCCTTTTTATCATCCGAAAATTATGGTCTTATTATGATAGGTCAGAATCTTATGCTCAATCTGTTTTGTCACAGCCCTGCTTAGGACAATCTTTTCCAGATCCTTTCCTTTGAGTGCCATACTTGACGGAGTATCTTTATGGGACACACGAACGACATCCTGTTCTATAATAGGTCCTGCATCCAGTTCTGCTGTAACATAGTGACTGGTGGCACCAATGATTTTCACACCGCGTTCCCATGCCTGGTAATAGGGGCGTGCACCTACAAAGGCCGGAAGGAAAGAGTGGTGGATATTAATGATCCGGTTAGGATAGGATCTGATCATTTCATCTGATATAATCTGCATGTAACGAGCCAGGACGATGAAAGAGATTTTTTCCTTCTTCAACAATTCCATTTCAGCATTTTCTACTTCATTCTTATTGGAATGATCTTTCTTGATGGACCAGACATAATATGGAATCTGAAATTGATCTGCCACATAATGCAGATCTTCGTGGTTACTTACAATACAAGGAATATCAACATTCCATTCCCCTGCCTTATAGCGGGCGAGCAGATCATACAGGCAATGGCTCATCTTACTGACAAAGATAGCCATCCGGGGCTTTTCATCGCTGAAATATAATTGGAACTCCATCTGATACCTTTGAGCATATAAGGTGTCAAAATAATCACGGAGTTTTTCCCGTGGAATAAGAAAATTATTTAAATCCCATTCTAGACGCATAAAGAACATTCCATCACCATAATCAACATACTGGTCAAGGTGGACGATATTTCCTTGATTGTCGGTAATAAATTTTGTTACCTCAGAAATGATACCTTGTGAGTCTGGGCAATGGAGTAATAATATAGCAGAGGGATTTGAAATCTTGTTCATTTTTAGTATATTTGAAACTGTCAGAAAAGTACAGAAGCCTTATCTATTCAAGTAGCAAAGTTACTAAAAAGTTTCTTATTTAAAGAAAAAAAGCTTGATTTTTAAAAGAATGAAAGTTATAATTTAACTGCTGGAGAAAATAAAAACACATTCTGACATCAAATCTTCTCAGAAACATATCTTTTATCCATTATATATTCATTTTTCTCGTAAATATATGAGAATTGAATTTAGAATCTTTACAAAAAGTCAATCAGATTTTAAATATGAGAAAAGTCTGGTTATGAATAACCGGTTATTCTTTATGATCAGCCGTCAAAAGAATAATGGAGGTAGCACCAATTGTAAAAAGGCTTTCATCGTTCAGAACACGCCTTTCACGATCGTCAAGGATTTCATTGTCAACAAATGTTCCTGTATTACTTGGCCCATCCCGAAGTGTATATTTCAATTTTCCGTTTTTGTTGGAAGAAACATTCAGGATACAGTGAGTCATATCTATGCTGGGGTCAGAAGTTTCAATGGGACAGTTGATAGGATTTCCTTTCATATATCGTCCGATTACATTATCCCCTTTCTGCAAGTGGATTACTTGTTTATACTGGAATACGTTTTCAATGACAACGATTGACCCAAAATTTTCTTTCTGTGCTTTCTTGTCTACAGCTTTCCCTTGTCGATCAGGGGTATTGGATATTCCAAGACGAATGCCAAATTGTTTCCCGCAATGTGGACAGACGAATATTAATTTTTCCCCATCTTGATACTTCTGTTCATCAAAGGTGATAAACTGATCACATCTTGGGCAGCGTATTCGTTTCATTTTTTATCCTTAATCTTCACAGGTTTCTGATGGCTCATCTTTCACTTTTAAAACCCAACCATCAGAAAATGCTTTCCGACTGCTAAAATGGTTTAAAGCATGATAGGCTTCCTGTTCGGTAGTATATTTTCCATATATTACCTTGTTGCTTAATCCTTTATGTGAATAAACCCGTGCTTCATCGTAACCTTTTTTCTGAAGTTGCTTTACGTAGTAAGTCGCATTTGCCAAAGTAACCCTGCTGGCGAGAACGATACAGTAATAAGGATCAGGATCTGACCAATTCTTTGCTTTAGTTGCTGCAGAACTCGATATTCCGCCTTTTTTCGCATAATTCTGTAAAGCAATAATCTTTTTCTTATCAATGTGCAAAATAGCACCATTGGTAATATCCTTGGGCATGATTTTGGTTAACAGTCCTATCTCCATATTGCTTTTCAAAATGCGGCTATCTTTATTGGAGCCTAGAGGTATAGAGCAGAACAAGAAAGCTATGACCGCAATACATGCAGCGGCAACATTGCGTAAGAAACTAACCTTGATATTAATGGTCTTGTTTTTCTTTTCCGGTTGCGCGTCAGAAATGGTGGCTATACGAAGCCGGGCATTTTCTGTTTTTTGAGAATTAGCCGGAACAGTAGGAGGGAGCGTATTCTTTTGGATTATTCCTGTACTTTCTGTAATGGCTTCCAATTGTTCTCTTGTCAGGAGTTCCATATCGAACCCACTCAGTCCATACAAAGTCGGTGTAAGAAGTCCAGCTTCACAAGGTTCAAAAGTGCATTTTCCTTCCTCGTTCAGATAGAGAATACCAATATTACTCAATTCATATTTTCCTTTGTCAGCCAGAAGTTGTTTGAGTTCTCCAACTTCATTTTCTATCCTGCAAAGGGCCTCGGGATAGCTTATATCATAAGCCTCGACATAGGATTGGACCAGAAAAGAATCATTAATCTTGAGTTGGGGGTTAAACCCGATTGTCCTTAACGGGGGTAAAAAGGTTCCATCACTCTCGTCGTATCTCGCGTCAACATGGTGTGCGACGAATCCTCCAAAATCTGGAACAATCACACAATCATTGTTGAGAAGCAGAATTTCTATATGTTTTTGCAGTTCAATCACGATTGCAAAATTAATCCTTTTTCATGAATAATGCAAACGAAAAGGGATTTTTAGTCAAAAAAAAGAAGATTATTTTCTTCACGTCAAGAGAAAATACTATCTTTGCATAAACAAAAGTTTTGCTTAAAATGGAATACAGAGAAACAGAGATCAAAGGAGTATGGATTCTTGATCCAACGGTTTTTAAAGATGACAGAGGTTATTTCTTTGAGGTCTGGAAGCAAGCTGACTTTGATCAGCATATCGGACATCATGTGGAATTTATTCAAGACAATGAATCGAAATCCAGTTATGGTGTTCTTAGAGGCCTTCATTATCAAAAAGGTAAGTATTCACAGGCCAAACTGGTCAGAGTTATTAAAGGAGAAGTACTGGATGTTGCTGTGGATATTCGAAAAAGCAGTCCTACTTTCGGCAAACATGTAATGGTTAAACTTACCGAAGAAAACAAGCGTCAGTTTTTTATTCCCCGGGGATTTGCACATGGTTTTCTCGTACTGAGTGATGAAGCTATCTTTACTTATAAAGTAGATAATGTCTATGCGCCCCAGAGTGAAGCCAGTATTTGTTGGAAAGATCCTGATGTAGGTATTCAGTGGCCGATTGACCCGGAAAAGGTCCTTACTTCGAAAAAAGATCTGTCTGCTTGTTCCCTGAAAAATGCAGAACTCTTTGAATAATCGGTATCTTCAGGAAAGATTAGCAATTACTATATTTTCTAAAATAAAGTTGAATCGTGAATATAGCCATCATAGGAACAGGATATGTAGGTTTGGTAACGGGAGCTTGTTTTGCTGATACCGGTACTAATGTCACATGTGTTGATACGAATGCTCAAAAAATAGAGCGACTACAAAAAGGCGAGATTCCTATTTATGAACCTGGAATTGATGAGCTGGTGATAAAGAATGTTAAGGACGAACGAATGAAGTTTACGACCTCATTGCCGGAAATTCTTAATGATCAACAAATTGTTTTTTCAGCAGTTGGCACTCCTCCTGATGAAGATGGCAGTGCTGATCTGAAGTATGTACTTCAGGTAGCCAAGACAATTGGAGAGAATCTAAACCACTATCTCGTTGTGGTTACGAAGAGCACAGTTCCTGTAGGTACAGCCAAGAAAGTACGTGATACTATCCAGGCAGAACTTGACAGGCGGGGCGTAGATGTGAAATTTGATGTAGCCAGTAATCCTGAATTCTTGAAGGAAGGAAGTGCGGTGAAAGATTTCATGAGTCCTGATAGGGTAGTTATAGGTGTTGAAAGTGAAAGAGCCAAGAAACTGCTGACCAAACTTTACAAGCCTTTTATGATGAATCATTTCCGGATTATCTTCATGAATATTCCTTCAGCCGAGATGACCAAATATGCAGCCAATTCAATGTTGGCTACCCGTATTTCTTTCATGAATGACATTGCCAATTTATGTGAGTTGGTGGGTGCTGATGTTGATATGGTTCGTGCAGGTATAGGAAGTGATACACGTATAGGAAGGAAATTCCTCTATGCCGGTTGCGGCTATGGGGGCAGCTGTTTTCCTAAGGATGTCAAAGCCTTGATAAAAACTGCTGATGACAATCATTATAGTATGGATGTGCTTAAAGCTGTAGAAAAGGTGAATGCACATCAGAAAGAAATCTTGTTCGAGAAACTTGAAAAAGCTTATAAAGGACAATCTCTGGAAGGTAAAACCATCGCTCTCTGGGGGGTAAGTTTCAAACCTGAGACCGATGATATGCGTGAATCTACGGCTCTTGTCCTCATCAATCTTCTTTTAAATGCCGGATGCCGAATGAAAGTGTTTGATCCTGTTGCTATGGATGAATGCAGAAGAAGGATGCAGGTGAAGGCTGAGAAAGAAAATTCGACACTTCCTTTAGACCACATCTTATATTGTAAAAATATGTATGATGCTGTTCAGGATGCAGATGCACTTCTGTTGCTTACCGAATGGAAAGAGTTCAGGTTGCCGAGATGGGACGTTATAGCTCAAAACATGAAGCGAAAACTCATTCTGGATGGGAGGAATATCTATGATGCTGAAGACCTTCACCAGATGGGATTTGAATATCATTGTATAGGAAAGTAATGCGAAAAACAGTCTATATTATCTTAGCGTGTGTTCTCGTCTTAACAGGATGCAGACATAGAAACGCAAATGGGAATGTCCCTCGGGAAGACCTTCAGGCGAAAAAAATGCTTCAGGGAATCTGGGTAGATGAGGATGATGAGGAGGATATGGCTTTTCGAGCTAAAGGGGATACGATTTACTATCCTGATTCTACAAGTCAACCTGTCTATTTCAAGATAATCAAGGATACTTTCTATCTTGAAGGGAGTGTGACCGTGAAATATCCAATTGTCAAGCAGTCTCCGCATGTCTTCCAGTTTAAAAATCAGGATGGAGATCTGGTAAAGTTGGTTAAGAGTGAAGACCCTTCTGATATTGATAACTTCAGGCAGAAGAGGCCTGTATCATTGAATCAAAATAAACTGATCAAGCGTGATACGGTTTTGATATACGAGACTAAGCGCTATCACAGTTATGTTCAAGTCAATCCGACAACTTATAAAGTCATTAAACCTTCTTATAATGATGATGGAGTGGAAGTGGATAATGTCTATTATGACAATATCATTTATGTAGCCCTCTATCAAGAAGCAAAAAAGGTCTTTTCCCATGATTTCCATAAACAGGATTTTCAACGTCAGATCCCTGCTTCTTTTCTCAGCCAAGGTATTTTGAGTGATATAGCTTTTCAAAAAATTGACAGAGATGGAGTCACTTATACAGCTATTATTGCATCCCCTGACAGTTCGAGCAGTTATGAAGTGGATATCATCATTTCCTTTAATGGACACATGCAGTTGAAAGTCAAATAAGTATTTACTTATTTGCCCATGAAAGGATCAAGAAAAAATGATAAGATGATATTACGTGAGGTTTTCTGTTATATCGTACAGAAAGTAGTGCGTAATGGTCAGAAAAGATACAGGATACACAGAACCAGAAAGTCTATGTATCCTGTATAATATTTATATCCCACAGAAGAATAAAACAATAATCTCTGCCGATAGAATTCTTAAGAACATACTCAAAGGATAAACGGTAGAGTATGCAATTGCAGGTGCTTCATGTGAGCTCATAGAACTGGCATAGGCTAGTGCCGGTGGGTCAGTACAAGTACCTGCTATCATACCCATAATCGTGTAATAGTTAAAGTGAAACTTCACACGTGCTATTACTCCGATAATCAAAATAGGGATGACTGTAATCAGGAAACCCGTATATACATATTTTAATCCGTCACCTTGTACGACCGTATTCCAGAACCCTGCTCCTGCCTTGATGCCGACACTTGCCAGGAACAGAACAAGACCTATTTCACGCAGCATCATATTAGCTGATGTTGTGGTATAGGTAACCAATTTGAATTTATAGCCATATCGACCGATCAGGATAGCTATAATCAGTGGTCCTCCGGCAATACCCAATTTCAAAGGAGCAGGCATACCCGGAATTGCGATAGGAATACTTCCCAGGAGGATACCCAGAATGATTCCTATAAAGATCGTAGCAATATTAGGAGTATCCAGACGCTTTACCGAATTCCCCATCATCTCTGTTACCTGATTGACATTATCCTCATGTCCTACAACCATCACACGGTCTCCGACCAGAAAGCGGTAATCACGTGACGCAAACAGGTCAATTCCCTGTCGTGTGATTCGTGTAACATTGACGCCATACACACTTGAGAAGTGCATCTTGCCAAGTTCCTTACCATTCATAGCCGAATTTGTTATGATGATACGTCTGGATATCATTGGCTGTTTCTGTTCTTCCTCACGCCATTGTGGTTCGATTTCAGGGCCGATAAAGGCCTGAACAGCTTTTGCATCTGATTCAGCACATACGGCATGGATTTCATCCCCTAACTGGAAAATTGTATCTCGTTTGGGAGTTTCGACATTACCATCATGCATGATGCTAGTACAGACAATATCCCGTTTTAAGAATTGAGTAATTTCCTGAAGATTTTTCCCTGCGATATAATTATTCTGGACTTTGAGGAACATGGGATGAGGTTTAGACTCCGGATTTTCTACTTCCGTAGCATTTAATTTCTCATCTTCATCTTTCAAGTTGATATGGCAGATATACTTGATGGCAATCGTAGCTGCTATCATTCCCAGCACACCCAGAGGGTAAGCACACGCATATCCGTTAGCTATATCAAAGTTGAGTCGGTTATGAAAGACACTTTGCAATGCCCCATTGGCGGCTCCAAGTCCTGGAGTATTAGTCACGGCTCCGAACAGAGTACCTACCATCATCGGCAGGTTCTTGGGATCTTTGGTATCGAAGAAGATATAGTAGCAGGCAAACATGACGAAAATATTCAGGAGAATAATCATACAGGAAAGCACGTTCAGCGTGACTCCACCTTTTTTAAAACTCTCGAAAAATCCGGGACCGACCTGCAGACCGATACAGAATACGAATAAAACCAAACCGAAATCTCTTGTAAAGTCCAGAATATTCGCAGGAGCAGTGAAACCGATATGGCCGGCAACAATACCTGTAAAAAGGACAAAGGTAACTCCGAGGGAAATGCCACCAATTTTGATTTTCCCCAAATATATACCTGTTGCAATAACTATAGAGTAGAGCAGGGCTATATGAGCGACCGTATCTTGTCTAGTGAATAAGCTAATAAACCAATCCATAATATTATAAAAAGAGAGATGAATATCGGATTACGCGAAGAATGGCTTTTTATCCGTATTCATCTCTTTTGTGTGTATTTGTTATTAGATGATAACTAATGATTATTCATTGATAGCAGCGATTGCAGGTAAAACCTTACCTTCGATAGCCTCGAGCAGAGCACCACCACCGGTAGAGATATAAGATACCTGATCAGCCAGACCGAACTTGTGGATGCAAGCTACGGAATCACCTCCACCGATAAGAGAGAAGGCTCCTGCCTTTGTAGCCTTGGCTATTGCATCAGCGATAGCTTTGGAACCTCCGGTGAAATTATCAAATTCAAATACACCAGCAGGACCGTTCCACAGGATGGTCTTGCTGCCTTCAATAGCTTTAGCAAATGCTTTGCGACTGTCCGGACCTGCATCAAGTCCTTCCCATCCTTCAGGGATTGCACCAGAAGCAGTGATCTTGGTATTTGCATCATTGGCAAATTTGTCAGCAATTACAGAATCTGTTCCCAGTACAAGATTTACATGATTCTCTTTTGCTTTCTTGATGATATCCAAAGCGATATCCAGTTTGTCATTCTCACAGATGGAATTACCGATTTCTCCTCCTTGTGCTTTTGCAAAGGTATAAGTCATACCACCACAAAGAATCAGATTATCAACCTTAGTAAGAAGGTTCTCAATGATTCCTATTTTAGTAGAAACCTTAGAACCACCCATGATGGCTGTAAATGGACGTTGGATATTATTCAGAATATTATCAACGGCCTTTACTTCCTTCTCCATCAGATAGCCAAGCATCTTGTGATTTTTGTCATAGAACTGGTCAATGACAGCTGTAGAAGCATGCTTGCGGTGAGCAGTACCGAAAGCATCCATGACATAAACATCTGCATAAGAGGCAAGCTTCTTAGCAAATTCAACCTGTTGCTTCTTCATATCTGCTTTAGCACTATCATATTTCGGATCTGCTTTGTCGATGCCTACAGGTTTACCTTCTTCCTCAGCGTAGAAACGCAGATTTTCCAGTAGCAAAGCTTCACCACCTTTTAAGGCGGCTGCTTCTTTGCCGGCGTCAGCGCAGTCAGGAGCAAACTTCACCTCTACACCCAGAGCATCTGAAACATTCTTGACGATGTGCTTCAAACTCAATTCCGGTTTAACCTTTCCTTTTGGTTTGCCCATGTGACTCATCATAATGAGAGCTCCACCGTCATTAAGAATTTTTTTCAACGTAGGCAGTGCCCCGCGAATACGTGTATCATCTGTTACATGTCCATCTGCATCCAATGGGACATTGAAGTCAACACGTACGATTGCCTTGTGACCGGCAAAATTGAAATCTTCGATTTTCATTTTTAACGTTAATATTTAAAGGTTGATTATTGTTCTATCTGCACACAAAGTTAATAAAAAGAAAACAGAAATAGGATGAAACCGGAAGTTTTTAATATTTTTTGCGATTGATTTCTGAAATCTATTGACAGTTTGATTAAAATGCCAACTCTGTTTAGCAAATTCGCATTCAGGAATCTTCGTATTCAGTAAGATCTTTTATACCTGCTTCTTTCAGTGCGTCTTTTCGTTCCCTGCACGTACCACATTTTCCACATTGTTTCTCGCCACCCTTATAGCAACTCCATGTCTCTGCATAGTTGATACCCAGTCGTTTACCTATACGAGCGATATCAGCTTTGGAAATATTGGTATAAGGTGCAGTTATTCTGATATGAGCAAAAGTTCCTGCTACAGTTGCCTGGTCAATGGCCTTGATAAATTCCGGCCGGCAGTCAGGATAGATGGTATGATCTCCATTATGATTTGCAATCAGAACTTGTTTCAGTCCATGGCTTTCTGCTATACCGGCAGCAATGGAAAGCATAATTCCATTCCTGAAAGGTACAACGGTGGATTTCATGTTGTCTTCGTCATAATTGCCTTCAGGTATAGCCTGGGCACCCTCCAGGAGAGAACTCTTGAAATACTGGTGAATGAAATCAAGATTGATTGTAATATGCGGGATACCCAGACGCTTACAGTGCATATTGGCAAAGGGTATTTCCTTGGTATTGTGGTTACTTCCGTAATCGAAACTTACTCCTAAGGCAATTTCTTCCTTTTTGTCATATAACAGCGTGATGGAATCCATTCCTCCGCTCACAATAATAACAGCATCTTTCATTTTCTTCTTTCCCATAAAAGGGCAGCTCTGTTTACAGATCTGCCCTTATTTTTAATAAGTATACCTATTCTTATTCGATGACCACAAGAGGGTCTTCTTCTTTCACGGCCTGACCGATCTTTACGCAGATGGTAGTAACTTTCCCGTCTTTTTCTGCTTCAATGTTATTGGCCATTTTCATGGCTTCCAGTACAACAAGTGTATCACCAGCCTTAACCTCTTGCCCTACAGTTACATTTATATTTGTAATTGTCCCTGGAAGAGGAGCTTTGACTGCCTTGTTGCTATCTACTTTTGCAGAGGGAGTAGAAGCAGAGTCAGCCTCTTCAGCAACGGGTTTACCCAAGACCACTTTTTTCTTCTCAGGTTCAGTTGGTTTTTCCATTTGTACCTTGAAAGCATTTCCGTTTACAGTGACATCAGCCACATTATTTTTATCAATTTCCCCGATGGCAACTTTGTACTCTTTCCCATCGATAGTATATTTGAATTCTTTCATTTCGTAATAGAAATTTAAGTTTAAAACTTTTATTTGGCCGAAGGCTTAGGTGTCATATTCTGGAACTTTGCGTTCCATAACGTGTTATGCTTCTTGATCGTAATTACGCCTGATTCCTTGTCATGCACATTGTTACCTTCATATTCGTAGAGAGCTGTTGCAATGGCCGCAAATACATTCTTATCCATCATTTTTATATATTGACGTTATACATATATTACATGGGCATGCATCCATGCTTCTTGGCAGGCAGGCTTTGACGCTTTGTTGCAAGTTGGGCCAATCCACGACAAATGCGGAAACGTGTATTACGTGGTTCAATAACATCATCAATATACCCGAACTGAGCAGCCTGATAAGGGTTTGCAAAGGTATCTGTATATTCCTGTTCTTTTTCTGCAAGGAATGATTTGACATCTTCTCCTGCAGCTTTCTTGGCTTTTGCTTCTTTGCCACAAAGAATGGCAACAGCTCCGCTTCCCCCCATAACGGCGATTTCTGCAGAAGGCCATGCAAAGTTCAGGTCTGCACGTAACTGTTTGCAGCCCATTACAATATGACTTCCACCGTATGCTTTCCGCAAGGTGATAGTAATCTTTGGCACAGTAGCCTCGCCGTATGCATAAAGGAGTTGTGCTCCATGCAGAATGAC
>Ga0172377_10003489_pt1 | contig 16162 bp, 14 predicted proteins | sample Pumphouse3metaG_FD_119749 | JGI IMG/M metagenome (GOLD analysis project Ga0172377, IMG submission 119749) | Leachate microbial communities from a municipal landfill in Southern Ontario, Canada - Pumphouse #3 metaG | ecosystem: Engineered > Solid waste > Landfill > Unclassified | place: Canada...
ATCAACTCCAAGCTGAACCATGTAATCTGTTACAGTGCGTCCTTTGGTACTAATCACATCAGCATGTTTCAGCACAAACACATTAATAAACCTCCAGAAGGCTGCATACTTAAAGTAAGTATCTATCTCTGGTTTGCCACCAATTGAAGACATCATACACTTGGTTTTGCTAAGTTTGGCAGCTATAACACTATTCATACCTTTAGGTATAAGCTGAAAACCATTTATTATGTAAGGCTTTAGTTTAAGAGCATAATATGCTATTTGGAGCGGTTCAAATAATCTTTGCAATACTTTGTTAACTGCCTGTGGTTTTATCCATCCCGGCATAGAAGATGTAATATATGTAACACCTTCTATAGGATGCCCCTTATGCTCTCTGAACACGTAAATATGAGACACCCTGCCTGATGCAATCATCGGTAATAGCTTAGAAGTGGTAAGCGATTTGCCAAGCCTGCCAACCACCACAAATAGAATAAATGGCTTCATATAATTCTTCCCCGAAAAGAAAACAAAGACAACACCCTTTGCAGTAGTAAGTTATGTTCTCTTTTAGACATCTTGGGAAGCTTATTCAGCAAATCTTTTTTCATCCAAATTCTCTGCAGCAATCTGTTTCGTTTCCACATCGCCAAATACTCTCTGCGGTAATCATCCTCTGTCATATGTAAATATTTCTCAAATAGTGCCTCATGCTTGCCAAGGATGCGTGCAAATGTTTTTTCACTTAGAACTGTCGGAGTGTAGTCATCCCTAATGCGTATTCCTTGCAGGGTGTATTTTGGTATATGCCCTTTGATAAGCTCAAAACGTGCAGTCATCCCTATGCGCACATTTTCTCTATAAGTCAGATCGAACAAGTAGTTTCCTAACGAAAATAGGATTATCCCGTGTTTATAGTGCATTGCCGGTTGAACCACGTGGGGGTGGTGACCAATTATTATATCTGCTCCAGCATCTATAAACCTCTTCGCAAGCGTAATCTGATCATAAGATGGCACGTGAACATATTCGTTGCCCCAATGAAATACCAATACTTTGAAATCCGCACCAGCCATTGCTTTAATAGATTCCAGGACGTTATGCTCTGAAAAATCACCATGCAGATTTGGATTAGCTATATCTCGGATATCGTTAAAGGCAGCAAGGGCAATTGATAAACCGTTTTTTTCAATCTTCAGGATGTTGCTACCAGTTTCCGTATAAGTCCCAATCACCTGTATCCCATTTTGGGGAAGAGTCTTCAAAGTTAAGGCAAAACCATCAGCACCTTGCTCTAGGATGTGGTTATTTGCAACTGATACTACGTTTATCCCCATTTGGCTTAGAAATGCGGCAAACTCTGTGCTGCCAGCAAATTCTATTTGGTGAGGCTTATCGTCTTCGCCAAGCAAGGGTGATTCAAGATTTGCCAACCCAATATCCGAACCTTCAAAGCATGCTTTCATAGATGTAGCCCAAGGCTTTCCCTGATGCCTAAAGAAACTACTGGCTATCCCATTTGATACATGGTAGGGAAGATTACCGGGGAATATATCACCGACAGCTGTTAGTATGATCACAATTTTCCCTCGTGTGGCTTAAAATGAGTATTTTGAATGTTCCTTTCTCTTAGCAGTTTAGCTTTGGCATCATACTTTACTCTCGCGTATTCACACAGTAAGATAAACAGTATTGCTTGTGTAGGATTTGATATGATTCCTCCGCTATACATTAAAACATTCCATAAGAGTAGAAAAACCAACAGCAGCCTTAAGTATCTATCTCGAATTCCGCCTGCAAAGCCAATAAATACATACAGGAGAAGCAATGTGGCAACGTAACCATGCTTCAAGAATAAATAACCAATCCCCGCCATCATTGTGCCCTTCATCATGCCAAAGTCTTCTGCCATGAATTCGTCTGTGTCAAGAGTCCCTGACTTAACAATTGGGAATCCAAGTACACTATTTATTGAAAAGGGATGCTCTAAAATGTTATCGAATAATGCCAATGATGAACCCCACCTACCTTGGGCAAGTCCCCCGCTCTGTTTATCTTCAGAAACACCAGAATAGTCAAACGCGTAATCTAAAGCATATCCCGGATCGAAAGAGCCCCACATTTTGCCTTCAGGATTTAACGTGGGGTTGATTTTTAAGCCAAAATAGAAAATCAAGGGAGTTAGAATAATGGCAGCGCCTATTAATCTTGAGTTTTTTAATGATGCGTTTTTTAACAGCAACGCCATGAACACGATTGGGTAAATGAACCAAATTGCTCTTTTCACAGACGCAATGGGAATCAATAAAATATAAGCAACATAAAACCAATCCCTGCCTTTTATACTCTCATTCTTATATATCCAATAGAATATTAGCCCCGTAAGGGGTAGGGTTACGGCCATTGACCCACCGGAAACTGCGATGGAGCCAATAACACCCTCTAAATAGCCCATAACCAGTATTTTAACTATCGAAAATGATGCTTGGAAGGCTATTAGTGTTATCACGAAACCCGCAAGATAATCCCACTTCTTCTCCCCAATATTTATGGATCGCAAGCCCAAATACAGCATAAAAGGTATCAAGTATTTATAATATTGGAATATCGCCACCTTGAGCGACACATTAAAATAATAGAAATTCATGAAATATAGCATCGAGAATAAACTGAATGCCCAGGAAACCTTCAAGTCTTTGGAATGCATCCTGAAATTACCTGATAGATATATAGCAAATGTCAGTAGTGAGATAAGTATTTTTGGATAACTAAGTGAGCCACCAATAAGAAGAAGAAAGCCCTGATTGAATAGCACAAACAAGAAAGCAGAGAGCAAATCCTTTCTTACCCTTCTTAAGAAAAGCAGATACATAATGGCAAGTATTGCATAGAATATGTAATATTGAACAGCAGCGATATCTAAGTATGATCTAGAAACGAACATCAGTTCTCGTTCTTCCGCGTTTGTTTAAGTAAATTCCAATTGTGAGCATACATCCTAGCTTGTTGAAAGGGAAAGGCGAGGATCACGCTTGCCAATATAACTATGCTTCTTACATGCAGAGGCAAACTGTATATGGTCATCCCATAAGCGATTACCAACAAAGCCCACAATCCTACCTCTCTGATATTACTTGTATTTACCGAAATAAAACGCTTTGTATATAATACCTTTATGGGATACGATAACAGCAGTGGCACCATGTAGGCTATTGCTACTCCTAGTAAACCAAATGGTTTTGCAGCAAAGATCAAAAACACGATCCCTAATGCTCTGGAAACGATAGTGATTATTGATATTATGTAAGTCTTCTTTGCCACTTCAAACCCAAAACCACGTAATGAATCCAAATTCTGTATTATCTGAGCAATCAAAATGCCACCTATCATCAGTCTGCTGGGGTAATATTCCGGTGTACCAATCAAATATATGATTTCTGTAGATAGCCCAATAATAACAGTTCCGGTAACCAGTAAGAGCGACCCAACCAGTTTGGATATCTTGAAGTATGACGCCCCAAAATTAGCTTTTTTGAGATTCTCATATAACATTGGTCGCCAAGATAATCTGATTGAAGTTTCCACAATAGCCAGGATCATTGCAATCCTGCTGGCAAACGAAAACAATCCAAGCTCTTCTAAGGAATAGTTTCTGCCCATGACAGACCGAAATATGGGCTGATATATGCCTATAATCAGAACACCCGGAACTAGGGGGATGGAAAACTTGACAATATCTCTCGCATCCTGAACACTAAACAAAAATCTAATGTACTTGGACGATGAAAACCAATACAGAGCAGTTGAGACAATAGTACCTACAACATTGCCCCATAGCACTCCCGCTATTCCAGTTTTCAATACCACAACAAACACAATTGTGCTTGCGAGCTTGGTGAGCAGACTAATTGCATTAAACAACACATATTGCTTTGCTTTCTTCAAGTAGCGGGGAATCACACTAAGGTAAGTAGATACTGCAGAGAAAATAGACCAGATCATCCCAATACGGAGGAGCTGGTAATAATCTCCAGTTTTGAAGAGTAAACCATGCAAGGTTCTGATAAAGATGAAACTAACTAAACTTACCATTGTGGCAGCAGCGAGAGTTAAACCCAAACCAGTGGAAATAAGTATTTGCTTTTCTCTTATAGATTCTCTATCAAAAAAGAACCTACCAATAGCCCCGTAAAACTCCAGGTTCATGGCAAATACGATGAAACCCATAGCAGCTACAACAAGCTCTACGATACCAAATTCTGCGGAGGAAAATACTCTTATATAAAGTGGAACTAATAGGAAACTGGCAAATTTTGTGAATACAGGTAGAAAACCATACACAGAAAATGACTTAACAAACTCTTTCAGAGTCATTAATTAATCTCCGTTAGTATGCGTACAAATCTCGCTGGGTTACCCAGCCACAGTTCATTATCAGAAATATCTTTCACCACCACCGATCCTAATCCACATGTAGAGCGAGATCCTATTTTTATCTGGTCTCTTAGCATTGAACCTGGGGCGATCCAACTGAAACTGCCTATTGTTACGCTGCCACCGATAAACGACTGAGCTCCAATAAAACAGGATTGCCCGATAATTACATTATGGGCTATCTTTACAAAAGCACCTATTTTGGTTCCTCTGCCTATTAAAGTAACACTCAGAGATCCTTTGTCAATGCACGTTTGGGGACCTATATCCACATCCTCTTCTATCACCAATCCCCCCAATTGCGGGAAGCTTACAAAATCATTATTCTCGTCCCGAACGAAACCAAAGCCACCAAGTCCCAATTGAACCCCGGGTTTAACAAGAACATTGTTGCCAATAGTAACATCATCTTGAACAATGCAATTATCCATAATTACCGTATTATCGCCAATAACTGCTTTACCAATATAGCAATTATTCCCGATATGTACATTAGCCCCAATCTTAGCGTCTTCTTCGATTACCGCAGAAGGACTGATCATGTGTTTTTTTTGCTCAACAAAAAGGGCATTTGCAACTCGTGCAAAGAGTAATTTCGGGTTTTTGCTTAAAATTATTGTCTTTTTGTTAAGCACTTTGGCATGTAACTCGCCCGGGTCTATTGGTGGGCTTAAGATAACATTTGCCGGACTATTGTGAATGTAGTCTATTGGCGATTGGTATTTATTGCTTATCCAATCTAGGGTTTCCGAAGTTCTATTCTGAATATCAGATATAGTGGAGAAAGTGCCGATTTTGTTGCCAAACACATGATCATCTTCGCTTAGAAACCGTTCTAAATCTTTGAATTCGTATGTTTTCATATTTTGTTGCTAAACATCCTCGATGTTTTTCTGTCCCAACTGGAGCAGACATTCGTCATATAGGATTTTCACTTTCTGTGCCCTGCCATCTATGCAAGCGAACACTCTCTGCCTGGGAGACATGGCCTCATCCTGCCACATGCCATCATGAGTAAGCACCTGAAGATATTTTATAGTGCTATCCATGAGTACGTCTTCAAGACGTTCAAAGCGCCAAATTCCGGTAGAATCTGTGCAATAGCTGTACTTGGAGCGTATTGCTTTGGCGTAAACATTAAGTATTCCAGCATAATAGAGATCATCCAAAGCTAATAGCTGGGGAGTAGTGTTATGGAAAGAGAAACTGCTAATCTTGATTTCCAGAAGATCTTCAAGTATATTTTTGTCTCTCTCTAAGTAGAGTTCCAATTTATCTTTCGAATCAACCTGCCAAAAGTGCGCATCAAAGTGTAAACATATATAATGCCCTAGGTCGCGTATCTGCATAAGCAATTCATAAATCTCACGTTCAAAAGTATTATAAAATTCGCAGTGTAGTTGCACGAAATAATGTGCTTTGATGCCTTTATCCGCTTCGATCATTGCCATTTTCAAAGCCTTATGCACAGAAAACTCCACATCATGCCGCCAGATAATCTCCCTGCGGTTATTTTGTTCATCACTCTGAAGGGAATAATCGCTAAACACATAGCCATTTTCAAGCGCAAGATCCAGCAATCTACTGTAATTGCTCAACGTGAAATCGTCAAATCTGTATTTCTCTCTATTCGTCATATCTTATCCAACATTTAAAGTTCATGGCGCAGTTTATCAAAATTCGGTACCTGTTCCAGATATCCGGCTCTGATTGCATCGGCAATCGTCCGGCAAGGCAAAGCCCATTCTATAACCTCTTCCCGTGTTAGTTTCTTAAAATCTACTTCAGGATACTGTTTCTGCATCGCCCGCATCACTTTCATATACACATTCGGCCAGGTGCTCATTGCCCTTCCTTGCCGGCGAAACTTCTGATTAAAAAGGCGAATATACTCCCGGCAATCATCCAGATAAGCTTCGCTTACTCTAATCCTGCGCCGGAAGGCATGGATTTCCTTCACTATGCTGTTATCCGGGGTAAACTTGGGCATCACCTTGCGCCGGGCGATATACTTATTGAGTTTGGAATTGTAGTAGATTACCACATCGTCCATGTTTCCGGTAAAACCGGGTAGCATTACTTTTAGCGTTGCTTTCATTTTTGTCTCCTATATACGTTTAATTTGTTAAGGATGCATAGTTGATTGATACACTATAAGCATCCCATCAAATCATCCTTCTATAATGTATAGGGAGACAAAAATGAGATTTTGGGACAGAATTGAGATTTATTTTTACAAATTTCCGAATCTGGCTTACTTGTTTATCGTTGTGATACGCTTGCAATTCACTGCAAACTGCTGGAAATAGAATCGGTATAGCAAGGAGTAGTTATTATGCAAGCCCATATAAAGCTCCAAACAATAAATCTGCAGGAGCAATTCAAAAAAACTCACCCTCAAAAGTGATACAAAATTTGAGATGGAGTTGCACGAAGTAACAAATCCTTTTGTAATTATTTTATACCATGTGTTTGTAGGTTAAATTGCCGATATAGTGGCAAGCTAAAAAACCAGGTTATTTAAAATAACATGCCATTTGGTGATGCCCTCTAACCATGGTAAGGGTATTATTTGTCCATGCTTTGTGTACTGGAAGGTTATTTATATATGTGCCAGATTCGCCAAATTCAGCATTTCGTAAAAACCATTCCCACATTTTATTGCTTAATTTAGTAAAAATACCTAGGCCCCTGTATGTAGGATCTACAGCACTTATCATTCCTTCTCCCACATAAAACCCCATCGTAGAATCGAATCTGCGGCGAGCACTTAAATACCCTGCCACTTTGCCATTAACTTCAGCAATATAGAGAATATCTGCTAAACCTTCTGTGAGTGAATTGATCGTTGACTGTTCGAAAAGAAGATCACATCGCTTTTGGGGAAGATTGGGATCCAAGTGGAATCTATCCATTTTATATGAATCTTTTGCCAATTTGGCTATTGCCCCTAAATCATCTTGAACGGCATCCCTGATGCTTAGATTGCTACCATGTGAGCTATCTGAAACAAGATGAAATGAATCTTGATTCTTTTTTGAAATTGAAAACTTTAACAATGTGCCTAGATAATAGAATCCTCTACAGCATAATTGATTTACGATCAACGAGGATAGGAGATGGTTAGTATCACAGGAATGAAACAAATACTCAATTTTCAAATCGGAGACCAGCTGTTTCATGCCCACAAGTAAAAGATCAATAACGTCAATCAGATTGCCGCAATTCTTTGATAATCCAAAATCTGTTATCTGATATACCTTAAGTCCCAGCATGTGACTATCAAAATTTTGTGATTTTAGAATTAGGAAGCCTTCGATATCCCCGGACGGGATATTTACGCAACAGCAATGCGTATCGGCATGGGAAAGCAGATTGGTCAACCTTGCGATATTACTGTTCAATACCAGGTTTTTATCCAAATGCGGATATCCACTGAATTCTGCATTTAGGAGGTTAAAAGACCCGAAAGGAAGTTTCTTGATTAAATCAGCTTTCGAATCTACGCCAAAGCTTAAATCCATCTATTTATACCTTATTGATTCAAACGAGGTTTTTGTCACGTTTGAGACTTCAGCTATCATACCCTCAGTCAGCGATGCATACATAGGAAGTGTAACCGTTATATCGTAAAACAATTCCGTAATAGGTAACGAACATGTACAATCAGAAAAACTGGAGAATCTATGCACAGCCGGATAATGAATACTGGTTTGTATCCCTGCTTGATGGATTTTGTTTCTAAAAGCATCTCTGTGATCCTTATCAGAATTTTTCAGAACAATGGGGAAAATATAGTTAGAAACGAAGCCAATGTGCTTAGCAAAAGGCACCGTAACTTGGGGAATATCATTCAAGGCATCCAGATACCACGCTCTTACAAGTGCCCTTTGTTCCAAGTCAACTTGCAGTTTATCCAATTGAGCCAAACCAATCGCGGCATGAATATCGTCCATGCGGTAGTTGTAGCCAAGGCGGACAACGTCGTATTCTGTGGCATGTCCTGAAGCACGCTGATAGGACATCGTGGTCATGCCATGTGACCTAAGTAATCTGGCTTGTTTATCGTATTCTGGATTATTGGAAATTAGCATGCCACCTTCGCCAGTGCTGATGTTTTTGTTAGAAAAAAAACTGAAGCAGCCAATATCACCGATAGTACCCAGTTTCTTGCCCTGGTATTCGGACAAAGGACCATGACAAGCATCTTCTACAACCTTCAAATTGTGTTCTTGGGCAATCTGCATGATTTCTTCCATGCGGCACGGAAACCCGGCATAGTGCATAACGATGATCGCTTTGGTTCTGGGGCTAATCTTGGCTCTGATATCTTCGGGAGATATTGTGGGCTCTTCCAAAGAACAGATGTCGGCAAAAACGGGGGTAGCACCTACATAACGCACAGCATTAGCAGTGGCCACAAAAGTGAGAGACGGGACAATCACTTCGTCCCCGGCTTGAATGCCCAGAATCACCATAGCCAGATGAAGGGCTACTGTGCAATTGGCGAGGCTTACTGCGTGTTTAGCTCCCAGCATACCGCGGAATTTCTCTTCGAATTCCAGGCATTTGGGGCCGGTGGATATCCAACCGGATTTGATAACGTCGTAAGCTGCTTTAGCTTCTGCTTCGTCGAAGTTTAAGTCGAAGAGGGGTATTTTATAGCTCATACTTTTCCTTTCCCACGAATGGACACTAATGAAAGATCACAAATGTCCACAAATGAATTGATTGGGGGTGTTGAGAACTTGGCAATAAAACTTTTCGTTGGCTTAGGTTTGACAAACAAAGGTAATTAGGTGTTGGCGTATTTAAGTTAAGGCATTAGGTGCTTAGGTGTTCGTGGCGTTAATTTATGAATCACTAAACCAGTTTAACATTTTTTGAACACATCAAGCATATTCGTGTGCATTTGTGATCTTTCATTTGTGCCTATTTGTGGTAATTTAAAGGATTACTCGTTTCCATTGTAGGCGTGGAGTACCAAAGTTGATGAGTAACGATAGATTTAGTTTTAAGGCTGATAGATAGTTGAGTGCTTGGGCTGTATGTTGGTCATTAAGTCCAGCGCAGGCTTTTAGTTCAACAACAATTTGATCGTAGCATAAAAAGTCAGCATAGTACTTCTTTTCCAACAACATCTCTTTATAGTATATCTCTAAGCGATGCTCTCTGCTGAAAGGTATCTTTCTGTTGGTCAATTCTAAAGCTAAAGCCTCTTGATAAACAGGTTCCAGGAAAGAGCTGCCCAATTCATTATGAACCGCCATACAAGCTCCCACAATATGGAAGCACTCTTCCCTAAAAATCAGTGTGTGTCTATTATTATTCGTGTCCATTCGTGTTCTTTCATTCGTGCCCATTTGTGGTAGTTAAACGTTGTATATCCCCGCCTTGTACTTCGACAAGTTTCGCTGATCAGAAAACCACTCCACCGTTTTTTCCAAGCCTTCGCGGATAGAGAACTTTGGCTCAAAACCAGTTAAAGCCTTAATCTTGCTGTTATCACACCACAGCCTATGAACTTCTGAATTTTCAGGTCTAATCCGCTGCTCATCAGTAATAAACTTAACGTCGCTCTGCATAATGTCTTTAATCAACTCGAGAGTGTCTTTCACGGAAATCTCGAAGTTCGAGCCAATATTTACAGTTTCACCAATAGCTTGGTCACATTTAGCAAGCTCCAGAAAGCCCCTGCAGGTATCTTCCACATAGTTGAAGTCTCTGGTGGGCGACACATCACCAAGCTTGATTTCCTTGATACCGGATGCAATCTGCGTAATAATAGTAGGAATAACCGCTCTCGCAGATTGACGGGGACCATAGGTATTAAATGGGCGGACTATCGTTAGTGGCAGTTTGAATGCATTACAGAAACTCATCGCGATAGCATCGGCTCCGATTTTGCTGGCGCTATAGGGAGATTGGGGCTGCAAGGGGTGTTTCTCATCTATCGGTACATATTGAGCGGTACCATACACTTCACTGGTGGAAGTACAAAGTATCCGCTTAACATTATTTTCCAGAGCTGCCTGGCAAATGTTTAGTGTGCCTTTCACATTGGTATCAATATAGCTAGCTGGAGCCACGTATGAATATGGAATAGCGATAAGGGCTGCCAGATGAAAGATAATGTCTATATCTTTTGTGATGTGCTTGCAGTAATGAGGATCGCGGATATCACCGCATATAACTTCAAGCTCAGGGCGTGGCTCTATATCTTCCAACCAACCCCAGTAATTGAAGGAGTTGTATTGAGAAAGGGCTTTTACTTCATAACCTGAAGCAAGCAGGGTTTCTGTTAAGTGTGAGCCGATGAAGCCATCGGCTCCGGTAACTAATGCTTTCATTTTTAAATCCTATGTTTTTACCACGAATGGGCACGAATGAAAGATCACTAATGTGCACTAATGTGATTTTATGGGGTTGAGTAAGTTTAGTGCTTTGCGGTTGAGAAGGTCTAGTGCTTTGAGGTTGAGTAAGTTTAATGCTTTGAGGTTGAGTAGGTTAGTGTTTTGGAGTCAAGAAAGCTTAGCATTTCATAATAGAAATCACTAATCAACTAAACCTAAACACTCTAAATAGTCTAAACTATCTAGACGTTTGTGTTAAACTATTCGTGTACATTCGTGATCTTTCATTCGTGCCCATTCGTGGTTAGTCAATTTTTAAAAATACTTAACAAACCAAACCTAATTACTCTAATCCCTATAAACATCCTAAACTGTCTAAAAAATCTAGCCGACAAACTAATCCATTCGTGTACATTCGTGATCTTTCATTCGTGCCCATTCGTGGGAGGTCAATTTTTGAAATGCTCTTTGTAAACATCTTGAGCTTTCTCGTAATCCCCAATTCTTCCAATATCCAGCCAATATTCACCAATGTTATACTTTGGGATCGGAATAGAATCGGCTAAAAGCTTCTTGATCAGCTTGTCCATGTCATACTTCTGATTATGGGGGATATGTTTGAAAATTTCGGGAGTCATAATATAAATACCCGCCAGGATGAAAAGCTCGAAATTGGGCTTTTCTTGAATATCGGTTACATAATCACCTTCAAAAAAGATGTTCCCAAAGGCAAAGGGTAATATCTCTTTTTTTACTCCAATAGTGAGCGGAGCATCTTTAGCAATCGCATAATCATACATAGCTTTGAAATTTAACAAAGTAAGGATATCACCATTCATAACCAGAAAAGGTTCGGTTAGTTCGTCTTTCAGAAGAGAAAGTGGTCCCGCAGTTCCCAGTGGTATTTCTTCTTTGCTGATCACTAAATCTACACCATATCGTGATCCATCGCCAAAGAAACTTTCGATATACGCTGATTTATAATTGGTTGCTAAAATTATCTTGTTAAACCCATTGTCCCGTAAACGCTCGATCTGCACTTCCAATATCGCTTTCTCGCCAATCGGTAACAATGGCTTGGGAATTACTTCGGTAAAGGGTTTTAGCCTTGTTCCTAAACCACCCGACAAGATTACTGCTTTCATTATAGTTTCTCCATAATCATTTGGTACATGGGTACCTGAATGTTCTTGATATTGTACTCCAATGAGTATTTTTGGTCACTTTCTCTTATTTTCTGAGAATCGTAGGTATCTAAGTGCTTATATATGTGTACCAGCCCTTGATAGAAACCCTCGGAACTGCTTACATGAATTACGCCGTTAATATCGCTCACTACTTCTTTTCTTAGCTCAGAGAATGTAGAAGTAACTGCCATACCGGAAAGCAGGTATTCATGGAGCTTAAACGGGATGAAATTGCTATAGCTGGAATTGACTCTATTAAACGCAACCCCAATATTTGCTTTACCAAACATTGCATCCACTTTATCGTCTTCAAGCCAGCCGTGATATTTAACAGGTGTTTCCGCTCCAGCATCTTGCAAGGCTTTAAGCAACAGGTGCTCATACTCGCCTTCTACAAAGCCGATGATGTTGTAACTCATATTAATTCTCGAACCATATTCGGCAAAGAAACGCTTGAATCCATATATGGTCTCATGGACATTTCTCCAGGTTAACACGCCTACATAGATCAAATCCATGCTCTCAAACTTGCGATACACAAATTTCCGAGGCTCAAAGCCATAGCCACATACATAGCATTTATTTCTGGGTAGCTTATGTGTTTTTATATTAAACTCAGTATCCACAATAACATGATCATATAACACGGCTGAAACCCGTGAGATGACATTGAATATCCGCCCCTTAAATGTGAAATTAAGTGCTGAGTGAAACCCTAAAGCGGTGTTTGTGCCATTTCGTAGAAGAATTTTGTACATAAAGGGTAGCATTTGAGACCTGATAACCGTCAAGTCATTAGGTGTATTTCTTGCGATTTTGCTGGCGGCAAAGATATAGTATATTGCATTGTAGATGTTTGTCAACTTTCTTCCAATGGGCTTAAACAAGCTAAAACCGCTCTGTTTAACTTCGTGGATAGCAAACAGACACCCGCTCTTGTCTTGAGGAGTAACGGCGGGAATGGTTATCTGTATTTCAAAATAGCTGCTCAGCGCATTCAACTCGCTTTTTAGCGTTCTACTGATTACACTGTCATATACTATAAACATTGTTTTCTTGCTATCCAAAACCCTTCCTTGATTTACAATTTCAATCTCTGCGATACTAATGTTCGCCAATACTTTGTTATGGGTTAATATCGGTTATCCTCTGATCCCGGCTGTCAATACTGGGCTATTTTTCTTGGGCAAGTACTTTATGTAAAAGGCACACTCTAGTCCAGGATAAGAGGGATTGTCCGTAGCATCAATAATGTAATCATCAATATCGCTTACTGCCCAATAATTTTGTGATGCATCAACATCGCCGTTTACAATGCTGTTGTTGGCATCATATCCTCTGATAGTAATAAATCTGTAATCAGTTTTGAAGAAATTGTTGTTCCTTAGCTGTATAATTCTCCTTGGAAATATCGTGTATTCCTTCGAGTAATAGAAATTATTATTGTTGATGTTACAAATGGAATTATACAGCCAAATGTCATGTCCATTGCCCCAGAAATTGCAATAGCGGACTACTCCGCTATTTACTTGAGGTCTTATAGCACTAACATTATTGATAAAGTAGGTATCTTGAACTGATACACCTCTTCCATTTATCAGAATGCCTTCGTAGTTGTTAGAAAATATACTCTTTTCAACTCTTAATGAATCGGCATACCCCATTGCGTGAATACCCTTGCTACCACCATTTCTAATGCTCAAATTGGATAGTTGAGCATTAACATTTTGATCAAAATAAAAACCCGAACCAAAATCGCGTAATTCAAAACTAGAAATGGTACAATTCCCGCCACTAACGTTCACGCCATATCTAATGTTCCGAATCAAGCCACTATTCAGCAAGCACCCCTGATAAACATCTATCTCGCTAATGTAAGAAGTTGAATCAACGGGCGCTCCAGTTGTCTGATATAAATTTTGGGAAGAATCAAACTTCCAGAATTTTTCTACGCTGTTACTGGAAAATGCTGTAAGCATACTATAAAATTTAACCGATTCATTTGCTGCCACATATATTCTGGCACCAGTTTCGATGACAACAGGGGATGCGAATGAAGTAGTAGTGTTTATTAGATATGTTCTATCAGCTTGAAATGTGTAATCATTCGCGATGTAGCCCGAAAGTGATATCGAAGGCTTTACCAATAGCTCTCCCACGTCACTTGTTAATCCTGCTGTAAGGCTCACATTGTATAGGTATTTAACTGACCATCCATTTTTTAGAATAGCAGCATTGTAAGCTCCGGCTGGGATACTCGCTATCGAGAATTCTCCCGCAATATTAGTTGTTGTGGTAAACAATGGAGCTTGGTTGCGGTGGTCAAACTCGGTCTCTTGGTTTATGATAACACCGATATTAGGGTGAATAGTGTTGATTCTTGCAATCGTGGTATCCAATACTGCAGTCCTATACAATGCAACTGTTACTCCCGAGTTGTCCGTTAAGCTCTGGCTCTTTAATTTCGTCTCGCTTTCCAGCTTGATCTTCCCGATCAGTGTCGCTGTCTTTTCTGGTTCTGTGGAGGATTTGCATCCGGTCACAAAAATAAGCAAGGTTCCCACGACAAGGCACAGCAGTAAGGATGTCAGTTTAAGTGATGCCAAGTTCATTTTTAAGTCTCTCATGCGTACCTCATATTATTAACTGTGAAATTAAACAATTATCAGCCACAAATTAACGTGTGCCAAAGAATTTTCAACAATGCGCAGCATCACCTAAACCACCACCATCCAAGGGTTACAAAGCTGAAGTTCATCAGTATCCCTGCATAATAGAACCAATTTGTCATAGTGGCTTTGGATAGAAGAGTGCCTATTTGATTTATCGTCTTTGCAAAAAACCGTATTTGCTAATATTTTGTTTGGATGTCAGTTGAACCCTTACTTTCGAGTTCTCTTCTTACGATCTTCGCAACTATTCCGCTATATGCAGTGGCACCGGAATGATTTAAATGGCTAAAATCCTTGTAATTCTCGCGATGATTTAGCTCTGGGTATTCTTTATGTAGTATTTTATGCAGATCTACTCCACTGTTATCTAACTCATGAATAATCTGAGGGGATAATGATGGTATCAAATGCGAGTCTAAGATTATGGGATTGGGCGGCGATTCAAATGCTATAAGATCAATGCCATTGAGCCTGCAATCTTGAATAAACTCGTGAAAATAGTGCTGAGCTATAATATCTTTTTTTGAATTATCTTTTTTGGTTCTAGCATTATCAGCCATTCTTTGTCTCAATGTTGACTCCAAATACTTTATTTTTGAGGCCTCAATGAAACCATATACTGGAGAATACCCTTGCAATTTTAAATTTTGCGATTTATGGTTGCTGAAATAGCTTGTTAATATCGATGCTATTTTCTGATTGTAGGGGTATAATTTGGATAACATTGCTATTTTCAATCGTGGATCAATTGTGTTTAGCATTTCCCTTACTTTTTTATTCTCATAGTAGGGAAGAAGTAGCTTTGTTGACCCGCCATAATAGCTGTAATCTATGTATGAAACTTCCCATATTATCAATTTAGGTTTGTGTGTTTCCAGCATCAATTGCAGCATCGCATATTTATATAAAATGTCCGTTCCATCCTCACCCGCATTGTAAACAGAAAGTCCAATTTCATCTTCTATGATACTTGGTATATACCCGTGCTGAGATTGTGAAGATCCAAATATATACGCATCGTATTTGCTCTTGATAAGATGGTTTATCAGAGCTCCGGAAGTTCCTGTTTCGATATTAAAGTACATCTTTTTTAAGACACTTCCGATAGTAAAATCGCAGAACCAGAGCAGGAGTAGGAAAACAATGGCTTTTATTACTAATTTCTTCATGATATTAAAATTGAAAATAGATGAAGTTTTCACTGTTAAGAGAGCCTATCAGTATGATCAATAGTATGCTTATCATATAAAAAGACCAGCGTGTGACCATCCGTTTATTTCCAATATATTCCGTAAATAACCTGTCATGCATGATATATTCTATTGTGCCCACAATGCTTGCCCCTATTACCGAATAAATCAAGAGTTGTTTGGAACCCCAATAAAATCCCGAAGGGTTAAATGATATCTTGGATATAATCAACCAAGCGTCAGAAACAGATGCCCTGAGCAAGATCGTGCTGAAGGAAAAAAAAGTAAAAACGATCGCATTTGACACAATGTTGCCAATCAGCTTTGGTACACGATCCCAA
>Ga0172377_10003490_pt1 | contig 16161 bp, 11 predicted proteins | sample Pumphouse3metaG_FD_119749 | JGI IMG/M metagenome (GOLD analysis project Ga0172377, IMG submission 119749) | Leachate microbial communities from a municipal landfill in Southern Ontario, Canada - Pumphouse #3 metaG | ecosystem: Engineered > Solid waste > Landfill > Unclassified | place: Canada...
TCTATCTTCTTCGCCATGTCAGATTCGGCGGATTGCGCACCAACAGGCCCGTTGGACGATTTACCGAACTGCAATTTCCAATATTTCACCCATCGGTTTTGTGTCTTTGCGTTAAATATGGTTTTATTAAGATCTGTCAATTTAAGGATTCCCTTTCCTATCTTATAAAAAAGATCCTCCTTTTTCAGCTCCCGATACGACTCCATTATCTTAGACAACAAATCAGGAGTCAGGCGTTGATCCAACTTTTCAAGGAAAGCATCCAGATCATGTTCCCCTTTTCTGATAAATGTCTTATATTCTTTCTTGAACAAGCTCTTGATCTTCGTTCTTGCCCTTGCGGTTTTGACTATATTAATCCACTCTGCCGAAGGTTTCTGTTTTTTTGAAGTAAGGATTTCGACCTGATCGCCACTATTCAGCATATAACTCAAAGGCACCAGTTTGTGGTTCACCTTTGCTCCTATGCACTGCATTCCCAAATCCGTATGTAAAGAAAAAGCGAAGTCGAGCGCCGTTGCGCCTTGCGGCAAAGTTCTGATATCACCCTGAGGCGTAAACACAAATATTTCGGAAGCGAAAAGGTTCAACTTAAACGTATCCAAAAAGTCGATGGCATTAGGCTCTGGATTTTCCAACAGTTCCTTGATTGTCTGCAACCACTTTTCCAATTCAGAGTCATCCCTCTCTCCCGTTTTATACTTCCAATGGGCAGCAAAACCTTTCTCCGCTATATCGTCCATCCTTCGACTTCTTATTTGGACTTCTATCCACTGGCCGGTAGGCCCCATCACCGTGACATGAAGAGCTTCGTAACCATTAGCCTTTGGCGTGCTTACCCAGTCGCGGATACGGTCAGGATGAGGTTTGTAAACATCCGTAACAGCAGAATAGATGCCCCAACAATCTTTCTTTTCGTCCTTTTCATCGTCTACGTCAAAGATGATACGCAAAGCCAAGATGTCATATATCTCCTCGAACGGAATATTTTTAACCTGCATCTTATGCCAGATAGAGTAGATGGATTTTATTCTGGCATGGATTTCAAACTTGAATCCAAGTTCAGTAAGTTTCTCTGTGATTGGTTTAGAGAACAAAGTGAAGAGTTCGTCCCTCTCCTTCTGTGTGTTCTCCAATTTTCGGGCAAGTTCGTCATATTTATCCCTATGCTCGTATTTAAAACTAAGATCCTCCAACTCCGTTTTTATGGCATAAAGTCCCAAACGGTTGGCCAAAGGTGCGTATATATATTGTGTTTCGCCTGCGATTTTAAATTGTTTTGCCTGTGGCATGGAAGCCAGAGTACGCATATTATGGAGGCGGTCTGCCATCTTTATAAGGATAACACGGATATCTTCGGACATCGTAAGCAGCAGCTTCCTGAAATTCTCAGCCTGAGCAGAAGCCTTCTCTCCAAAAACGCCACCAGATATTTTCGTCAAACCATCTACGATAGAAGCTATTTTAGGACCAAAGAGGTTCTCGATATCCTCCACAGTATAGTCTGTATCTTCCACAACGTCATGAAGCAAAGCCGAACAGATGGAAGTGGAGCCCAATCCTATCTCATGAGCTACTATACGGGCAACAGCTATAGGATGTAATATGTACGGTTCACCGGAGCGTCTTTTCACCCCACTATGGGCCTGTTTCGCAAAACGGAACGCCTTATCTATAATCTCAATTTTTTTGCGATGATTAGATCCCAGATACTCATCCAACAGTGCATGATATTCTCTCTCTATCCATTCATTTTCTTGTTCTGCCGTCAACTGCATTTTTTGCTGTTCTGCCATACCTACCGTGATTTTTTTAATGACAACAAAAATGGAGACAGAGGATCTTCATCCATTCTCCACTTCTACTTATCTATTACAAATGTAAGCAAGAAATTAATATTTTTTATGTTTGACGCCATAAAAAAAGGGCGGCAGAAGCAATCTGTCGCCCTTTCTTATATCTAAGAATATTAGAAATTGATTTTCACCAACTTTCCATTCACTCTAGCCCAAGGCCTGCCTTCCTTGTCCAACAACACATCAAATCCGTTTTTCTTTGCAATGGCAAGTCCATCTGCACCAAACTCCGATATGTACTCGTATTCACAACAAGTGATAGGGCTACCAAACTTGTCGATCAAACCATAACGGCCATCTTTCTTTATACGTCCAACGCCATTCTGAAAATCCTTAGCCTCTTCGAAGTCGAATCCAGTAAGCAGTTTACCCTCCTTGTTAATATATGCGTATTTTGAGGATCCATTCTCCTTTTTAGCAACGGCTGCGATACCCTCCTTAAACCAAGAGACATCATCAAACTCATTATTTATGACAACATCACCATTTGTATTGATGAATCCATACAAATAGAACTCATTTCTTACGGCAGCAAGACCCTCACTAAATGATTTTGCATCGTTATAGACAGCTCCACCATTCAATATATTGCCATCCTTGTCGATGAACGAAGCTTGATTGTTAGCAAGCTTAACAACCGCATATCCATAATTGAAATTACTAGCAGCCACATAATTAAGAGGGACCACAACATCTCCGGCTTCATTGATGAAACCATATTTATTGTCCTTACCTACACGGGCAAATCCTTCATTAAACTCAGAAGCATAATCATACTTAGCCTTTATCACCAGCTTACCCTTCTTGTCTATATAACCATATCTGTTATTTTTCAAGGTACGGGTTGGAGCCGGCCATTTCTTCTGCATTTCAGAGACAGCCGTACTTGTCAACTTTCCAGAAGGATATTCATGTATGAAGTTCAAATAAGCATCCTTCGTATTTGTTGTCTGAGCCGACTTATAGGCATTCTGCTCCTTGACATCAATCAATTTTTGTTCCTCAGCATCCTGTGCGCGTCTCTCTGCGGCTATTTTCATTCGCAAAGCCAAGGCCGCATTTTCCTCCTGCTCCCTTTTTATACGTTCCATCTCCGCATCTTTTCTCGCCTCGGCATCGGCCGCCTGTTTCTGCATGATAGCAGTCAGCTGAGAAAGGGATGCCTCCGAGATTTTCTTCATCTCATCATATCCAGGATCCTTTTTAGGATTGGAAGCGAAGTATGTTTTACAAGCATTCTGAGCCGCCTCATAATTGCCTAGTTCATATTGAGACTTAGCCGTCAGATAGCACAACCTAGGGTTTGTTGTTCCTAAAAGTTTGTTAATCTCCGTCACCTTCAGCAGAACGTTCTTGTAATTATTCATTTCAAGTTCATCCGCAGCCGAAAAATAAAGAGACTGCGCACGACTTTCATTATTCGATTGGGCCAGCATGGAACCAGAAATAGCTCCTGCTGCTATAATTGAGAAAATGAGCTTCTTCATTTCTTTTTTATTTTTATTTATTTCTATCCTTTTTGATTAATTTTCGAGCAAGACGAACTATTCATCCTGGCACACGCGGAAACCGACATGGTTGTTCTTTGTCTTCTGATTATATTTCTCCTTGGAAGAGATGGAGCTATTTGCAGCATCATCAGACCAAGATCCACCCTTCACGAAACGCGTATCCTTATCGTAGCTATCGGAAACCCACTCGCTGACATTTCCTGTCATATCATAGATTCCAAGGATGTTTGCCGATTTTTTAGCTACGGCATGTGTACTTTCGTCCGAATTATATGCACACCATGATATTTCGTCCAAGTTGTCACTTCCACTGAATTGAGCAGCCACGTTGTTCTTTCCACCCTTGGCAGCATACTCCCACTCTTCCATTCTTGGCAAACGGTACTTCATACCAGTCTGCTCATTCAGTTTCTTTATGAACTCAATGGCCTCTGCCCATGATACGTTTTCGACAGGACAATCATAACATCCCTTGAAAGAAGATGGGTTGGAACCCATCACACGACGCCATTGTCTCTGCGTAATCTCCGTCTTTCCCAGATAGAAAGATTTCACAGCACCAGAACCTTCCACATAAACAAGCTCCAAATCTCCCACATTACGGATTGATTTATACTCCTTGTATTTCTGAATTTTCTCTATTCTTCTTGCAGGATATGAGAAATAAGGATCTGCATCGGCCACCTTCTTATAATAAAACTGAGCATCTTCCCACTTGCCATTCTGATATAATTTATCAGCCTCCTCCAAGTTCTTGAACAACTTTTCATAAGACATAACCGTCAAGTTCCAGAAATACTTATCAGACTCGCTCACAACAGGTAAGAATGTACGGTTGTCATAATAAGCAGACTCGGCTTTAACTGTATCCTTCATAGAAATGAACTTTTCATAAGACTTACGTCTGTTATACTCGTCAATGATATATTCATAATCTGTATCATCCCAATCAACATCCATCGTGATGTTTACAAAATCCAAACGGCTGGCAGTCCTGAATACATTACGTAAAGAACGAACATAACCACGCACTTTAGGATCCAATTTGCCCGTCAATACACGATCAGTTTTAAATGACTCATCCAAAGCTGCGTCAGGGATAACAGTACCCGGTTTCTCCGCATTCTGCTTTCCGACAACTACATCCGTAAACATATCAGACCACTTAGCCGTTGTAGGAATCAACAATGCGACCTGGCTGCCTGCCTTTTCAGACAATGGCAATGTCATCTCAGACTTGGCAGAGGCAATATAAGCTTTTGTCTGGTCTGAATAAAACATGATTGTAAACTTGAATTTCGCAGAAAGCGGAGTTATCAAATCAAATCGCTTCTGCAGATCAGGATACTCACTCAACTGTGCATACGTGATTTTTGTTTTTTTTGATTTTCCTATTGCGAAATCGGACTTACGATTCCACACCATGTTTGCGAAATAGACAGGTTCACCAATTATGACCTTGTAAGTATAATCCACCTTGCAATCATCCAATAAGTAGCTGTTCTTACCTACTGCATTCTTTGTTTTGCAGGAAAAAGAGCCTGATTTGACCTCTTTTAAATCCTGACCGCTAACAGACGCCGCCATCAACATAATAAACAGCAGCATAGTAAAACGAATTCTTTTCATGAATCTAATCTTATCTTGTTATATAACGTTAATTTATTTTTCACATAATAATTTGCAAATTAATAAAAATTAGGCCTAAACTTCAAGCTTTCATCTCTTTTTTTGAAAGTTTTTGTATCTCAAAGGAAAAATCCTTCCATTAAAAACAAAAAGACATAAGATAACAAAAACGACTTCCGTCATTTTCATCTTCCATTTCCTTCTCTCAAAAAAAACATCATTCCAATGACGAAGACAATCATCGTTTTCTTTTTTCTCGCACTGAAGAAATCACAAGCAACAAACAAGCAACAACATATCAGCACATTAAGAAAAAAAAATAAAATACTTTCATTCTTTTTTACATTCAAGAGAAACAAAATAAAAGAAAGTTCAAGCACCATCATATCCACATCATCCACATCCAATCTCTTTCAATCCACATCTTTCTTGTCAACAAAATCAGTGCCATAATCAAGAATATATTTTCTTCAACAAATGTCACAAGCATCAACAAATTTTCATCATCGATTCCCTTGTTCCGACTTTTCATGAAAAAAGCAACACACGGAATATCCGCACGAAAAGAGAATCAAATTGTTTTTCAACAAAAAGAGACAAGATTTCAACGCGTCAGTCGGAATGTTGATAAGTTTTACAGATAAAATATCCTCAAATAGCGCAACTTAGCTTATTTTTGCAAAAGGATACGGGTAATAAGGATGTCCAATAATGAAAAAGAAAGATCAAACATATTCGGAAGACCACTTGGATTCAACGATTCGCCGTTACGAGAATTCTCTTTTAATAGGGAAAGACGAATATTTTGACGTCGACGACATCGAAGCGTTGATTGACCATTATATGGAAGAAGACAAACAAGACACTGCCATGGACATCGCCCGACTAGGGCTTTCCATCCACCCCGGGAACACAGACGTAAAAGTCATGCAGGCCAGGCTATTCCTAGACTGCGGAAAAGTGGAGGAGGCGGAGATGTTGTCCGAATTACTAAAGTCAGTCGAGCCCAACAACCCGGACGTCATACTATTAGAAGGTGAGGTTTTTCTATCCAAAGGCATGTCGGACGAAGCAAAAAAACTTTTTCTGAAGGCAATCAGCGAAGACGAAAGCTACAACTACAACGTAGCATATGCGTACTTTGCCAATGCCAATTACAACGAGGCCATCCCTTATTTCGAAAAAGAGATAAAAAAAGACCCCACCGGAGACATGGACATGGTAGCCGACACCGCATTCTGCTATCAGCAAACAGAGCAAACAGAAAAAGCCATCGCCCTTTACGAAAAAGAGTTGGACATAGACCCTTACATGAAGGACGCTTGGTTCAACTTAGGACAATTATATTTCGCACAGGAGAATTTCGACAAATCCGCCGAATCTTTCGACTACGCGCACATAGTCGGCGACGACGAACAAGCTCTTCTGCAAAAAGGAAACGCCTTCTTCCAGGGAAACAAACTCCAGTGCGCAATCGACGCATACAAAGAATATGCGGCAACCGGCGACGAAGCCAAGAAAATAGCACTCGTCTTTATCGGCGAATGCTACGAAAAGATGAGCGACATCGAAAAAGCAAAAGAATATTACGAAGAGGCAATAGCAGACGACGAAACAAATATTGGAGCTCTTAGCGGACTATGCATCTGCTGCTTGGAACAAAACGAATATGAGAAAAGCATAAAATACGCAGACTTGGCCATCGCATTAGATCCTAGCATTGCGGAAAACTGGATGTATAAAGCAGAAGGAGCCCTCAATCTGAATCTTCTCGACATAGCCCTGAGCTGCTACAAGAAAGCGAACGAGCTTGCGCCCAGCTTCGCAGAACCACTGTTTGCAATAGGAAACATATACATCGACATAGGCAACTACGAAAAGGCTTTGGATTACTACAATAAAGGCAGCATGATAGACAAAACCGTAGACAAGATTTCCCTCTATTATGCCATCACCTACTTCAAAAAAGGCAACCACGTTCTCGCTCACGACTACTTGATAGCGGCCATACTGAAAGACTCGGAGACAAAAGACATCTTTTTCGACATTTGTCCGGAGGCCAAAGAAATCGACCTCTTCAAGAACCTGTAGTAGGAACAACACAAACAACGAAAAAAGAGAAATACAAAAAGATGAACAACATAAGATTTATAGGCATAATAGCTTTTCTTTCCACAATCGGAATCCTTATAGGATGTGAGACAGAACACCACGACTACATATATAAGGTCAAATCGGCCGCCTCCACCCCCATCCAACTCACATACAAGATAACAGGAGAGGACTCATTAAGGCACGCGAGGCTTGAAAACGGAGAAACCCTCAGAATCTGCAGAAGAAACGGAGTTTCGGGAGATGACGTATGGAACATTGAAACCAGTTCTACCATATACACGATAGAGTCTATGATCGCGGCAAATCCAGACTCCTCCCTACTAAGCGAGAACCTGAGTATCCGCTCCTATTGGCCAAGCTCTCCCATAGAAGAGGGAGACTCCGGCATCTACATTTTGGAAATAACAGACCAGAGCTTCATCCTAAGCAAGCAAACAGGCTTCCGATACGAGATAAACTCAGAAATTCAAGACTCCATCATCATATCCAGCCAAACGAACGGAGCCAGGCTGAGAAAAGACACATTGGTTGCCGATAAAAAAAACGTAACAATAGGAAGTGCCGACATATACACATACAACGATAAAGCCAACAAAAAAGAGTCTGAACGCAGAATCAAAAAACTGTCAGGTTTATATTCACTATCCATTTCACTCAGAAGAGACGGCGAAACGACCAACAGAAGCATCAACTTGGCAAAAGAAGATACTCTCTTCTCTCTATCAGAAAACGAATGCGTATTGAACATAAAAGAGAGTCTGTTCATCCACAAATGACAAGAATATCCACCCATGCAGAGCACAACAAAATTTCGCTTTACTTCACCGACATTGAACAAAGCTAAAAAATCAAATAAATAACAACAACCACGCGATTGAATTTGTTTTCCAATTGTCCATTTGAAATATTTTTCGTAATATAGCAAGACATTTGAAAATCTATTACAAGATTGTTTTCTTGGATTATTTACAACTTAATTTATAGAAATTATGAAGTTATACGGCCTAATAGGAGAAAAGCTCGGACACTCCTTTTCCAAAAAATATTTTACAGAAAAGTTCGAGAACGAGAAGATTGATGCACAGTACAACCTATACGAACTGCCAAACATAACAGAATTCCCTTCTCTTTTAGCAAGAAACGAATTCGACGGATTGAACGTCACCATACCATACAAAGAAAAAATAATATGTTATCTTGACGAACTAGACACCATTGCAAAAGAGGTAGGCGCAGTCAACACCATCCGATTTAAACGTTACGGAGGCAGAACGCACATAAAGGGCTACAATACGGACGTCATAGGATTCACCAACTCCATCAAGCCTCTGCTACAACCGCACCACAAACATGCGTTGATACTAGGCACCGGAGGGGCATCCAAAGCCGTCGCCTTTTCTCTCAGCAGAATGGGCATCGAATACAAATTCGTATCCAGAAACGGGAACTTCGATTCATTCACCTACCCGCAGATAACAAAAGACATCATTGACAAATATGAGGTAATAGTAAACTGCACCCCTGTCGGGATGTATCCAAAAACCGACATTGCGCCAGGAATTCCATTTCAGCACCTGACAAACAAGCACCTTTTGTTCGACCTCATCTACAATCCCGAAAAGACTCTTTTCTGTCAACTGGGGGAAGAGCATGGAGCAACCGTAAAAAATGGCCTTGAAATGTTACATGGTCAGGCGACTGCCGCTTGGTTCATCTGGAACAAATAACACGACAGACGTTTTAATAATCAAAAGGGGGGAATAGTACATATCAGCACTATTCCCCCTTTCCATATGCAAAAATCAGACTCTCCTCAAATCATCCTTCAACAAATCCCAAGCATCATCGTTCAAACGAGCGCCTACCACCTGCACTATATTTCCGGAGACAATAGAACCAAATTTGCCACTCTCTTCTAAAGAGCAACCACTAGCCAAACCATAAAGGAAGCCCGAAGCATACAGATCGCCGGCGCCAGTAGTATCCAGGCACCTATTTATCTCTATCGGTTTCACAAAAACCACCTCCGCACCTCTACGTACAAAAGACCCCTTTGCCCCGACCTTCACCACTGCGATTTCACAATCTTTGGCGATCTCATCAAGTGCGGCCTCCGGCTCCAAACCAGTAAAAGTCTTCGCCTCCTCCTCGTTAGCAAAAACAATGTCGACATAATCTCGCACCAATCCACGCAAGAAATCAAGATTTGCCTCCACCAAATTATAGCTAGCCAAGTCAAAAGAGACCTTCATACCCTTCTGTTTAGCCATTCGTAAAACCTCCGTGATAAAAGCACGGTCAAAAGAAAGATATCCTTCCACATGACAGTAATCATAACCATCCAGCATCTCCTCCGTCACATCAGAAGCCGTCATCTCGCTTGCCGCACCCAGATAAGTCGCCATCGTCCGTTCTCCATCCGGAGAAACAAGCGACACACAAATACCCGAAGGCGTTTCGCACTTCACCAAGGAGGCATGGACCCCATTCTCTATCGAATCGGATTCAAAGAAATGTCCATAACGGTCATTCCCGACTTTACCGACGAATCCAGAACACACGCCCAACTTAGACAACCCATAAATGGTATTAGATGCCGACCCTCCGGTCACCAACACACAATCCTTGTTTTTTATAATATCTACAATTTTATCAGACACAGAACGATCCACCAACTGCATACTTCCCTTAGGTAGACCTAGCTTCGAGAGCAATAAGTCGTCCTCCAAAACAGCCAAAACATCTACCAATGCATTACCTATACCTAAAACTTTCTTCATCTCCTCTTGTCTTATTAATATGATTATTATAGAACAGACACCTAGTTTATCGTGCCCAAAAAATTGATTTACAATACCTAGCGCACAAAACGAGTATTCGACACCACTTTCGGATAAAGAATCCGCCCATTAAATCGCATTTATTTTAAAAAAATTTACTGCAAAGATATTGCATAATTTACAAAAAGCAATTACCTTTGCATCGCAAAAGAGAAAAGAAAGCAATTCTTCCTTAGCTCAGTCGGTTAGAGCATCTGACTGTTAATCAGAGGGTCCTTGGTTCAAGTCCAAGAGGGAGAGCAGAAGTGCGGGAACAGCACTTTCAAAAAAGTTCCAATTTTCTTCCTTAGCTCAGTCGGTTAGAGCATCTGACTGTTAATCAGAGGGTCCTTGGTTCAAGTCCAAGAGGGAGAGCAGAAGAGTTGATTCGCAAAGAGTCAACTCTTTTTTTATTCGCTTCACAAACCAACATTCGAACCAAACAAATGAGTGCCATTATAGAAACAAACAGGATGATTCTACGTCCATTTCAGGCAGAAGACATCGACGACCTATACAACTACGCAAAGAACCCGAAAGTAGGGCCTGCCGCAGGCTGGAAGCCTCACCACTCCAAAGAAGAGTCGCGAATCATCATGAATGAGATATTCCTAGAGAAAGATAACATCTGGGCCATGACCCACAAAACTGACGGCAGGGTATTCGGTTCCATCGGACTGATGCCAGATCCGAAAAGACAAAACGACGAAGCTCAGATGATAGGCTATTCCATCGCCGAAGAAGAATGGGGAAATGGTCTGACTACCGAAGCAGCACAAGCCGTGGTGAAATATGGATTTGAAGTTTTACACTTAGGATTGATTTCAGCCTATTGTTATCCGGACAACAAAAGATCGGCACGGGTAATGGAAAAATGCGGATTTTTATACGAAGGTACGCTCCTACAATCCGAAAAATGTTTCGACGGCATTATCAGAGACAACAAATGCTACGCTCTTACCGCCACAAAATACAGGGAAAACAGCACATCTATTTAAAAAGAGAAAAGAGAACGTCTCCGTTCTCAAACCAATAAGGATTCCCTTTTCAAACAACGCAACGCAAGCGACGCAAAAAGAAGAAGAGGACACCGTTCCAACCCATCTTCCCTTAAAATTTGCGTGCTTGCGTTATGCAAACAATCCCTATTTTGCCAGTCTCACCAACAGACAAAAGGAATCAATACCCCAATATCTTCAACATAGCCTTATAACTCTGCTCCTTTGCGAACAACTTAGTATAATAGGCTCCCTTTTCATCAAAATCAATAACCACCAATTTCGGAGCCGGGATAAGGCAATGCTGTATGCCTCCAAATCCACTCAACGACTCCTGATATGCCCCCATGTGGAAAAAACCGATATATTGTTCTCTATCCGACTGTATTTTGGGCAAGAATATCGCATTAGAGTGAACCTCCGCATTATAGAAATCCTCGCTATCACAAGTCAGGCCACCCAGATGGACACGTTCGTATTCCGACCCCCAATTGTTAATCGCCAAAAACGGAAAACGTTGGTTAATAGCCCACGTATCCGGCAACGTGGTGATGAACGAGCTGTCTATCATATTCCACAACTCCCGGTCATTCTGTTTTTTCTGGTTGACGATAGAATAGAGCATTGCCCCACTCTCGCCTACCGTATAGGAGCCAAATTCCGTGAAAATATTAGGCTCCGGCACGCCGGCCTGCGCACACGTATTTTTAATTTGAGAAACTATCTCCTCTGCCATATACTCATAATCATACGAGAAATCAAGATGGGCTTGAATCGGGAATCCGCCACCGATATTCAGGCTATCCAATTCAGGACACTCCTTTCTCAATTCGCAATAGAGATTGACTCCCTTGTTCAATTCGTTCCAATAATAAGAGGTATCCTTTATTCCTGTATTGATGAAGAAATGGAGCATTTTCAGTTCCACCTGGTCATTGTTCTTGATTTTCTCCCTATAATATGGTATAATGTCCTTATATCGAATACCCAAGCGAGAGGTATAAAAGTCGAACTTAGGCTCTTCCTCTGCGGCGATTCTCATACCCACCTTAAATTTCCTATCATAATCTTTAAGGAGCAGATCCAACTCGAACTTATTATCCAAAATAGGAAGCACATTATCGAAGCCAAGATCCATTAAGCGTTTAATATTTTCCACATACTGAGGGCGTTTGAATCCATTACATATAATATAACGATCATTTTTAAGGCTTCCACTTTCATACAGAGATTCCAACAAATTAATGTCAAACGCAGACGATGTCTCCACATTGACATCATGTTTAAGCACCTCCTCCATCACAAAAGAGAAGTGTGAACTCTTAGTACAATAGCAGTAATTATAATCCGCATTATAATCCACTTTAGCCATAGCTACATTAAAAAAGCGCTTCGCCTTTTGTATGTTTTGGGCTATTTTAGGAATAAAAGATATACGCAATGGCGTACCATATTGCTTGATCACATCCATCAAAGGCACACCATACCAATATAACTCATCATCCGTCACACTGAATTCCTCATTAGGAAATTCGAAAGACTGCTCTATTAAATCAACGTATTTATTTTTCATCCTTGTCGATTAAAAAAACACAAATGAACCATTTCAGACAATCCGTTTCATTTACATTGCATCTTTTTCATCAATCCGACTCACTTAGATTGACAAATTTGAACGCAATAAAATTAGCGCACAAAAGTAATCAAGAAAACGTAATTCAAAATAAAAAGTAGAAACAAATCCACTTATGAAACATCAAATAATTTGAACGGCAAGAGACATTTCCCCCAATCACCGACACACACTATCAGACAAAAAACATCTTGGTATAGTTCAAAACATCCTGTGTGGGTGATTTCGCCAGACTGTCGTCAGTAAAATTCCCGCAGGGGCAACCTCTTTATAGTTTATAGTAAAAAAAAGGATGAGAGACGGGACGGCATTCCCTTATCTTAGATTTCCGGACAGAGTTTACAAGACAAACAGGATTTTTCCGACAAGCTTCTCCGCCGTTACGGACACCATCACCGTCCACAGCGGAGGAACGTGCCGTATCTCACGAAAAGCAGGCAACAGCGCACCACAAAAAGACAATGCCTATGGCATTTTATCAAAACCGCCACAAGTTATTTTTTTTGACGATTACCAAAAGAAAGCGCACACACACTTTCACTTTCGTCTAAAAAAAGAAAACAAGTTTCAACAGAACGAAAAAAAACAGAGCACAAAAGAAAGTCCGTTTATTTAAGCCTCTTTCCATCATAATTTTTCACGTCATAATCACGCAATTACAAAATATTCTATATCTTTGCGACATTGAATTAAAAGACGAAAAAGTAAAAAAGAAATGATTAACGCTATTACAAAAACGATCGAGTTGCAAGATGGAAGAACCATCACGATCGAAACCGGGAAATTGGCCAAACAGGCCGACGGTTCAGTAGTGGTACGCATGGGTAACACCATGTTACTTGCCACAGTTTGTTCCGCCAAAGATGCAGTTCCCGGAACTGACTTCATGCCGCTAACTGTTGAGTACAAAGAAAAGTATGGTGCTTTCGGAAGATTTCCGGGTGGTTTCACGAAGAGAGAAGGAAGAGCTTCCGATTACGAAATATTAATTTCAAGATTGGTAGACCGAGCTTTACGTCCATTGTTCCCTGACGATTTCCACGCAGAGACATTTGTCAACGTAATGTTGATTTCCGCAGACGGAGTAGACCAGCCTGATGCACTAGCAGGACTAGCAGCATCCGCAGCATTAGCCGTTTCTGACATACCTTTCCACGGACCTATTTCAGAGGTTCGCGTTGCCCGTATCGACGGCAAATTTGTCATCAACCCAACTTTCGAAGAGAACAAGAAAGCCGACATCGACATCATGGTCGGTGCGACTTACGAAAATATCATGATGGTAGAAGGTGAAATGAACGAAGTTTCCGAAGCAGAAATGCTGGAGGCTCTTAAGTTCGCTCACGAAGCCATCAAAGCTCAATGTCTTGCACAAAAAGAGCTAACCGAAATGGTCGGAAAAACAGAGAAACGCGTTTACTGCCACGAGGATAAGGACGAAGAGCTAGAAAAAGACATTTGGGCAAAATGCTACGACAAAGCTTACGCTCTTGCAACTTCAGCAGATGCAGACAAACACGACAGAGAAGAGAAATTCTCCGCAATAAAAGAGGAATACATCGCAGCCATGGATCCGGAGAAAGCAGAGGAGAAAGCTGTCATGATAGACCGTTATTATAATGCGGTTGAGAAAGAAGCAATGCGTCGCGCCATCCTAGACGAAGGCAAACGTCTTGACGGACGCAAGACTACAGAGATTCGTCCTATTTGGTGCGAGGTAGGGTATCTTCCAGGAGCTCACGGTTCCGCCATCTTCACCCGCGGTGAAACCCAATCATTAACATCCGTTACGTTAGGAACCAAGCAAGACGAAAAACTCATCGACGAAGTTCTTACGCAAGGGAAAGACAGATTCTTATTACACTATAATTTTCCTCCATTCTCAACAGGAGAGGCCAAAGCTCAACGTGGCGTAGGTCGTCGTGAGATTGGCCACGGAAACTTGGCGCGTCGTGCCCTCATGAAAATGATTCCAAACGACTATCCATACGTTGTACGTGTAGTTTCTGACATCATGGAGTCCAACGGTTCTTCTTCCATGGCAACTGTTTGCGCCGGCACGCTTGCACTTATGGACGCCGGAGTCAAGATAAAGAAACCGGTTTCCGGCATCGCCATGGGATTGATTACAGACAAGGGCAACGTTAAATATTCCGTTCTTTCTGACATTCTTGGAGACGAAGACCACTTAGGTGACATGGACTTCAAGGTAACAGGTACGAAAGACGGTATCACTGCTACCCAAATGGATATCAAGGTAGACGGACTTTCTTACGAGATTTTGGAGAAAGCATTGAATCAGGCAAAAGAAGGCCGTCACTATATCTTGGACAAGATAACGGAGACAATTCCTGAACCTCGTGCAGACTTCAAAGACAATGCTCCTCGTATCATTGTCATGATGGTTCCAAAGGAGATGATTGGTGCAATCATAGGCCCTGGAGGAAAAATCATCCAAGACATGCAAGAGAAATCAGGAGCAACCATCTCCATCGAAGAGACTGGCAACCAAGGTCGCGTAGAGATAGCCGCAACGAACAAGACCGCCATCGACGCCGCCATTGCCCGCATAAAAGCTATCGTTGCCATCCCTGAGGTAGGAGAAACCTACGACGCTAAAGTGAAATCAATCATGCCTTATGGTGCATTTGTTGAATTCATGCCTGGCAAAGAAGGATTGCTCCACATCTCAGAAATCGAATGGAGACGTTTCGAGACGATGGAACAGGCAGGAATTAAAGAAGGTGACACCATCGCAGTAAAACTGCTTGACATCGATTCCAAATCAGGAAAATTCAAGCTCTCACACAAAGCTTTACTTCCAAAGCCTGCTAGAGACGACAAAAAAGAAGAATAATAAATTCCTTTCATATTTTCGAAGAAAAGCCGTTCGTCCAACGAACGGCTTTTCCTATTTTTGCCAGGCAACAGACCCGAGTCATCACATCGACTCTACACTCTAACGCTCCATCCAGCCCCCTCTAATCTTTTTTAGATAAAAAAAAGCAGAACATTCTTTCTTACCGACTCGATTCTTCACAATATAATTTACCTTTGCAGAATAACTAACAATTCAAACATTCACAATAAAAAAAATGGTTTTGCTTCTCATTTATTTATTTTCAGCCATATTCATCTCATTTCTTTGTTCCCTCATGGAGGCTGTACTACTATCCTCTTCCGCCTCCTATTTAGAGACGATCGCAAACAAAAGCAAGGGAGGAGCAATTATGAAAAAGCTAAAAGCGAACATAGACAACTCCATTGCCGCCATTCTTGCATTGAACACATTAGCCAACACGATCGGAGCTGCCGGAGTAGGAGCCCAAGCCGTAGCCGTTTTCGGCAACGAATATTTCGGAATCGCATCGCTGGCGTTAACGCTTCTTATTCTCATCTTCTCCGAAATCATTCCGAAATCCATCGGAGCCAACTACTGGAGAAGCCTAGCCCCACATGTCGCTTGGTTCATAAAAGGAGCCACATACATCTCCTACCCATTCGTCATCATGTCCAAATTCATCACGAGACTGACCACAAAAAAGAATTCTCAGACCATCAGTAGAGAAGAGATTGTCGCACTCACCAGCATAGGAGAGA
>Ga0172377_10003491_pt1 | contig 16160 bp, 12 predicted proteins | sample Pumphouse3metaG_FD_119749 | JGI IMG/M metagenome (GOLD analysis project Ga0172377, IMG submission 119749) | Leachate microbial communities from a municipal landfill in Southern Ontario, Canada - Pumphouse #3 metaG | ecosystem: Engineered > Solid waste > Landfill > Unclassified | place: Canada...
CACTATTTTCTGCTTAGATGACCTAAAAAAGAAATTGGACACAAACCGAATTGATTTGTATCCAACATAATTATTTGTTAAAGTATTAAGAACTAAACGTTCTTCTTTGCCGTCATTTTCTTCGCAGGTGTTTTCTTCACAGCTGTTTTCTTCGCAGGCGTTTTCTTTACTACAGTTCTTTTTTTTGCTTTTCCTGCTACAGGCGTTTTTTCCTCCGCAACGGCGTCTTTAGTTGTTTTTGCACCTTTCGCGGTCTTCTCTTTCGAAAAAACGCCTTTAGCTGCTTCAGAGATTATTTTCTGACAATCATTTAATGTCAATTGACCCGGATCAAGAACCGCTTTAGGGATTCGATAATTCTCCCCTTTATAGGCGATATACGGACCAAAGCGGCCTTTTAATATCTGCATCTCCGGCTCTTCATCGAAGCTCTTCACAAATCGTTCAGCCTCTTTTATACGTTTTTCCTCTATCAGTTTGATGCCCTCTTCCAGTGTAATTGTAAGCGGATCCAGATCCTTGGGTATTGAGACAAACTTCCCATCGTGACGAATAAACGGACCAAAGCGACCAATAGCAGCGACCACCGTCTTCTCTTCGTAATCGCCGAGTGTTCGCGGCAGATCGAAAAGCTTCAAAGCCTCTTCAAGCGAGATCGTTTCAATAGACTGTCCTTTGCGCAATGGTGCAAACTGTGGCTTGGGTGCATTCTTATCGTCCGCATTATGAGCACCGATCTGAGCAACCGGACCAAAACGACCGATCTTGACAAACACAGGCTTTCCACTCTTTGGATCAACACCAAGTTCGCGTTCACCGACCTTATGCTCTGTTTTTACAGCCGAAGCCGATTCAACAATCGGATGGAACGTCTTGTAAAAGTTATCAATTGCTTTCGTCCAGATCATTTGTCCTTCAGCCACAGCATCGAATTCCTTTTCCACGTTCGCCGTGAAATTATAATCCATCACTAAAGGAAAATACTCCATCAGAAAATCATTGACAACCATTCCAATATCTGTAGGCATCAACTTCCCGCGGTCTGCACCGACAACTTCTGTCTTCGCAGATTCCTTAATCTTGCTCTTCGAAAGCTTAAGTATCGAATATGTCCGCTGTATTCCCTCCTTATTCTCTTTTACGACATACTCGCGATTTTGTATCGTCTGAATTGTCGGAGCATAAGTTGAAGGACGACCGATACCCAGTTCTTCGAGCTGACGTACCAAGCTGGCTTCCGTATAACGAGGTGGATGTTGTGTGAAGCGTTCGATAGCCGTAGCTGTATTCAGTTTAAGAACATCATTCAAGATTACCGGTGGGAGCAGCCCATTTTCCTGTTCACTTTCTTCTTCGTCGTCATTGCCTTCCAGGTAAACTTGCAGAAACCCTTCAAACTTCATGACTTCACCTACCGCAACAAAACGTTCGATGCTTCCATTCATCTTTATCGAGATCGTTGTACGTTCCATTTCCGCATCGGCCATCTGACTTGCAATAGTACGTTTGCGGATCAACTCATAAAGTTTTTTCTCATGCTGTTCGCCATCAATCTCAACATTTGCAATATAGGTAGGACGTATAGCCTCATGCGCTTCCTGAGCTCCTTTGCTCTTTGTATGATACTGGCGGAATTGATAATAGGCCTCACCATAAGTATTGATGATAGCCTCTTTTGCCGTTTCCAAAGCCAAATTGCTCAAGTTTACAGAATCGGTACGCATGTAAGTAATTAATCCCGATTCATACAAACGCTGTGCAATCATCATCGTATGCGTCACTGAAAGTCCCAATTTGCGAGCTGCCTCCTGTTGTAGTGTAGAAGTTGTAAACGGAGGTGCAGGCGATTTCTTCACCGGCTTGGTTAATATATCACTGACTGAAAATGTCGCGTTTTTGCATTTTTCCAGGAATTCCATGGCTTCCTGCTTGTTTTTAAGGCGTCTGGCCAGTTCAGCCTTCAGCGCCGTTGTACCGTCAGGCAGTATAAATTCGGCTGTCACCCGATAGGACGATTCAGTAACAAAAGCATTGATTTCGCGTTCGCGCTCAACAATCAGCCTGACAGCCACCGACTGTACACGTCCTGCTGATAATGCCGGCTTCACCTTACGCCAAAGAATCGGAGAAAGTTCAAATCCGACAATACGATCCAATATGCGACGCGCCTGCTGTGCATTTACCAGATTAATATCAATATCACGCGGTGTATCTATTGCATGCAAAATTGCAGTCTTTGTTATTTCATGAAAAACAATACGTTTTGTACTTTCAGGCTTCAGTTTCAAAACTTCGTATAAGTGCCATGATATAGCCTCTCCTTCACGATCCTCATCGGAAGCAAGCCAAACCTGTTCGGCATACTGAGCATCCTTTTTCAGTTCGGCTACTAACGCCTTTTTTTCTTTAGGGATAACATATTCAGGTTTGTAATCATGTTCCACATCTACGCTGAATTCTTTAGGTTTCAGATCACGTATATGCCCATAACTGGACATAACCTTGTAATCTTTTCCAAGAAATTTTTCTATTGTTTTAGCCTTTGCTGGAGACTCTACAATCACCAAATTCTTCTGCATAATTCATCTTTTCTTTTGGATTCGGTTGCAAACTTACATAAATAATTCACTTTACAGTATATCTTTGCACAGAGAATTCTAAATATTTCACGAATGGATACAATTAAACAACTCATTAACGAAGGCAAAATTGAAGAGGCAATTCGCCTGTTAGACGATTATATACAAAAGAATAATCGCTCCGAAGAAGCCTATTATTTGCGGGGCAAAGCCTACAACAAAAAAGGGGATATACGCCAGGCTCTTAACAGTTATTTGGCAGCCATAGAGATAAATCCCGACGGACCTGCCAAAACGGCTTATGATTCATTAATACATATTCTCGACTTTTACAACAAAGACATATATAACCCATAATCTCTGCCCAATTATAATTCACGGCCTTTGTTTATGTACCTGTCGATTCCTCTGACGATCTCGCCAATCCAAAGTACAAGTGAAGTTGAAGCAATGATTACCAGCCAGTCTGATCCCGGCAGCGGAACCACATTGAACATTTGTCCGCCAAAAGTGACAATCAGATATTGCCCCACAACAATGATCAGTGCGACAATTAGAAAAGTCTTGCACTCCCATAAGTGTGCAAACGCCGAACGTCTTTCCATAAATGCCTTGGCATTAAACATATTCCAGAATTGCAGCATCACAAAGAAAGTAAAAAAGCGTGACAGATCAAGCGGATTCAAGCCGTCGTCAGAATGAAAATGAAGCAATAATCCTACCAATACAACAACAAACAATATGCCTACTCCAAAAATATGATACGCCATCGGACGCGTGATAATAAAATCGCCGTTCTTTCCGCTTTTGCGCGGCTTGTCTTTCATCACCTTCTCATTCGGCGGGAGCGAAGCCAGCGCAGCTGCCGCAAAAGTATCCATGATCAGATTCACCCACAGCATCTGGGTAATCGTCAGCGGCGACTCCGTTCCAATCAATGAACCTATCAGTACAATCAGGCAAGCTGCCACATTGATCGTCAACTGAAACAGTAAAAATTTCTGAATATTGCGATAGAGCGAACGGCCCCACATCACAGCCCGTGTGATACTACTGAACGAGTTATCCAATATTGTGATATCGCTGGCTTCTTTAGCGACGGACGTGCCATCACCCATTGAAAGACCTACTTGCGCTGCTTTCAATGCCGGAGCATCATTCGTTCCATCACCGGTAACAGCTACAACTGCATTTTTCGACTGTAGAAGTCTTACCAGCCTCTGCTTGTCCGTCGGGCGGGCGCGGCACATAATTTTCAGATCGAGCACGCGATCCAGTGCTTCTTTGTCGGTCAAAGCCTCAAAACCCGGACCCGTAATCATATTACGATCCGTATCCGTTTCTTTCCACGTCCCGATCTGTCGTGCAATCTCGCGAGCCGTTCCCGGCGTGTCGCCGGTAACAATCTTCACATCGATACCTGCATCCAGACAACTCTTTACAGCGGCAGGCACATCCTTACGCACAGGATCCGAGATCGCCACAATGCCAAGATAAGTCAGATTCACATGATGCAAACGACCATCGGCAAAGAACGAGTCGTCGGCATCATCATCCACAATCTGATATGCGAAGCCCAGTGTCCGCATCGCCTGATTTTGATAAGCCAGGAGTTGCTTTCCAATAATATCTTTACATTCTTCAACCGATTTGAATGTTCCATCCATTGCCACACGCTGACTATTCGCCAGCACGATTTCGGGAGCGCCTTTCACATACAGCACTTTTTTGCCAAGCAATGCCGACTTCACCAGTGTTGCCATATATTTGCGTTCGGTCGAAAACGTCAGCTGATCGAGTACCATCGCATCCTCGCGCAGTTCCAGATAATTTTGGTTCTGTCCATTCAGCCATAGCAACAGCGCCGCCTCAGTAGGATTTCCCAGAGTAGCAATCTTTTCACCGGAGAAATCCAAAAACGCCGTCGAGTTGGCTGAGATTCCTTCACGGATCAAGTTACTCAGTTCGTCATCACCCAGCTGCTGATCCTTCAGATTGTAGAAACGTGTCTCATGCACCTGCATCCGGTTCTGAGTGAGCGTTCCCGTCTTGTCAGTGCAGATCACCGTTGTAGCCCCCATCGTTTCGCAGGCATGCATCTTCCGCACCAGATTGTTCGTCTTAAGCATCCGGTTCATACTCAAAGCCAGGCTCAGTGTTACACTCATCGGCAACCCTTCAGGCACAGACACCACGATCAAGGTAACCGCGATCATAAATATATTCAGTATATGACTAACCAAATCCATCACCGGCATTCCCGATGTTGAAAGCAGGAGTTTGATCAACAATGCCACAAAAGTAACAACAGCGATAGCATAGCCTCCTTTACTGATCACCTTGGCCAGTCCGGCAAGCTGAATCTGCAGTGGTGTATCCACGTTATTTTCAATCTGCGACCCTTCGTACACCTTTCCGTAGCCGGTAGCATCACCCACTTTCTCTACTTCCATGATTCCATGTCCGTCGGCCACAGTCGTTCCCCGCATCACCACGTTCGAAGGATAGGTTGTCTCCGGATCGAAGTCGGCTTCGTTTATTGTTTTAGAAGTCAGCGGTTCGCCTGTCAGAGTTGATTCATTCACTTGCAGAGAAACCGCCTCCAGCAGATGACCATCGGCGGGGATCTCCTCTCCTGTCTCCAGCAAAACCAAATCACCTACGACTACTTCTTTTTTCAGAATCTGGCTGATATTTCCTTCTCTGATGACCTTCACCATCGTATCATCGTTGACCGTATTCAAAACACTGAAAGCCTTGTTCGCCTTCACTTCGAAAGCAAAACCCACTCCTGTAGCCAGTATGATCGCAAAGAATATTCCCAATGGTTCCAAAAAGGCCGCAAAGCCTTGCGCGTCAGGCCCCCAGCAGTGAACACCTGCAATAACCATTGACAAGAACCAGGCTACTAATAAGATTCTGATAATCGGATCTTCGAATTTTTCTATGAATTGACTCCAAAGAGAAGCTTTCTTCGGAGGGGTAAGAACATTCTCGCCATAGCGGTTTCTACTCTCTTCAACTTGTTGTTTGTTCAACCCCAAATACTGCTTCTTCTCCATAAATAATTGTCTTGTTAAATATTAAAATGCAAAAGTAGTAAAAATGCCCAATATACCCAAGAAAAGGTTGAAAAGAAGTTTGCTAAATATTGGATACCTCAGAAATTTTGAGTTCATTTGTAAAGCTTTGCAATAGTTGCAAAATTCGTTATTGAAAATACAGAATATGCAAATTCAATTTTTAGGAGCTGCCCGCGAAGTGACCGGCAGCAAGCATCTTATCACTACATCCAAAGGGAAGCGCATCCTTTTGGACTGCGGAATGTATCAGGGGAAAGGTCTTGAGACCGATGCCATGAACAGAGACCTGGGTTTCGACCCGCGTACAATCGACTATCTTGTGCTCACGCATGCACATATAGATCATTCGGGACTTATTCCCTACATCTATAATCACGGGTTCCGCGGCTCCGTGATCTGCACCAGTGCAACACGCGACCTGTGTGCCCTGATGCTTAAAGACTCCGCTCATATTCAGGAAAAAGATACCGAGATGTTCAATAAAAAACGTTCGTTCCGCCACGAGCCGCCTGTCAAACCTCTTTATCGCATATCTGATGCCGAAGATTGTATGAATCTGTTTATCAGCGTTGCCTACGGAAGACGTTTCTATATGAACGACGAGATAAGCGTCAAATTCACCAACACCGGTCACATGCTTGGAAGCGCGGCAGCCCACATCCGCATCATTGAGAACGGCAAACCGACGAACATCACCTTCACGGGTGATCTCGGTCGTCTTCAAAACCCCATATTGCAATCACCCGAGCCTTTTCCTCCCTGCGACTACCTGATTGCCGAATCTACATACGGCAACCGTCTTCACGGAGAGATGAAAGAAGTCTCAAACCGGCTGCTGGAAATCATCCGTCATACCTGCGTGGAGAACAAAGGTCCGCTTATCATTCCTTCTTTTGCCATTGGCCGAACGCAAGATATCGTTTACGCACTCAATAACCTGTTCAACGAAGGGCGGCTGCCCAAGATACAAATCTTTGTAGACAGTCCGTTGGCCGTCAATGCCTGCGACATCTTCCGCCTTCATACCGACGGGTTGAACAACGATGTCCGGAATACGATGCTTACCGACCCCGATCCCTTTGGATTCAACTCGCTTCATTACATCAAGGAAGTTGAAGACTCCAAGAGGCTTAACAGCTACAACAAGCCTTGTGTAATCATTTCACCGTCAGGTATGTTGGAAGCCGGTCGCGTAAAACACCATTTCCGCAACCACGTTGAAGATCCCCGCTGTTCGGTGCTTATTGTCGGCTACTGTTCGCCAAACACACTTGGCGCACGCATTCAGCGTCCCGGACTAAAGGAAGTGTCGATCTTCGGCAAGATGTATGAGATGCGTGCCGGCGTCGACAAGATTGAAGCCTATTCAGGTCACGGCGATTATCAAGAGATGATCAACACGATCACAACAGCCCCCGTCGACCTCGTGAAGAAACTCTTCCTCGTTCACGGCGAATATGATGTGCAGTGCGATTATCGCAATGCCTTGCAGAACGTCGGCTACAAAGAGGTTGAGATTCCCTGCCGAGGCGACCGGTATGAATTAGAATAGATTCATACAGCATAAAATAAAAATAAAAAACACAAATAATTGCTTTTTATTGTATTATGTTGTACATTGCAGCATTAAATCTTTAAAAAGACTATACCATGAGATTTCACTTAATATTAGAAGTAAATAAACAAGCTTTTGGCGACCTTCTTCCGATCAACTATCAATATGAGCAATCTGCATTGATCTATAAAATATTATCACAAGGCGGAGAACCTTATGCTACCTGGTTACACGACAATGGGTTTGTGCTGGGAAGCGGAAAAAGATTCAAACTATTCACCTTCTCGCCATTAAAGATCGAGAAACGTCAGATTCTTCGCGCCGAAGGTCTGATCAAGATTCTCAGCGACACTGTTGAATGGCAGATAACCTTCCTTCCGGAGCGCAGTACGGAGCAGTTTATTAAAGGATTATTCGTGAATCAGCAGTTTGAGATTGGCGACAAACAGTCGGTGGTCCGTTTCAATGTACGCCAAGTAGAAGTCGTCCCTTCGCCGGTTTATACTGACGAGATGACTTTCCGGACAATGTCTCCACTTTGTTTGCGGTGCTGCAGAAACGATGGTTCCGTTCAATATATCTCCCCTTCAGATCTCCGTGCAGCCACAGCACTACGCGCCGGTCTTATATCCCGTTATAAAGCATATTACAAAAAACCTTTTGCCGAAGATTTTGATTTCAGTTTCACACTCCTGAATGAACCGAAAGCCAAGCTGATGAAAATCAAAGCAGGGACAGCGCAAGAGACACTGGTCAAAGGCTACAAATGCGACTTCAAAATAAAAGCCCCGGCAGAATTAATGAAAATGATGTACGAAGGGGGAATCGGCGAGCAATGCGCCATCGGTTTCGGATGCTTGACAGAAAAGAAAGACAGATGAATGATTATATCAGTTTCTACAAAAATCTATTAGGGTTTAGTCCCTATAAATATCAGGAACAAGTAGCGAATCTACTGTTAGCTGGTAAAAATGTAATTTTATCAGTTCCAACTGGTGCAGGTAAAACATGGGCGTCAGTTATGCCTTTTTTATATGCGAAGCAAAATGGAATAGTTGATTTCCCTCAAAAAATGATTTATAGTCTTCCGTTACGAACATTAACAAATTCAATTCATAATGATATTAATGATTTATTATCGAATGATGAAATAAAGTGTAAATACCCATTATTGTCGGACTTAATATCTATCCAGACTGGTGAATATTGTGATGATCCATATTTTGAAAAAGACATTGTTTTCTCAACAATAGATCAAACTTTGAGTAATTTTCTGTGCTTTCCTTTGGCTATTTCAAATAATCAAGCGAATATAAATGCAGGTTCATTAATAGGTAGCTATTTAATTTTTGACGAATTTCATCTATTGGATTCTAACTTATCTATGTCAACAACAATTGGAATGTTGAAGATATTGAAAAATCTATGTAGGGTTTGTATTATGACAGCTACGTTAACAAACGATTTTATATACTTTTTAAAGGAAAAACTTCCGGACTTTGAGATTGTATCAATAGAGTATTTTCCACAGGATATCTCCAAAATAAAATCACTAATTCCACCTGATAATAAAAGCATTAAGAAAGCTATTCATATATTTTACACAGTTCTTAATTCTAATGAAATTATTAATAAACACAAGAATAAAACAATTGTAATATGTAATCGGGTGGAAACTGCTCAACGTATATTCTTAGAGTTGGAAAATATAAAAAATAAATCTACTACGATATTCTGTATTCATTCAAGATATTTTGATTCCGATAGAAAAACGCTAGAGTTATCTATCAAAAAGTATTTTGGTAAATGCAGTAGTTATCAAGATGTTATTCTTGTGGCAACGCAAGTTATTGAAGCGGGCATGGATATTTCTTGCGATGTAATGTTCACTGAAATATCTCCTGTTAATTCATTCCTGCAAAGAGCTGGCAGATGTGCCCGTTTTGCAAAAGAATCTGGAGATATTTATGTTTGTGATGTTTTGAGTATTGAAGAAAAGGATAAGATAACTACAGAGGATGCCTCTGAAGAAGATAGAGCTGAAATAAGAAGACTAAATAATAGATATCTTCCATATGATAAAGATTTGTGTGATAAATCTTTCAATATGCTTAAACAGTATAATTATTTAGATGAAAAAACCTCACCAATCTTGGTTAATGAGGTTTTATGTGAAGAAGAGAAAAAAAAGGCACAAGTTATTTCTGATAATATATTTAATAAATTGATAATTCATAAATCATGGACTGATTGCGATAAAAAACATTATAAAGAAGCTATTCGAGATATACAGAGTATTGATATAGTATTGTTGGATATTAATAATTATCAAAATGAAAATATTATGCCTTGGAAATATGAAACTATTAGTGTATACAAATGGAGTTTTATTGGTTGGATAAACAGACTTGAAAATGAAATTGATTCAGATGATTGGCTTATTGCTAAAGCAGAAAGTTCTATGGATAGTCAGTTTGATGATGAATGGTTGGATAAGAATCGCTATATACTTCGTAGATTAGTTTCATCTGAATTAAAAACATATTATGATACGATCTTTGTGAATAATAAATACTTTAATTATAATAAAGCTGGATTCATTGTAGCCAATAATGAAGATAACATAATTTCACCTATGAGGCAAGCTCAAGAAAAAGAAAATAAAAACATTATATACAATAAAGATACTTTTTATCAACATAATAAGGCTCTTATAAATTGTTTTGAGCGTAATTTTAAGCCAAAGTTAAAATTCGTATTCAAACAGCTAAATAAATATTGGGGTAATGATGTCGATTGGTATAAAATAATTATATTAGCAATGTGCTTCCACGATTATGGAAAGCTGAATGAATTATGGCAGAAACCTATGCTTGAATTCCAACGTAAGAAAACGAATGATGAAGAATACTTCGAAATATTAGCTCATACTGATTACAATGAAACAACAGACAAAGAGCTTGAGAAACAATGTAAAATAAAACAAAAACCTCCTCATGCCGGTATTGGGGCATTGCAAGTGTACAATATTCTCAATGAAGAATATGGAGAAAAAATTGCAAGATGTGTAGCCTATGCTATCCTAAAACATCATGGCGTTAAAACAGAATCATTTGCCTCGTTTTCCATACCCGAAATGTATTTAGAAGGAATAAAAAAGTTGATGAGTGAAAATAGAATAGAATGCGATCTTATCTATAAGGATAGAAAAAGAATTTTAGATGATATAATACCAGAATTAGGAAAAGAAAAAGAATGGATTTTGTATCTCATGATTGTAAGAATACTAAGGTTGTGTGATCAAAAGGCTACAGAAAATAAAAACAAATATTATAATCTATGAATACATTTAGAATTAAAAAGACATCTGGAACATATTCAGAGTTATTAGAGACTTACGGACTATCTAATACTCTGTATCGACTCTTCACTGCATTGGGAGAACCAGATGTGGATATAATAATAACTGACAAGAACTTATTTTATGAAGTTTCAACAAGTATCGAAATAACAGATGATATGATAAATAGTCTAAGTTATTTTGGGCTTTTTAAATATATAAAGAATAAAATTGATTCTGAATCAACCCAAATTACAAATAATCAATATTTTGATTATCCGAAAAATAAAGAATGGAAGAAAGAAAGGAGTGATGCAATACAAAAGATTAGAACAGACTATAAAGGTAAAGATAAAGAAGATGAAAGGAATAAAAAAATAAACGATATTATATCAATATATGAGACTAATAAGCCTATTGATGTGGAATTCGACGTTTATGCACAAATATCATCTCCTAATAATTTCTCGAGTTTTGAAAAACTATATAAAAATATCAACAATAATCGGGAAATTTTTCAGATGCTTACTCGTGAAATATTAGCATATTACAGCTCTGATGCTTATGATTCAAAATCATTTGAAGGAATGATAAAGTCTAATCATATTTCTTTTCAAAAAAATATTACAGCAACTCAATTATTTAATCCAAGTCAAGGGCAAGGATTAAATAAACTAAAAGCAGATGGATTAAATAGAACAAATCTCGATTCATATTGGGTTATTGAAACCATGAAAATATCTGGTGCTTTATCTGATATGATTTGTCAATTGGTAAAGGTGGGTGGTAGTTATGATTTGAAAGTATTTGTTCCAGAATACAAACAAGTTAATTATGGTTTTAAATATAAATTAATGCCAGATCTGAAAAAATATCTGAAGGGAAACACACCAGTTCAAATTGATATAATATATATTCTTTCTTTAACTCAAAAGATATTGGAACACAGCAAATATTCAGGAGGGAAAAAGCATGTAAAAGATATTGTAACGGGATTACATTCTGTATACCAAAAGAATCTTGGGAAAAATAAAGCTGTTGTTAATATAGGCTTTATACAAGTTCCAAATTTTATAGAAATAGGAAATCAAGAAGAAAATGCAGATTGGATAGAGATCTTAGAAGAACAAAAAAATATCATCTATTCAGTTAAAGAAAATATTAGCGGTGTAACACAAGGTTTAAAACTATATCGTGATTTTATAAGCGGCTCCGATATTAATAGCTTCTTTAAATTCTCTTTTTGGTATGCTGTATATCTCACAAGTATGAAATCAAAAAATAAATATGTAAGAGCATTTTCCACAAAAACATTAGATAAAATATATATAAATATGACACAAAATTTTAATTTAATGGAAATCATTCATAATGAAGGTTTCCAAGCTGTTGCTAAAGCAATACGAAAAAGCACAGTAACGTTACAGTATACCCCCAAGGATAAACGCAAATATGAGATACGTTATGGCATAGCTCAAACCTTGCAGACGAAATCAAAATCTAAAGAAGATTTGGCTGAATTTATTGGTGAATTTATAGCGACTTACAATTCAGAAACTGCACGCTATTATGAGAAAAATGGAAAATCTTTTCGTAGTAATGTCCGTGAAGATGAATTAATAAAATTTTATTCACTGGCAAATCAATACTCTTCTCGTTTAATTGGATCATTATTAGCTTCCTATGGATTTGCCTTAACTGCGAAGGATAATAATGACGTAGAAGATAATGACGGTAACAACGAAGATAATAATGAAAAATAATAACATAAAATAATTATATTATGGACAATTCAAGTAAAAAACCAGTAGCATCTATTTCGATAAGTGGAGAAATGATATTGAATCTTCATTCTTTAAATAATGAAGGTGGTGAAGGGAATCAAATCATGACTCGCCAATTAACAATCTTAGACAAAGACGGAATAGAACATACTGTTAATGGAATAAGTGGAGATATGTTTAAGCATATTCATGCAGGACATATGGTTAATTATTGTGTAGAGAACAATATTAATCTGAGTAATTATTCAAAGAAATTAGATCCTAACCGTATTTCTGCTGAAGAATTAATAGCACTTACTAAAAGCCCTAAGCTTACACAGTCACATGTTATTGATACCATAATTAAATGTTGTGCGATCTGTGATACTCATGGATTATTAGTGACTGAAGATATTGGAGGAAACAAAAACACCCCACGCAAATCTACTATAGAATTTGCATGGACTGTTGGTATTCCTGATAAAAATAACACAGAAACATATTTGCATACTAAAGTCGTTGCCGATGCCGGAACTAAAGGAAGTGCTACTGGCAGTAACGAGGGACAGAATATATTTCATCGTCCGGCAAACCATGGTGCATACGCATTTATTTGCAACATTGATGTTTATCGTATAGGCTTAAATGATATTTCAAGGGAATACTCAATTTCTGATATCGAAAGAGAAAAACGATACAAAGCAGTTGTTCAAAGTCTACTAAGTACAATACTTAATCCGAAAGGTGCAATGACAAGTACCCAAAAACCACATATTACTGATTTTAAAGGCGTAGTGTCAATATCCCACAAACTAATACCCGCACCTACAATAAGCGCAATAAATAGAGATTATAAAGAGGAAATAGAAACTATAAGTATAAATTTGAACAAGCTTGAGAAAGATGCTATTGAGGTAAAGCAATTTGATGGAATCGGACAACTTTCTGAAATACTAACTTCATTATATTATGAAGAACCATATAAATTAGGTTAATATGATATTTTCAACAATATATAGACCGACGGCTTTGTTCTCTTTAAGAGATAGTAATTCTACTAATTCTGGAGCAAAGTCGTTATTTTTACCCTCGCCTTATGCGATTAAGATGGCTTTTTTAAGTCAGGCGATTTCCATTGGGGGAATAGATTTTGAAAAGTATACGAATTTATTCAAGATTATTCGAGATGCAGATATTTCGTATTATATATCTGGAAACTATTGTGTGAATAATTGTTTTGTGAAAATACAGAAACAAAGGGATAAGGAACCTTTTAAATCAACCGTCAGTTTTCGAGAATATATGTATATAGATGGTGATTTAGAATTAATTATCGATGTTGAAAGTTCAGAAGATATAACTTTTTTAAAGAAATATCTTCATACAATTAATTACTTTGGAAAAAGAGGCTGCTTCTTCCAATTTATAGAATACAAAGATATTCCATCAAAACCTAATGTTATTAATTTCAATTCACAAACAATTACAACAGGGATAATACAAGAATTTGATGATTTCGATCATTCCTTATCATTTGAGGATGTAAATAGTTTCAGTAATTCTGAAACAACACGTAAAAAAATGTTCTTAGTAATGCCATTGTCGAATATTTGCTCTTCAAAATCGTATACCCATTTTAAAGTAATGGAATAAAAATGAACACCACCGGTACACATTTAGCATATTATCAACTTTGCAGACGAAAGCTTTGGCTGTTTGCAAATGGTATTACTTTTGAACATACTTCGGATCTGGTTTATGAAGGAAAACTTATTCATGAAGATAGCTACCCACAACGTTCTGCAAAATATCAGGAGGTGGAACTGGATGGGATTAAGGTAGATTTTTACGATGCAAGGAATAAGATTATTCATGAGATTAAAAAATCCAACAAAGTAGAGAAAGCACATGAGTGGCAATTGAAATATTACATTTATGTGTTCGAAAGAAATGGTATTAGTGGTGTTTCAGGTGTTTTGGAATATCCCGCTCTGAGAAAGACAGAAGAAATATTCTTAAGTGATGTAGACAAAGAAATGATCCGCGATATGGAAGCTGATATCCAACAGATAATAAGCAATGATGTTTGTCCGCCTTTAGCAAAAAAAGGGATTTGCAAAAATTGCAGCTATTATGAATTTTGTTATAGTAACGAGGAGGATTTATCATGAAGAAAACATACTATTTATTTAATCCGGGTGTATTAGAACGAAAAGATAATACACTTAAATTCACACCATATGAGACGGATGAAAATGGAGAGGAACTGCGTCCCGGGCAACCACGTTATCTACCGATAGAAGACATTTCCGAATTCTATGTTTTCGGTTCATTAAGAGAACAGTGCATTGTATAATTTTTTGGGACAAAAGGATATTGCTGTCCACTTCTTCGATTATTATGAAAATTACACAGGATCGTTCATGCCGCGTGATTCATTATTGTCAGGAAGAATGCTACTGGCACAAACATCATCTTATCAAAATAAAAAGAAGCGTTTGACGATTGCACGACGGTTTATTGACGGTGCTGCATACAATATGGTGAAGAATCTGCAGTATTATAATCGGCGTGGACGAGATATGGATCCAATTATGGAATCCATCAAATCATTATCCACAAAAATATACGAGACGGAATCGGTTCCGGAATTAATGGGAGTTGAAGGGAATATTCGTCAGACTTATTATGATGCATTCGATCTCATTCTAAATGATTTCAATATGGAAGGACGAAGCAAACAGCCTCCACAAAATGAGATTAATGCACTGATATCTTTTGGAAATATGATGTGTTATTCTCAATGCTTAAGAGCGATTCATCAGACGCAACTTAATCCAACAATAAGCTACCTGCATACACCGGGCGAACGACGTTATTCATTAGCTTTGGACATTGCTGAAATTTTCAAGCCGATTATAGTAGATCGAATAATATTTAAGGTTCTAAACAAGAAAGAGATTCAAGAAAGGCATTTCGATAAACAATTAAATAAATGCTATTTGAGCGAATCCGGGAAAAAAGTATTCGCCAAAGCATTTGAAGAACGCTTAGAAGAAACTATTCAACATCGTTCATTGAAACGGAATGTTAGTTATCGGCATTTAATAAAACTGGAGTGCTACAAATTAACTAAGCACTTATTAGAAATAGAAGAGTATAAACCTTTCAAAATGTATTGGTAGCATATGTACGTGATATTGGTTTATGACTGTGGCGAAAAGCGGGTGGCAAAAATGTTAAAACTTTGCCGCCAATACTTAAATTGGATTCAGAATTCTGTTTTTGAAGGAGACATCTCTGAGGTTAAACTATTGGAGCTTAAAAATAAAGCATCTAATATAATGGAAGTTGCCGACGACAGCTTGATCATTTTTTCAAGTCGCGACAACAAATGGCTTAACAAAGAAATTATCGGAAAAGAACGTTGCAGTACGGATAGTTTTCTATAAAGATCGATTGTCGGTGAATGATGCAATAAAAAAATTATGCTCCTATTAGCTGATCAAACAAACAAAAGAGTTCTTTGACATCTTGGAATTCAGATTGTTATTATAGATTGTCGATGTACAATCATTTTTATATAATTGTATATCGACAACTTTTCTGTATATTTGCGTTGTAAAAATAAATCGTATGTCATTGTTTATCAATGACGAATATTTATATATGCAACGGCTTTTAATTGCACAGTAAATGAATTGAAACGCGAATGCCTTGATAAGTGGACTCAAACGAAAAATCCTTTTAATTGCACAGTAAATGAATTGAAACACAATCATATAATTTGCAGTCAGTTGAGATAGAGACGACTTTTAATTGCACAGTAAATGAATTGAA
>Ga0172377_10003494_pt1 | contig 16151 bp, 8 predicted proteins | sample Pumphouse3metaG_FD_119749 | JGI IMG/M metagenome (GOLD analysis project Ga0172377, IMG submission 119749) | Leachate microbial communities from a municipal landfill in Southern Ontario, Canada - Pumphouse #3 metaG | ecosystem: Engineered > Solid waste > Landfill > Unclassified | place: Canada...
TGCCGTCGCCAATGATATATGAAATGGTGGAACTGGCTGTGGGGTTGCCTGTCACTGTATTGGAGGGATCAGATTCTTCTGAGCCGTAGATGGCCGTCACGTAATACTCATAGCTGGTCTCATTGACCACCGCGTTGTCGGAATAGCTGAGGCCGCCGGTGTTGGCCAGGAAGCTGCCGTCGCGGTAAACCTTGTAGCTGCTGGGGCTTCCTGAAGCCGGAGTGTCCCAGGCCAGGTTCACGTATCCGTTGCCGGAAGCCGCGGTCAGGTTGCGCGGTGGGGCATAATATGTCCCCATGGGCGGAAAGATGATGTGATCCAGCCAGGCGCAGTCGCTGCCAGAACTCACAGAACCGTCTTTATAATAGGTCCAGCTGAAGGTGTGGGAACCGGAAGATACTGGATAGCTGGCTTCGGACCAACCCGCGGTGCCAGACCATTCGTCCTGCAGGTTACCGTCGATGTAGAAGCGGAGGAAATCCCAGCTGGATTCGGAGGACACCTTGTACCAGAAGCTGATGTTCCCTGCACTGCTTATCACCACCGGCAGGCTGATGGTGGTGGTATTGCTGTCGTCGATATCACCGGATTTGGCGGCGTAGGTTCCGGAAAAGACTTCGGAGGTCTGCACTGTCCAGGGAATCGCACTGTCGTTCACCCAGGGATACAAAGTGAAGTTTCCGGTCTCAAAACCCTCATCCGGAGGGGCCAGCAGGGTTACCGTGATGCTGCGGGTGGCGGTGTTACCGTCATCGTCGGTGGCGATCACCTTGATGCTGTGGGCGCCGCCGGCGTATCCAGCCGTATTCCAAACCCAGGAATATGGTGAACTGGTGTCGGTGCTTTTCAGAACGTCGTCGATGTAGAAGGCCACGCCGGTGATGTAGCCGTCGGTATCTGTTGCGGTGGCCGTGATGGTGATGCTGCTGTTTAGGTCATGCACAGAACCGCCGGCCGGGGCGCTGATGGAAACCGAAGGCAGGGTGGGATCGGTGGCCATCAGGGCGGAGTAGGCATTGATGCGTCCGCTGCCCAGTTGGCCGATGTAGCTTGAGTTTACACCGTAGTGGTCATCCGTGGTGCTCCTGATAATATCGGCCAAATCCGTGTTGCTGAGGGTAAGGCCATTACGGTGGGCGTAGGAAAGCACCAGAGCGGCTACTCCAGAAGTATGAGGACAGGCCATAGAAGTGCCTTGCAAAAAGTTGTAACTGCTACCGGTGTATGTGCTTAGCACTCCTTCCGCGGTAATGGTTGTTTCTCCGCCGGGGGCGGAAACGTCCACCCAGGTGTCGTAGTTGGAATACCAGGCCTTGGTATCTTCGTGGGTGGTGGCGGCAACGGCGAAAGCTCCGCTATAGCAACCAGGATACCACTGTCCGGAGGATCCATCATTACCTGCTGCATATATGGTTATGCCTCCGTCCATTACTGCTCCGCCGCCGTTGGCGTTGAAATAGTCGATGGCGTCCAGCACCACCTGATCGTATGCTCCCACTTGAGTGTAGCCCCAGCTGTTCTGGGAAATGGCCGCGCCATTGTCCGCGCCGTAAACAGGGGCGGTTTCAAATCCGCCGCTTGAGCTGCTGGTAAAAACTTGAGTGGACATGAGGCTCACGCCGCGGGTGGTACCGTTTCCACCGGCGATCCCGGAAACCCCGGTGGAATTGTTGTTTTCAGCAGCGATCGTGCCAGCCACGTGGGTTCCATGATAATGGCCAACGATGGTAGCGCTTCCATCCACAAAATTGTAGCCGTTAACGTCATCGATATAACCGTTTGAGTCGTCATCGATCCCGTTTCCAGGGATCTCTCCGGGATTGACCCATTTATTTAGGTCCAAATCAGGGTGATCGAGTTGAAATCCGCCGTCCTGCACGTCAACTATTACGTCCGGATGGCCTTTTTCGATGTCCCAAGCCTCGGGGAGGTCGATGTCCGCGTCAACCGTTCCGCCGGTCTGGCCGGTGTTGTTGTAGTGCCACTGTTCGCCGTAGCGCTGGTCGTTCGGGGTCCAGCGGGTCAGGGTTTCAGCGATGGCGGAAACTTCGTCCTGGTTCACGCTGAGCAGGGTTTTCTTGTATTCGGGCTCGGCCCACTGGACGTTGTTCTTCAGATCGCGGTAAGCCATTACGATGTCGCGGATGTCCGCGGAGCTGTCATATTCCAACTCGAACCAGAGATGCAGGCCCCATTCGATATGGCGCCAACCCCATTTGAGGTTTTTGCTCACGTCGCCGAAAACCGGAGTGATCCTGCTGATCCCGTATTCCAGGTTTAGGGCATCCAGCTCTTCGAGGCCGAAGCTGGCCAGGGCGCCGTCCTGATATTGAAAACTTTGCGCCAGCGCGGAATTCTCCTCGCTGAGCTTGATCCTGATGTGGCCTTGTTCCATGGCGCTGTCTGGAACCTGGTAGATGTCGATGAAAGGCCGCTCGCCAAAGCGTGGCGCGGCCGAAAAAGCGAAGGTGCCAATGATGGCGATCAGCAGAGTGAGCAGGAATTTTCTTCTGTTCATGGTCCTTTTTATACTCCTTAGGTGCTTGCATTTTGTCTGTTGTAGTTCTGAATTGCATGTTTGCAGAATCTGATGAAAAAGCAGGGGAACTGCGTTCATTACTCGATCCACAGGTTGTGAACAAGTATAGCGCACAGTGTTTTTGATAAACCTGAAGAGGGCAACATTCTGTCAATCAAAAAATTGACCGGAGGCAAAAGGTTTTTTTTGGCTATGTTTTGTTTTATCCCTGGTTAATGCAACTGGTCACAAGGTGAATTTAATTTCTCATCAGGGCAGGCTACATCGTATCGCTTGTTTAAGAGGCTCATCAGGCAATCGTGTGTCGCTGCCAGTGTCACCTGATCTTGGCTGCCCGTAGAACCTCGCGTCTGCCCTCGCCCGGATTGATCTCGAAAAAGTAAATACCCGGGGCAACATCGCGTCCCTGGGAGTCTTTGCCGTCCCAAACTATCAAATTGGCGCCAAAGGAAAGATCTTCTCTGATGAGTTCTGATACCAGCTGCCCTCTCATATTGTATATGCTTACCTTGATTTGGCGCAGGGTCGGGGTGTTGCTAAGGAGCTCGATGGATGCCTGGTGGGTGAAGGGGTTGGGATAAACGCTTTGCGGCACTAAAAGCTCGGGATCCGGAGTTTCCCCGCTGCCGGGCGCGCGATAGACTTTTTGCAGGTACAGCATTGGCGAGGAGCCGCATCCGCCGTAGGCTGACCTTCCCCACAGCACATAGGCGCCAGAGTTGATCTCTGCCAGTTGGTTAAAGGCGGTGTATCCTTCCGGATCGATAACATGATCGCCGGGGAGGCAGGGCTCACCTTCTGCGGTGAAGCCGAAATGGCTGAGATCTCCGTAGGGTTGCCGGAACAGGATGATCTGTACCGCGCCGGCTGGAACCACGCCGACAGGATATCCGGAGTGGGTGTAAGCAGGATCAGGGCTGATCTCCTCCCGCCACGCGAAATTGCCCGCGAAATCGTATTTGAGGAATTCCAAACCCGGTAGATACGTGTAAAATCCCGTGTCGTCACAGGAAACCAGCTGGGCGTTATCATAGAAAGGATAACCGTATCCTCCCCATTGCGGCACTCCGTTTGTATCGTACATTTGGATGAACACGTCGTAGTTGTCGTATCCACGGAACAAGTTGCAGCTTACCAGGAGCCCCGCGGGCGTGCTGAGGGCGCTGCCAAAGCCCACGCCAACATAGGGAGGCCCGAACTCACAGAGGGGTTTTCCCCAGGCCGGAAAACCTGGGGCAGGATCGCCGTTTTGGTCGAACCTGAGCAGCATGATGTGGCTGGAGCCGCCGTATTCCTGGAGCTCGTAGAGGATGAGATCTGGCGCGGCCAGGCGCAGCCATAACTGTCCCTCCAACTGGACCGCGCTCCTGTCCAGCAGCAGTTTGCCGTTCGGGCCCCAGCAGAGTTCCCCGTTCTCGACGCGCTGGCCCACTATATACTGGATGGCGCTGCCAGAAGTGCTCATATCCATAATCGCGACCAAAGCATTGCCGTCCGCTCTCAACTGCAGTTTATAGTTGTTGGTGTCGTTCACCTGAAAGAGCTTCAGCCCGCCCTCACTCCATTTTTGGCGGCCATAAACGTCCAGCCTCTGCGCCCTCAGCTGCCAGGGACCGGATTGTTCCCAAACTATCACGGCTGAGCCGTCCTCCAGGCTTACGGCTTCGAGCTTTTCCAGCCCCGCCATTTCACCCGAAGCGGGGATCCTGCCCGGAACGGACAAGAGTTTTACTCCTTGCGGACTTACGATCTGGTATTCAAGATGGCCGCCACGGTCTGCAGGGTTCCAGATATCGCTGAAAACCGACCAGACCACGAGGGCGTTGCCGCCCAACCGGCAGATCCGGGCCTCAACCACTTCCGCGGCCGTCCCTTCCCTTACGGTGACAGGATCCTGGGCCACTTCCCCGGAGGCGGAGATGCTGATGCGTCTGATCGCGGAGGAGCCAGTTGAACGTGTTCCGTAAAACAGGCACATTCCGTCCGCAGCCACCAGCGCGGCTGGATGCGAGATCAGATCATCAGCTAGAGTGCCGGAGTCAAAAACCAGTTGCTCCTCTGGAAGCGTAAGGCCAGCGCCAGCCACCACCTGGAAGTAGATCTGGAAATCTGAAGTGTTGAGCCCCCCGGCATTGATCTGAAGATAAACCTCTCCTGACAGGCCTCTGTGCAGGGACAGCCGGGTGTAAAACTGGCTGAAGGGGGTTTGGTCCATGGCGATGGAGGCGTCCACCTGTCCCAGGTTGCCGAGGCTGTCCAGGCTTCGGACCCTGACGACGGCCTCCGCTTCGGTGTAACAGAGCAGGAAAGTGTCATTTTGCCAGTAAACCGCATCGAAACTGACCATGCTGACCCCGGCGCAGGAACCAAGCTCCAGTTCCTGCGGCCAAAGCTGCTGCCCCTGTTGGCTGAAACGCTGGGCGTGGAAACCATCCCCGCTGCGGTAGAACATGATGAAGGAATCATCCGGCAAGCTGATCAACCGGGCGCCTTGGATGGCTGTCCCGGAGGGGAAGTTGAACTGCCACTGCGGCGTGAGCTCGGGATCATGGCAAATCAGGCTGGAGCCCTGGTCCGAAGCGCGGTAAGCCAGCACCATGTTACCATTGGCCAGACCCAGCATGGTGTAATAGCAGTTGGTGTGGCTCGTGCTGACATGGAGGTCCGAGCTCAGGGCACGGTTGCCCGCGGCGTCCAGATGATTCAGCTTGAGGCCGGTCTCATGGCTGGGGTCCGAGCGATGGTAATAAACTCCGCCGGCCGCGTCCGCGACACAGGCCAGGCGGTCGTTCGCGCTCCAGTATTGGAACAGCCGTGTGTAGTTCCCCTCCCAGAGGGAGTTGCCGAGGGGATCGAGCTTGAAAGCGTAAGCGCTGTCAACGTCATGGGTCAGGGTGGCCACGATGATGAAACAACCGTCGCTGGTGGCAGCCATCGAGATGTAATCGCCCGCCAGGATCAGCGGTTGGCTCCAAACCGGTTCATGAGCCGGGGTAAACCATTGGTAGCGAGTATGATACATGGTCCCGGTGGTTTCCCGCCAAAACAGGAAGTAACCGCCGCCAGGAATCTGGTAACTGGTTCCCCAGAATTTGATGTTGTCGTAGCGGGCAAGTTCCAGAGGCTGGTCCCAAACCTGGCGCGCGCCCAGGCTGGCGGGAATGATGGCCAGCAGAGTGATAGCCAGAAGAACAGTGAACTTTATGTGTTTCATTCTTTTTCCTTGTAGCCTTAGCACTGCCAGCTGATCCTGGCTGGCTTGGGTTCGTCCGGAACGGATACCTCGAGCAAGGCCTCCAGCATGCGTTCGCATTCTTCGCCTGCGGCAAGTTCCAGCTCGTCCCAGCCGGCCTTGGTCCCCAGCCGGTGATAGGCAAGGGCCCAGCGCGCCAGGGTATCCTTGCTCTGGGTTTCGATCTGGCGCGCCAACGCTTGGATAAAGGGTGCTTTCCAGTCGTTGAGCATCTTGCGGTGTTTTCTGCTCATTTTATTCCATTCCCGGTTGGTCAGCCGGCCCTGGTTCGCACAAACAAAATGAACTTATCATGACTTTCATCATCTTTTCCATCCCGTTAACCTTATCTTGGGGGGGCAAAAAAGTCAAGAGTTGTTTTCTCCGGGTCACGTAAAGGCTCAGCCCAGTACGAAACTGGCCAGGCTGAAGTAGATGCTGATGGTGAAGAGGTCGCTGATGGTGAGCGCCAGCGGACCCGAAGCGATCTTGGGATCCAGCTTGAGGGCGTGCAGCGCGGAGGGGATGAACAGCCCCACCAGGTTGGCCGTAACGAGGGTGAGAACCAGTGAGCCGCCCACCACCAGGGCCGGGGCGACCTCCTTTTGCCAGAGCCAGACCACGCCGCCTACCAGCACGCCGCAGCCCAAACCCAGCAGCAAAGCGGTGCCCAGTTCTTTCATGGCTTCGCGGGTGAACCACTTTAGCGTGGGTTTCCGGTGACGCAGGGCCTGGATGGTGACGGTCATGGACTGCATGCTCACGCTTTCGCCGAGGCCCAGGATCAGCGTTAGAAAGAAGGACAGCACCAGGGCCACGGCCAGCACGTGCTCAAACCTGGAGGTCATCACCGCGCTCAGCAGCCCGCCCGCCACCGAGGCCAGCAGCCAGGGAAAGCGCAGGCGAAAGGCCTTCAGTGGCGAGGCTCCGGAGATCTGCGAAACGCGGTAGCCGATGGCTTCAAACACTTCGTCCACCTGGTCGCGCTCCATAATGTCAGCCACATTTTCCGTGAGCGAGGTGGCATCGATGATCCCCACCAGATGTTTGTCGCCGTCCACCACCGGCATGGCCAGGTATTTGTGGACCACGAAATCCGCCATCACATCCATCAGTTCAGCTTCCTGGCGGATGCAGCGCACCCGGTGGTCCGCCACGTCATTCAACCGCGCTTCCAGCTTTGCTGTAAGCAGCATCCGGGTGGAAACCACCCCAGTGAGCTTGTTGTCGTCATCCACCACATAAAAGTAGAGTATCCTGGGCTTGGTCTCGCTGAAGCGGATAAAGTCCAGCGCTTCGCGCACCGTGGCTGTTTCGGGAAAGGCGATGTAGTCGCCGTGCATCAGGTCTTTGATTGGCTGCTGGCCGATTCCGTCGCTCATGAGGGGGCTCCTTTGTGCTTGAACCCACTTTTGCGTTCCGGGGCGGTCTGTCAAGCCGGGAATGGTTTTATTAAAAAAGAGGGAGCTCTCAGGCTCCCTCTTGTGCGATATTGTATCGAAGGTTGAAGGTTCGGCACGCTTCCCGGAGGCGGCGCGATTTCTGTTAATCCACTTTGATCGCTTTTACGCGGAAGAAGCTTTTGTCGGAGGTGGTCCCGACAGGATAGGTCGTGTTGGAAGTGCTTTCCAAAAAACTCCAGTCACCATAGGGGTCGGTGGCGCTGTAAACCTCGTAACCTGTGGCGCCGTCCACAACCGGCCAGCCAAGGTCGGCAAGGCCGGTAACGGGATCGAGGGTGATGCTGATCTGCGGTTCCGGCAGGTATTCGCCCACGAAGATGTTGTTGACCATGAAGTCGTTGTCGGCGTTGGAAGCTGTGGAGCCGGCGTAAAAGGCGATCCTGATGTGGCCGGTGTGGTCCGCGAGGGGGATGGCTACCAGTTCGCCACTCGGGCTGATATTATTGAGCACAAAAGCAGAGCCGGTGTTGTTCCATTCCCGTACGATATTGGCCGTGCTCCAGCCAAAACCGTCGCCGATCAGCACGGCGAAGCGGTCATCGGTTCCAGCCGGGTCAGGTGGCGTGCCCGTGGGTGGTTGGCCATACTTCAGCCAAGCCAGGTCGAAAGTGAGCCAGGCATCCGGATCGTTCACATTGAGCAGCGGCGAGACCAGCCAGCCGTTGATGGTGCCCCAGATGTTGATCCGGGCTGCTTTATCCGGATTGGCGGTTGTATTCAGCCAGTCATCCTGTACCCACATGCTGTTTGGAACAAGGGTTACAGGGTCAGTGAGCTCTCCGCCCCACCTCTGCCACGCGTCGGAGGGCGGGAAGGAGGCTGCGTCGAAACTTTCCGTCCAGGGAAATATTGTGATGGCGGGATCGGCCAGGGTGGTGAAAGTCCAGGTGGGACAGGCGAGCGCGTTGCCAAAACTGTTGTGGGGGATCACCCGCCAGGAATAGTTGGTGCCATAGGCCAGATAGTCAGCAGGGTCGTAGCTGGTGCCGGTGACCACCAGATTGTTTTCGATGAATTCCACCGGGTCCGTTTTCCAGAGCGAGAAAAGGTAATGGTCCGGCGCTCCGCCGCCGCTGCTCCAGGAAAGGTTGGTTTCGATGGCCACGTCCGTCTCCAGGTCCTCCGGATTCGGCAATGTCGCGGGCGGCGGCACATCTGTGACCGGGGTCATCAGCCAGATGTTGGGATGATAGTTATACCGGCTACCGCTGGTTGTGGGGAAGGAAGAGTCACTGGTTTTGTACACCGATGAATAGCTGACAGAACTGCCATAAAAGCTGGGTGGGCCGCCCACCTTGGAGCCGTCCCTGTTTTCCCAGAGGATCTCGATGCCCCAGTTCTGGCCTTCAGTATAGGTGTAGTTGAATGAGGTGGAGAATTCGATTGTGTTCCAGCCGGGGCCGTTCCAGGTTACGCTGCCCTCATAGACATAGGTCCAGCCTCCGGTGGGAGGGTTGGGATAAGCTGTTTCACCGCTGGAATAAGTTGGATTGTAGGCATAGCGCATGTAGACGCGCTGGCTGTCCATCACGTAGTTGCTGATGGTGCTGGACACCTGAAAAGCCAGGCCGGTGATCTCGATGGTGCCGCTAACGCCGGCGGCAGCGAGCTCGTCACCGGTGTAGATGAACTTGCTCCAGCCATAGTTGTTGTAACCGTAGGTCGGCACCTTGTTCTGGGTGGAGGTGCCCGATCCGATGAAGTAATCATCCGCCGCCAAAGCGGAAATCAGGATCGCGCTAACTAAGACTATCAAAGCGATATTCTTCATGATTTCTCCTATTTAATGATGGTTATCTTTCTGATTTGCCGCGAATCACCGGCTTGCAGGCGGAGGTGATAAACCCCGCTGGCCACGGCTTGTCCGAAGTCGTCGGTGCCGTTCCAGACCAGGTCGTGGCTGCCTTTGGCAAAAACGCCGGAGGCGAGGCTGCGCACTTTCTGACCGCGCAGGTTGTAAACATCCAGTCGGACGGAGCCTCGGAACGATGTTTCAAACTCGATCGTGCAATTGGCCGTGAAGGGATTGGGCCAGATCCCGGTGATCCCGGCTCCGATTTCCGGCAGGGCGGGATCGTCATTGGCCACGGGCTCCAGCTCGAACCAATCCGCGATATCGGCCATCCATTCAGCCCGGTCGGCTGGATCGGAAAGCTGCGAAAGATCGAAACTGAAGTAGAAGGCGCGGTAGATCGGGAGTTCGAGGGCGGTGGCGCAGACCCCGTTTTGCAGATAGGCGTGGCCTCCCACAGGCCCGTCCTCAAAGGTGAAGGCTGCCACAGCCCCGATCTCGGGATACTGCACCTGGTCCGCGTAGGCATCCGGGCATTCATCGTAGTAGAAGATGCAATCCGGTGAGTTGGCATAGACGTCGTATTCGGTGTTGGGCATACCGATGGGGGAGTTGGTCCGGCGCAGGATGGTGCCGTTTTGATAGGTGAAAACATCCGGCCCGGCCAGGCCGTTTGTCCCGCCGCCTACTCCGGTAGCCACATAATGCGCTCGGAAATAGGCGTTGAGCATCTTGCGCATCACGCTGTCGTTGGGATGGGCGTGAGTGTTGAAGGCCCAGCCGTCGGAGGCCATGAAAACGTTGCGCGGCGCAGAGATCGTGCCTCCTTCCAGCCAGTTCATCAAAGCCACGCTGAGGCTGTCGGCGCGGCTGCCCTGGCTGCCGGTGGTGGCGTAGATGAACACCGCCTGATACTGGTCCGGGATGCTCCAGGAGGGATATTCCTCCCAATCATAGATGTCGTAGTCAAAGTCGAGGGCGTCGAACTGCTGAGTGTAAAAGGGCAGTTCCGTACGCTGGTAGTCCTGGTTGCCGGAGATCGCCAGCAGCACTGTGGCGCTGGCGCTGGGCAGGATTTTGAAGCTGAAGCTCTCACCCGGGGCGCCGGAAGGCAGGGTGCCGCTGTTGTTCAGCTCGTCCGCGGCGCTGAAATAGTAGCGCAGTTCGCTGCCCAGCGGAATTTCCGGCAGGTCAAAGCTATAGAAGGCTCCCTGAACTGATGTCGCCGCCAGGCTCTGCCAGCCGCTGCCGTAATTGTAATGCAGGTTGCAGGCGCTGATGGCGGAAAAGTCGATCACATTGGCGGTGAGCACGGGATTCTGGTTGAAAGTGTTGCCCGGCTGGTCGTGGCTGAACACGGGCGGCTGGGTGTCCGCGGCGTTGAAAAAGCGCAGCACCAGCCCGTCGTGCAGCAGGTTTCCGGCTGGCTCCACCCCCACATAGTTGTTGTTTTGCACGATCTCGCGCAAATAGGGCAGGCCGATATCGGCGCTGGCGTTTTGGATGGCAACTGTGGCGCTGAGTCCGTTGGCGTGCGGCACTATGCCGGGGATCTGGCCCGTGTGCGTGGTGTGGTACTGCATCACGATCTCGCCGTTCTCATACAGGATCACCTGGAATTTGAGGATGGGGCTGCCGCCTGTTCCGGCATAAAACCTGAGGTTGTGCCACTGGATGATGGTATAGCGGTCCGGCGCGCTGCCAAAGGTCTCAAAATAGATGTCGGAGACTCCCTGCTCAGCCAGCAGGTCATCCCAGTAAACCGCTATCAGCCCAGGCATTTGGGCGTAGCCCGGGATGGGATACATGTAATTGAACATGTTGCCGTCGTTATCCCAGTTCTGGCCGGGATAGGGATTGTACCAGGTGTTGGGCTCCAGCAGCAGTTCGCCGTTGATATCCACGTAGGCCTCGGTGTACTGGTAACCGTAAAAGGGAAAGGCAAATCCCAGCGGGATGGGCTCGCTGAAATTGTCGTCGCCGGCAAAGCTGGGAACCTGGTGCATGATGCTGGAAGCGCCGGTTGCGCTGATGTCCTGCCAGTCATAGACAGGCCCGCCGGGCGCGTTACTGTCGATGAAGCTGTAGCCGAAAGCGTCCGGTCCGCCCTGAGTGACTCGCAACACCACGCTGAAGGCCTGGGTGAGAATGTTGTTGGCGAGGTTACCGTCGGTGTTGGCGATCTCAAAGGTGATGCTGTAATCGCCTTCCGCGGCAATGGTGCAGGGCTGGGAGAAAAGCACATCGACGCTGGCGTTCTGAGCTATGGTGGCTGGTTGGAAGGCCTGGCTGGTCCAGATAGAATTGTTCTGAGCGTCGCGCACGCTGGCGCTCAGTTCCAGGATGTCATTGAAACTGCTGTCGCCGCTGTTACTCACCGTCACCCGCGGGGTGAAGGGCAGGCCCAGAAATTGGATCTCCATCGGGCTGTGGACCTCGGTCACGGCCAGATCGACAGCTGGAGGCGGCAGCACGGTCACGTTCAGCACATCGTCATCACTGAGTCCGGAAGTCCCGTCGTGCAGGGTGAAAGTGATGTCTTCGCTGCCGTTCCAGTCCGGGCAGCTGAATTCCACATTCAATCCGGTAATGTCCACCAGCACGTGTACAGCGCCGGTGGAAGTGATCGAGGCGGTGTTCAAAGCCGTCGTGGTGATATAGGGGGTGAAATCCAGGCTGAGGCTTTCGCCCTGGATGAAGGTCACGGAGTCCGGCAGGTCCAGAACCGGCTGGATGATCTGGGGCTGGCCCACCTTCAGGTCGTCGATCAGGATCCCGTAGTTTTCGCATTCCCAGAGGAAGCCAAGATAGATGGCCTGTCCCGTCCAGGGGGCCAGGCTGAGCCGGATCTCCTGATAGGCGGTGCCGATCGCGGCAAAATCGCCCAGTAAAGTACTGAAATTGCCTATTGCCGTGCCGCTGGTGGAAACCCAGACCTGCAGGGGCTCGGTGCTGATCCAGCTGCGGGTCCAGAACATCAGGCTGTCGCCAGCCGTCACCTGGATCTGCGGCGTGATCAGCCAGTCGCTGTTCTGGTTCGGGAAATAGTTGTCGCAAAAGGCGGCGCGGCTGCCACTGTGGGCGTGGGAGGCATTGTCCAAATTGCGCCAGCTTAGGCCGTCGCCGTCGTCGTGAAAGCTCCAGCCGGGGGGCAGGGTGCTGATCCCTTCAAAATCCTCGTCGATCTGCCACTGCCCGAAAACCGGGAGCAGGCAGGCCAGTAGTAACATTATCAGATACGCTCGTTTCATGCTTACCTCTTATCGGTGAAACTGAGCAGCGGTTCCTCTATCTGCATGAACCACTCGAGTTCTCCGCAGACATCTCCTCCCAGGGAACGGTTGTCGCCCCAAAATACGCTCAGGCTGCCGCTGCTTTTGTGTTTGAGGGCGCTGTCAATATCCCCCAGATGGATGTTTTCATTCGTGCCGAGGCAGATCAGGCCGGCTTTGCGGCCGTCCGCGCCCCCGCTTTCGATGGCCCGGGCCAGATGTTCAGCTCCCCGCGCCGCGCTGAAATCACGGATCTCGTTGTTCTCGATCCGCAGCACGGGACGCAGCACCTCTTCGCCGCAAACGTGGATCCTGTCGCTGGCCAGGGTTCCGTGCATGCTCGCTGGCTTCGGTACGATCAGGATCTCGCCGCCGGGTAGGTTGATTACCGGCGCCTGGAATTCGTTATCCCCGAACGAGCCGCATTCGGCCGCGATCCTGGCGATCCCGAAATGTAGCGAACTGCCCTTCCCGCTTAGGGTTACGGTTTCGTAACCCCGCAATACCCGGCACTTGGACAGGGTTTGCCGGCAGAGCTTGGGAAAGTCGATATCCAGGGCTTGCCAGAATTGGATCTCGTTTTGGATGGCCCCCTCCGACAGCGTATCCTGCAGAAGCCCGGGCATCATGGCCACGCGGATACCCCGCTGGCGGATAATCTGTTTCGATTTTTCCAGCATGCGGTTGCGCAAGGCCAGTTTCTGGGGATCGCGCAATTCCACGAACCGCGCTTCGCCATTGAGATTCAGATACATGTCCGCGGATCTTAGCTGCCGGTTCAATTCCTCGTAATCGGCCTTGAAGGCGGCCAGAGAATACTGCTTGTACTTGGCCTGCAGGGTTTCCAAGTCTTGATAGATCAAAGTGCAGTGAATGCCGCGGCGCCCGGCTTCCAGCATCAGTTTTTCCACCAGGGGGAAGTTGAACTTTCCGCTCACCACCACGAAACGCTCCCCCGGCTTGAGTCTGAATGCCTCGTCGATCAGCTTGGCGGCTATCCGGGACAGGTCGATCCGGTGGTTTTGTTCCATGATCCCGTTGATGATGGCCCGGCTGTTAAGAAGATTGCCATTGGCTTCCAGGCCGATCGAGAGATCCAGAACATAGGCTTTGGCCGTGGCGCGGTAATATACCTCGCGGTTGCCGGATTGGGGTGCTTCCTCCAGCTCCAGCAGGCCTTCTTTCAGCATCTTGTTCAGGTTGTAGTGGATCTTCTGCTTGCTCTGGTCAAAAAGTTTCGCCAGCTGCTGGCAGGTCGCGGGAGCCGGGATCAACTCCTTGAGCAAAGCGTATTTCAACGGGCTGCCTAATTCCTTCAATTGGGCGTGACGCTGTATCAGTTGCAGGTTTTTAATCATCTGGGCCACCTTGGGGGGAGTTCTTTTTCTATTTGGATACCAGCCTTCAGAATCCAGATTTTTAGTCAAGAACTTTTTGACCAAATCTCCGGATGTATCCAAGGCCTTTCCTGCGATCATTACGGGATCAATACGGGATCAATACGGATTTTATCCGTATTGATCCCGTATTTATCCCGTAATGATACTGGGGGCCGACTGGGGAAAAGGCGAAAACAAAGGAGAAAGTTTTCGAAAATTTTCGACCAAAACTTGGACGCGTTTGACTGTTTCACCCAGACCACAGGGATCAACGTATCTAGAGAATGAAAAGATTAATTGAGAAAAGACTTGACGTATATCGCCAAGCTGTGAAAGTTCGTTACTTGGTCTGGTCGTACGTATCTTGTGATAAACAGGGAAACAAGATGATCTGTGAACATACTAAGGGACCAAAGGATATGATCCGCATATACCCTTTGTGGATATAATAAGAGGTGTGCCATGCGAGGAATGTTGATTGTGTTGACCCTGATGGTTACCACTTTGTTGGTTGTTAGCTCTGGCTGCATCACATGTCTTAAGATAGTGGCCAAGCCGGAGTTCAATCCTTCAGGCGGTAACTACTATTTTCCCCAAGATGTGACGATAACCTGTGAAACACTGGGAGCAACCATTCATTACACCTTGGACGGGAGCAATCCCAACTCCGCCTCAACAGAATATTCCGGACCAATAAGCATTTCTCAGACGACAACCATCAAGGCAAAAGCTTTCCGAGAAGGCTGGGCGAACAGCGCGACGGCAAGCGCGACCTATGCCGTTTTATTCACACCTGTTCAGATGGTCACCGTTCCCGGCGGCACCTATATCATGGGCGATACCAGAGGAGAGGGATGGATTTCTGAGCTGCCCACGCACAGCGTGACCCTGAACCCCTTCCAAATCGGCAAATACGAGGTCACCCAGGCTGAATGGCAGGCTGTGATGGGTTGGTGGGATCCCGATCCGGGTGCTTGGGGTCAAACTTATGGCGTGGGGGACAACTATCCGGTATACTATGTATCCTGGTACGAAATCCTCAAATACTGCAACGCGCGCAGCCTGGCCGAGGGGCTTACGCCGGTCTACAGCATCTCAGGATCCACCGATCCAGCGGATTGGGGCCCTGTGCCCACCTTCAACAACTCCAACTGGAACGCCGTGCTCTGCGACTGGAACGCCAACGGATACAGGCTGCCGACTGAAGCGGAGTGGGAATACGCCGCCCGGGGAGCGACCAACGACCCGGATCATCTGTATTCAGGCAACGACGTTATCGGTACCGTGGCCTGGTATCAAGACAATGGCGAAAACTCCACTCATCCTGTTGGCGCCAAGGCTGCCAATGGCATTGGCGTTTACGACATGAGCGGCAACGTCTATGAATGGTGCTGGGATTGGTATGCCTGGAACTATTACAGCAGCAGCCCCGCCAACAATCCTGCGGGGTCTGCTTACGGGAATACCCGTCTGTTGCGTGGTGGAAGCTATTACGGCAATGCCAGCCTCTGCCGGGTGTCTACCCGCAACAGCTTCGAGCCAAACGGCCCCTTCCGCTACGGCGGGTTCCGTCTCTGCAGGGCTATAGATTGATTGATTCTTGGCTTCTGGCAATGATGGTAGCGCAGCATTCCGATGCTGAGTTATTGGTGTGAGGTTACTAGGGGTTTTATGATTTTCGCATGATCGGCATCATGCGCTACGGGGTGCGGCATTCCGAGGCTGCGAATGATGTAAGCAAAAAAGCTATTGACAGAAAAGGGAGCGGCGAAAATCGTGACTCTCACTTGCGAAAAATATACCCAGCGCATAGCACAAGTCCCGAATTTTGCGGGGACTTATAGTTCTTTAGGAGGAACGATGTTATCCTGTTTACGGGATACTCGTACGAGTATCGCAGGGGATCAAGCGGAAGCTTTGTGCCCCACCAACCTGACAGCCAATTTAGCAGAAAACGCCCGCGCGCGGCTTGGCGGCTCTTTGATGAGCGGCTGTGGCCCGAAGGGGATTTTCTGTCTAAATAGTGGAGGAACCAGTGAGTAAATCCGAAAATCGCATCCGGATCAAGCTTAAGGCATACGATCATCGTTTACTGGACCAATCTGTGGCGGAAATAGTGAAAAGCACCCGTAATACCGGTGCGAAGGTCATTGGCCCGATCCCGTTGCCCACGGACAAGACCCTGTACACGATCCTGCGTTCGCCCCACGCTGACAAGAAATCCCAGGACCAATTCCAGATGCTGGTCCACAAGCGGCTGATCGACATCATGAACCCCACGCAGCAGACCACCAACGCTTTGAAGAAGCTGAGCCTGCCCGCCGGCGTGCATGTGGAGATCAAGGCCAATACAAGGAGTTGACCATGCTGGGACTTATCGGTAAAAAAATTGGCATGACGCAGATCTTTGACGAGAACGGCAAATTGATCCCCGTTACGGTGATACAGGCCGGGCCCTGCCGGGTTGTTTGCAA
>Ga0172377_10003496_pt1 | contig 16146 bp, 12 predicted proteins | sample Pumphouse3metaG_FD_119749 | JGI IMG/M metagenome (GOLD analysis project Ga0172377, IMG submission 119749) | Leachate microbial communities from a municipal landfill in Southern Ontario, Canada - Pumphouse #3 metaG | ecosystem: Engineered > Solid waste > Landfill > Unclassified | place: Canada...
TGAAAAGATAGATTCATGTTTGATTATGACAGATGACAATTTGTATAAACTCGGTTTACTTGACCCGTTATTAGCGTCTTTAGAAACAGGCCACATCAAGTTTGTTGTCTATCACAAAGTCGTTCCTAATCCTACAGTAACCAACGTTAAGGAAGCTTACAAAGTCTATTTGGACAACAAGTGTCAAGGCATAGTTGCTTTTGGTGGCGGTTCTTCAATGGATGCGGCAAAGGGTGTTGGTGCACTCGTTGCAACTCGCAATAAATCCTTCAAGCGACTGAAAGGCGTGCTTAAGGTGCATCGCAAGTTACCTCCTCTCATCGCTATTCCTACCACAGCAGGTACCGGTTCTGAAACCACTCTGGCTGCTGTTATATCCGATCCTGAGCACAGTGATAAGTACTCTATTATGGATCCAGTTTTAATTCCTAAATACGCGATCTTAGATCCTACGCTTCTCGTGAATTTACCTGGAAAGATCACCGCAACTACCGGTATAGATGCTTTGAGTCACGCAGTGGAAGCTTACATCGGATCAGAAAATACCAAAAAGACAAAGAAATTCGCTTTGGACGCTATCAAATTGATATATGAAAATTTGTTGCCTTCTTACAACGATCCTAAAAATTTAGTGTATCGTCAAAATATGCAGATAGCAGCATTTAAAGCAGGCGTTGCCTTTACCAGAGCCTACGTCGGATACGTTCACGCCCTCGCTCATTCCTTAGGAGCCTACTACAATACTCCTCACGGTCTAGCAATCGCAATAGTCATGCCTCACGTCTTGAAGGCATATGGCAAATCAGCTTACAAGAAGTTGGCAGAAATTTACGACTATCTAGGGTTGAAGGACGATTTGATTAAATCCAGAAAACAAAAGGCGATATTTGTCATTCAAATTATCATTCACATGAACAAGGAACTCGGAATTCCCAACAACATAAAGGGAATAGTCGAGAAGAAGGATATTCCTCACTTAGCTGCTCACGCCGCCAAGGAAGCAAATCCTCTCTACCCCGTTCCTAAAATCATGAATAAGAAAGAAATCGAAGCTTTGTATCTAAAGATTTTTAACGCTTAAAATACCATCGATAATTTCGAGCCTGAATATTGTGAAGTATTCAGGCTTTTTATGTGTTTTTCTCGATATTTATTGTTTATGTATTGACTAACTAATTACAAGTAAGTAACATATAACCAAGCGTAGAAAAAGATAACAATTCTTAAATACGAACAGAAATTTCTCAAGCTGAGATGAAATAGAGAAAGCTAAAAAAAGAATTTACCCCTTTGGAGCTTCCTAGGAAACTAGGCGATTGTAGATATCGATAAATCTTTATAGAGGTCTAGTTGATCCATGACTAGACAAATACAGGTGGCACCGCGATAATATTCGCCCTGAGGTGCTTTTTTTTATTCAAAAATAAAGGAGATTATTATGGAACTTATACTTAAAGACGGTCATGTAATTAATGCTGAAAAAGGCATAACCGGTTTAGACGCAGCTAAGATGATATCGCTGTCCCTAGCGAAAAAATGCTTAGCCGTAAAAGTTGATGGAGAGCTGTTGGATTACAGAGCTGAAATCAACAAGGGTGGAGATTTTGAAGTAGTAACTAAAGAATCACCCGATGCTCTTAGCGTGTTGAATCACACTTGTGCACACGTTCTTGCTCAAGCCATAACCCACATATATCCCGATGCGCAAATCGCATTTGGACCCGCTGTTGACGAAGGCTTTTTCTACGATATAAAATTCGCAGAACCCCTTTCGGAAAAGGATTTCCCGAAAATCGAAAAGGAAATGCGCAACATCGTTTCCGCAGGTTATCCTTTAGTTCGCAAAGATATCACCAAAGAAGAGGCAAAAGAGTTATTCAAAGGCCAACATTTCAAGTCGCTTCACGCTGAAGAGCTTGAAGGGCCCCTTACGGTCTATTCTCAAGGCGATTTTACAGATTTGTGTAAAGGTCCTCACGTCAAATCAGTTTCCCTTTGTAAAGCGTTTAAACTGACTTCAATCGCTGGAGTATACTTTCACGGCGATAAGAACAACGAACAGTTAACAAGAGTATACGGAACTTGCTTCTTCAATCAAAAAGATTTGGATGAACACATCAAATTAGTCGAAGAACGCAAAAAGGCTGACCACAGATTACTGGGTAAGCAATTGGATTTATTCATGCTCTCCGACTACGGTCCCGGTTTCCCTTTCTGGCTCAACGATGGTCTCGTACTGCGCAGAGAACTTGAAAACTACTGGATTAAACTCCACATTAAAAATGGATATCAAATAATCGATACTCCCATCATTCTTTCTAGAGAACTTTGGGAAACATCAGGTCACTGGGGTCACTACAACGGAAACATGTACACCACAAAGATCGACGATAGAGATTTCGCAATTAAACCCATGAACTGCCCCGGCGGTATATTGGTCTACAAGAATCACCCTCACTCGTACAAAGAATTCCCCATCCGTATCGGCGAACTCGGTCACGTCCATCGTCACGAAGCATCCGGTGCTTTGAATGGTTTATTCAGAGTTAGAAGCTTTACTCAAGACGATGCTCACTGCTTCGTACGCGGAGATCAGATTCAGTCTGAAATAAAGATTCTATTAAAGATATTTGACGAAGTATACAAAACATTTAACCTTCCTTATTACATCGTTCTTTCCACCCGTCCTGAAGAGGGATACATCGGTGAGATTGAAACCTGGGATAAGGCTGAAAAAGCTTTGAGAGAAGCTTTGGAAGACAACGATATTCCTTATCAAATCAATCCTGGAGACGGCGCTTTCTACGGTCCTAAACTCGATTTCAAACTTCACGATTCACTCGGTAGAATTTGGCAGTGCGGTACCATTCAATTAGATATGAACCTTCCCAAGAGATTCGAGTGCGTCTACACTGACGCTAACGGCGACAAAGTTGAACCCTTCATGCTCCACAGAGCTATCTACGGTTCGCTTGAACGTTTCACCGGAATTCTAATCGAACACTTCAAGGGAGCCTTCCCCACTTGGTTATCTCCTAAGCAAGTAGTCGTGCTTCCTGTTAACAACGATGCTCACTTAGAGTACTGCAAAAAAGTCAACGCTGCTCTTCTCGATGCTGACGTCAGAAGTCAAATCGATGACAGAGAAGAAAAATTAGGTTACAAGATTCACGATTGGCAAACAAAAAAGACTCCTTATACACTCGTTATCGGTGACAACGAAGTCAACGACAACACCGTTACTTACAGAGTCTATGGTGAGCGCAAGCAGATCACGGTAACTCTCGATGAATTCGTAAAATTAATACGCGAAGACATCACCCATAAAAAATTAGTTCGATAGGACACAACAAAATCCGCAGGAATTATCCTGCGGATTTTTTTAAATATTTTTAGCAGATTGAACTATTCAGCTTCCGTCTTTTCCGCCATAAATTTGTTATATAAATCAGTCTTTTGACAATTGATGCATTCCTGCTTATAAAAGGCAGTAAACTTATCGATAATATTGGCAAAATTGACCTTCAGTTCCTCTTTTCCAAGGCCTCCAGGTCTTCTGATCCAGTCGATGACGACCTTGCTCATGCCACCTACGACTAAAGAGGTTAAAACGTGAGATGAAAGGTGAATGTCGCACTCGGACAAGTTGAAGGAAATAACTTCGCGCAAGCGTTTTTCAAAAAGTTTGTCGACGACGCGATATAAAGATACGTTGCCGCTAGCATTTAGTTTAGGAACGATCATCTTGTAATTGTAACTTTCCTCAATCAAGTTGTTCATGAGCAACTTGGAGTACTCTACTGTGAACTCGTTGGAGTGAAGTTCCTGTTTGGTGCGCTTTATGATGCTCGAAACAACCAGATTCACTATATCCTCAGCTAGTTCTATCTTAGACATATAATAATTGTAAAAAGTAACGCGCGAAACGTTTGCTTCTTTACAAATCATAGAAATATTTATTTTGTCGAATGTATTTGTGTGCAGTAAAGTTATTAAGCTTTTACGCAAATGATGCTTCGATTTTCTAATTCTTAAATCCACTTCCATAAAATGAAGTCCTCCTTATCCGGTTTTGTTAACATATGTATGTTATCATGCGCTATTTACAGTTGCAAGATATATGTATAGTTAATTTTTTTGCAAAAAAAGATATCCCAATCAATGAGATATCTAAAATTTAATAGCCTTGTGAATTAAATACAATTATTAATATTTTAATAAGATGTTTTTTAATAAATTTGTATTTTACGCCTCAATTCTCGCTCCTGTTCCTTCAGTTGTGAAATTTTCAGGACTATTCCCACTGAATGTAGTGAGTGAATCCACATAGACAACACCAGAATAACTCGCGACAACCGCGGCGTCAGTTGAAACGTTGTCAGCAAATACAGAGTCGACAATTTTTGCTACTGAACTATCGTAAATATACATAGCCCCACCATTGGTTCCTGCAGTATTACCAACAAAATTGCATCCTTCAACATAAACAGCTGAAAGTATGTCGCTCATGTTGCTCCAAGAGGAATCTATTAATGCGTAATCGGTCTCATTGGCAACAGCTTGAGATGCTCTATCAATTGCATAAATAGCACCGCCAGCTGTACCAGATTCATTGCTGTTAAAATCGCAATTGAAGAAAGATGACATAGCGCCGTAATCAGTAAAGGCGGCTCCACCTTTTAAAACTGCATAATTATCGTCAAACGAGCAATCAGTATAGATGCTGTTGGTCCCTGCTCTATCTAAAGTCGCAGCCCCATATTCAGCTTCATTGTTTTGGAATGCTACATTTGTGTAAGTTGGATTACCACCGTGGTAGGTGTATGTTGCACCACCTTCAGAAGCGTAGTTATCTTCAAATACGCAATTTTCAACATTGGTGTCGAATCCTAATGTTGGTTCATAATCAGGTCTTACACGTTCTCCGCCAAGGTAATTGAGCAACCCACCACCTTTGCTGTCGTATATTTCTCCGTCTACTCCATCCGCATAACCATCCATAACGCTGAAACCGTCTAACGTTGCATCATCTCCACCTATTAATACGTGATAGCAATTGTCGGTATCATCTTCAACATCGCCAATTTCTCCGGAGAGGACAGTCGTATTGGTTTCGTAGTCTCTTTCGCTAAACGAAGTCTCTAAGCCATCAAATCCTCCATATACAGAGACACCAGATCTCAAGATAAAATGATCATCTCTAGATTCACCAGGAACATATGTTCCTTCTTTGACCCACACTTCAACTTCTTCATTAGTATTCTCATAAGAAGCATTTGCGTAGTCTATTCCAGTTTGTAAATCGCTGTATGCCGTTTGCCAACTGCTGCCATCTCCCGATACGCTCTTAGAATTGTCAACGTAGACTCTTGAACCTACAGACACGGCACTTTCCGAAGAAACAGGGTTGGAAATATCCATTGAATTTATCTTATAACCCCCGGCTGTTTGTATATCTTTTAACGAGGAATATATAGTTTCATAATCTTCTTCAGTCCTATTTATTTTATCGGAGAGTTTGTATCCCATGTCTCCTCCAGTTGAAGAAGAACCTACCGCAGAAGAGTTTTTTAAATAACTAAAGTCTGCATTCTCGGCATCTTTGAATAGAGGATCTGAAGAAGTATTTCCTTCACCTTCGTAACCCTGTTGCACTACTGAATATGTTATGTAAGGATTGCATTCGTTGTAGTTGTAAACATCAATTTTATCTTGATCACAATTGTTTCCCCACATGACTGAGTCAATGACGATTGGATCGTTGAACGGTCCAGTTCCTTGGTACAAGCAAGCACCTGCTTCATCAGCTGTATTGTTGTAAAATGTCGTATTTGAAATAATAGGATTAGCAACACCATCGTTTCCAAGCGCTGCTCCGGATTGAGCGTAGTTATTTGAAAAGAGACAATTTTCTATCAAAGGAGTCCCACCGTAATCGTTATAGATGGCGCCACCTTTACCTGCGGTACACTGATTGCCATCGAAAACACAATCGACAAATAGCGCTTCCGCATACATATCAATTGAAATACCACCGCCTCTTCCAGAGGCAATCTTATTGCTTATTGTAGTATTTATAAATGTAGGTAAATCGCCGGATTCATCATTTCCTTGAATGTAAACACCAGCACCTTTTCCACCTGAATTTTCAGTGATTGTGCAATTCTTTATTGTAGGAGCTACTTCCCAAATTATAATTCCATTGCCGTTTTCTGAACTTGCTGCGTCACCTTCGGTTATTGAATTTGGATCAGCGTGACCCACTCCACTTTCTTCTGAATCATCTCCGGTTATTTCACTTTCTGGGGGAAGCTCGCCTTCAGGTAAATCGTTATCTCCGCTCGGTATTTCGCCAGGGCCAGACATTCCAGAAACGTTCATTGCTCCATCTCGAATAACGATTCCATCTAACAGGTTATTCGCTGCGACAACCACCTTAGTAGAATTGTCAGACGAATCGTTTTTGATTCCAATATCCCCAGATAGATTCGTTATATTGTTAACGTAATCTCTCTCTGATAATTCGGTCTCATTACCTTTAAAACCTCCGTAGACAGACACGCCGTCTACCATTTGGAAACTTATATCGCTGTCGTCAGTCTCGGTAGGATAATAAGTACCTTCGGCAACCCAAATTGAGTCACCGTCTTCGGACACGGAAAGCGCATCGGTGAGTTCAGTATAGGCATTACCCCAAGTCGATCCGTTATTTTCTCAATCAGCATCTGTATCAACGTATAGTATCCCACCTGCACTGTAAGCACTTGAAGTAGAATCATCAGAACCGCACGAAGATAAACCAAAGATTAAAAAACTCATAGACAGAACGGTAAGCAACTTCTTCTTTTTCATACATTTCTCCTTTGAAACTCTCATATTTACCTTGTCGTACCCGATAATACAGTTATGTATTTACCTGTTTTTAAAAAAATGAATTAAATCCATTATTTACTGGATGTGCAACAATTAAATCGAGAAATAAGGAAAGATGAATATGTCATCTTTTCTTACTACTTAATATTAGTCTTCACAGTTATAATTTACTTAAGGCAAACAAAAAACCACATTTCTGTGGTTTATAATAGTAATTTTAAAAGTTTGATCGTTTAAATCTTACTCTCCCAAACCTTCTAAGCTGTTCGTTTCAACATTTTGTTGAGCGGGAGTCTGAGTATTTGCGGCATTTCCAGCAGCGACATTTTGATACTCAAGCACAGCGGTTAAAGGGACAAAAGTGCAAATCGCAACAAATAACATCACTGACGAAACGATGCCAGTTATCTTCATTTTCTTGTCGAAACCTTTGTAGTGATTTTTGACTAACTTTTCTTTCATTTGTCTCATTATTCTTTTATCCTTTCTATAATCCTGAGTTTAGCAGAACGCGATCTCGGATTAATTTTCAGTTCTTCTTCATCTGGTACGATAGGCTTTCTCGTAATGTTCTTATACTTGAGAGGTTCTCTGTTAAGAACAGGCGGTAAGTGTCTATTCGTAGGCGGATAGGTAGTAAAGTCTTTGATTATATTCTTCGCAATCTTATCTTCGAGCGAATTGAATGTGATTATAGCGAGTCTGCCGTCAACTCCGAGAAATTCGATAGCTTTTTTCAAGCCCTTCTTCAATTCTGAAATCTCTTGGTTTACCTCGTAGCGAACTGCCTGGAAAGTCTGCTTAGCAGGGTGTCCAGGTTTGTTTAGAATAAAATACGGTAGGCAGGATTTTATGACATCTACTAATTCAAATGTCGTTTCAATCGGTTTGATCTCTCTAGCTTTGATAATCGCTCTCGCAATTCTTCCTGCCGAAGGATCTTCACCGTATTCAAAGATCATCCTTCTTAAATGCTCTTCCGAATACTTGTTGATAACGTCGTAGGCATCGAATTCCTGTTCCTGATTCATTCTCATGTCGAGCCTTGAATCAAATCGATAACTGAATCCCCTGTCGGGATTGTCAAATTGTGGAGATGATACTCCTATATCTAGTAGTATTGCATCCGCGGATGTGATACCGTCGAGTTTAAGCATATCTGTAAACTCGGAGAAAGCTCCTTTGTACAGAGTAAAATTTTCGCCTATTTTTGAAAGTCTATCTCTAGAAAAGCTCAAGGCTGTATCATCTTTATCTATTGCATAAAGGTGACCTTTCTTAATTAGACTCAACATCTTGGAAGAGTGACCTGCGCGACCTAAAGTCAAATCAAGAACGATAGAATCTTCCTTTAATTGAAGTCCTTCAATTGCCGGTTTATACAGTACCGGAACGTGGTAATCAGATTCCATTCTCTTTGCTCCCTTTAAGTTTTGCAGCTAAGTCTTCATATTGGTTTTCATCTTCGGTCAACAAACCATCGATGACTTTTGTCGAGAATAGTTGTATGTGATCAAATGCGCCGATAATGACAATTTGCTTTTCAATATCGACTTTTTCTAACAAGTACTTAGGAATCATGATTCTTCCCTGCTTATCGAGTGTTACCTCGAATGAATTGGCGAAAAATATGCGCTTTAACGCGCGGCTATTCTTGTCAAAATCGTCCAAATTATTGATATTTTGGGCTTTTTTACTATATGTTTCTTCCGAATATATAGATAAGCAAGAATCCAAATCCAAAGACAAGTAAACGGTAGATGATAATTGAGAACGATATTTTGCAGGTAAAACAAGTCTACTTTTGTTATCTAAAACATGTACAGATTGTCCAACAAACATACCATTTCCCTCCTTTATCACCCACATTTTACCATTTATATAATACGCTTGCAATATAATTTTATTTTATGCAGGGAACGCTTCTATGCATTTCGAGTGAGAATATCTTCTGTTTTGCGAGCAATTTAGTCAATTTTTGCATAAAAAAACCGCTTTTCAATTTGAAATAGCGGCTAAAATTTTAAATTATATTTCGAATTTTGTTTTTATTCGAAATCTTTTGGATTCAACTTTTTAAAGGGATTGGGAGCTGAGCCTTCGCCCTCTTCAACGATCTTTTCGTGAGCGACTTCGTACTTGTCTTCCGTCATGTAAGTGTAGGCATCTTTTTCCTGATAATCGACGTCCTTAGCGGAATATCTGACAGGTACAGCTGCGTAAAACAAAGCTAATACTGTCGGATAGAACTCGTAAGCGCCTTGATTAAAGACGATGTCGGTTCTTTCAGCGTCGTCAGATATTGTTACATCTTCGCTGTCTTTAACTTCAAGGGAAGTCAATTTAGTCGTGACGTGATCTATGATGCTTACTGTTCCTTCAACTTCGACGTGAACGACGTAGTCATTTTCCACTTCGTAAGTCGTGAAAGTTGCGTACAATTCTTCAACTGACTTTACATTGGGAACAGCTTTAAGTTCCTTTTCGGTAAGAGTTATTTCAAATTCGATAGGTTGAGTGACACTCTGACGAATGTCAGGTGCGGTTAATTTTAACGAGTACATATTGTTTATTCCTTTATGTATCCTTGCTCAACAAAGTAAGCTTGGATTGGTATCATGATATCGCGGATATCCGGATGAGCGCGCTGCGCACAGCGAAGACCGAAAATAACTTTATACTCCTTTACGTTGGTTGTGATGATAATGGATGTTTTGAGTTTATTAGGCAAGATAGCTCTAGCCATTTCTGGAGTCACTTTCTTTTCAATTAAACCCATGTATTCCTTCTCGATATTAGCGAAGGTTCTGTCGTAAACATCTTTGTTCTCTTCGTAGTCCAAAGGGAGAATGAAAGTCAATTCGTTGCCGAATTTGTTCTTTCCGTAATTGCAGTAACGAGTTGATTCTTGAGCGAAACTACATATTCTGTGTCTCACTAATTCGTGGGTGACGCCTCGATCAGTTACAATCTTCAAAGTTACAGTTTTCATCTTATCATACACGTCACCGGTAAGTTCATCTATTTGCTCTTCAGACAGTACAACAACCTCGTCCGATTTAGCTTCAAAACCTTTGAATAAATCGCGCACGTCTTCATTTAGCGCGCTGACGAGACTCGAAAGAACACCTAAGTTATTCGCTTCGTAGGCTTCCAGAAGTACGCGCAGTGTAAATGAGCAGTAATTCCCTGTTTCATCCTGAGCAAGCACGATAAAACTATTGTCTAATTTTACGAGTTCCTCATATACCTTTTCGCTGATCTTAGCGACGAATACTTTGTGTTCCACCATCGCGTAATGCTTGAAACCAAGCAAGGTTAATACGAATTTTTTTTGATCTTTATCTTTATTTACTTGGTAGCAGTTATGTGCGACCAAGGCTATTTTTTTGTAAGCGTCTTCTATCTTAATCTCTTCGAAGGATTGAGGTACGTATTTCATTATTTAAGCTCTACTTTCACTTTGCTTGTAACATTTAGGATGATGGTGTTCATAAGACTTTGAATCTTAGCATCGGTAAGAGATTTCTCCTCGGTGTTTTGTATCGTCAACTTAAAGGCTAACGATGTTTTACCAAATTTGGTGAACACGTCGAATATCTCTACATTGCGAACGTACTTGCCACCGGCTTTCTTGATTGCTGCTATCACCTGATCGGAAGTGACATCATCAGAAAGTACGTTGAAGGCTAAGTCCCTGTATACAGATTGCAATTGAGAGATGGGTTCCACTTTAAGTTTTGAACTTCTCACTTCGAGCAAGGCTGTTAAATCGAATTCTCCTACTACCATTTCGGGTTCGCCCAATTTAGGATTGAGTTCTCCGAAGCTTCCGACTACTTTTTTGCCGAGCAATATAGAAGCGGAACGACCAGGGTGGAAGTTTGCATTTTCACACTTGATTAATCTGTAGCGTCTTTCGTTGATTCCTAAGATATCCATAACAATTTCCACAGCGCCCTTCACATCGTAAAAGTCAGCTTTGTGATTGGAAAGCAATCCTTGCTCTCTCACCAATCCGGCTAATCCGAACGAAAGGTAAGTCTTAACAGTATTCAAAGATAAACTCACGGGTGAAATTTCAAAGAATCTCAAATCGTTGTGTTTTCTTTGCAAGTTGTATTTAAGAGTGTCAACCATGCTGGATAGTATGTCTGAACGAACGTATTCGTGATCTTCTGTCATAGGGTGTAAAACCTTTATCGAATCGTTTTCGTCGAACACTCTAAGATATCTATCTTTGTCTTTAGAGACGAGGGTATAGGATAAAATTTGATCGTATCCAGCGCTTATAAGCGCATTTTTAATTCTCAATTCAGCAGACTGAGCGCGGGTTAATCCGCCTTTAGCCTGAGGCATAGTCTTCAAAGATTGAATAACGCGTTCAGGTGAAGATGTTCTAAACATCTCTTCATCCAAATCGCACTGCTCTTTCAAGTCCAAACGGTACTTGTTGAAATTAACTTTTCCGTCTTTGTAAGTGAGATTGAATTTTTTAAACATTGAGAGAATTTCTTCATCGCTGAAATCAGTTCCGAGGTGAGAGTTGAGTTTTTCAAAGGAAAAAGGATAACTTTCAGCGGGCTTTTCAGCTTCGTTATAAGTAGCAGTTCCGACAATTTCGGCACTGGGAATCAGCATTTTAAACAGGTTTGCTGTAACGTTTAACGATTCGAGAGCGGTAAAGGGGTTAGTTCCTTTGATGAATAGAGCTGAAGAATCGGAAGCGAGATTGAGTCTAGTTACTGTGTGGCGGATGTTTGCGTGATAAAAGTGAGCAGCTTCAACACCGATATGAGTGGTATTTTCATCAACTGAAACGCTTTCAAGTCCCATGACTCCACCTATGCAACAAGGCTTTACAGTATCTGAGATAACTATATCACCAGGAATTACTTCGTACGCTTTATCATCGAGCGCTACGACTTTTTCGCTGACGTCATCGATGGCAACGAGTGTTTTTGCTTCCAATTTGTCCAAGTCGTACATGTGGACTGGTTGTCCCGTAAGGAGCATGGAGAAATTTCCTAAATCCACTATCAAAGATATGGATCTGATACCTACTGCGTTCAAGTATCCAACTATTTTCTTGGGAGTTTTACCATTTTTAACATTCGTTACTTCCATGAGATTAAATACGTCGCAAGATTTTGATTTTGATCCAACTTTGTATTCGGTCTCGTTCAATTTTAAATCGATTTCAGGAATCGGTTTAAGCTTTCTGTCAAAGAGTGAAGATATTTCTCTAGCAAGACCAAAAACCGACAAGCAGTCAGGTCTGTTTGCTAAAATATTGATGTCGATAACGACGTCGTCCAATCCCAAGTACTTGAGCACGTTAGTTTCGCCAACAGGTGCGTCATCAGGAAGTTCGTGAATGCCGTTTATTTCGCTTTCGCTGAGAACGGACTTATCTACGCCGAGTTCCAAAAGCGAGCAGCACATTCCGTTGGATTGTGCACCTCTGATAACTCCAGCTTTGATCGTTTCTCCCATCGCGGGAAGATTGCATCCTACGCGAGCAACGATAACTTTTAAATCTTTGCGAACGTTAGGTGCGCCACAAACTATGTCGAGAACACCTTCCTGACCGCAGTCAACTTTTAGAATGTGTAAATGATCGCTATCGGGATGCATTTCACTTGATATAACTTTACCGATTACGAATTTAGTACCCGAAGCGATGGCGTGAGAGCCTTCAACTTCAAATCCGGTAAAAGTTAGTCTATCTATTAATTCTTCAGGGGTTATGCCATCTAAATCAACGTATTCATTTAATAAATTATATGTGGTTAACATGATTATTTCTCCCCCTTGAACTGATGTAAGAAACTCACATCATTATTGTAAAATTTACGAATGTCATCAACGCCGTATTTGAGCATAGCAAGACGTTCGATGCCTACACCAAACGCGAATCCTTGATACTTGTCCGGATCAAATCCGTTGTCTCTAAGAACGTTGGGATGAACCATGCCAGCTCCTAAGATTTCAATCCAACCTGTACCTTTGCAGATGGGACAGCCTTTGCCGCCGCAGTTTGCGCAGGAAACATCAACTTCTATTGAAGGTTCGGTGAACGGGAAAAATGAAGGGCGGAATCTCACGTTTCTCTTTTCGCCAAACATGTGTTTGATCATGAGAGTGAGGGTATCCATAAGTGCTCCAAGCGAGACATTTTCTCCAATGACAAGACCTTCGCACTGACCAAACTGGTGAGAGTGAGTCATGTCGTCGTCATCTCTGCGGTAAACTTTACCGGGACAGATCACTTTGATAGGCCCAACGCCTTTGGCATTGAGCATAACGTGAGACTGTACGGGAGAAGTGTGCGAGCGGAGCAAGGAGTTGTCGTCGACGTAAAAACTATCTTGCATATCTCGTGCAGGATGGTCCTTAGGTATGTTGAGCAATTCAAAATTAAATTTGTCCAATTCGACTTCGTTGCCATCTGCAACGGAATATCCTAGATCTGTAAAAAATTCAATCAGATCATCTTTAACAATATCGCAGGGGTGCTTTGATCCCTTTAGATTGCGTCTTCCAGGTAGAGTGATATCGATCTTTTCATTGGCGATCTTCTCATCTATCTTCTTTGTTTTTAGAGCGCTTTGTTGGTCGGCAATATGCGACAGAATCTTTTGCTTGGCAATGTTCAAATTTTTTCCAAAATTCGCTTTTTCCTCGTTGGGTAAATCTTTGAGTTTCTTCATAGATTGAGACAATTCGGATTGTTTACCAACAAATTTAGCTTTCAATTCATTAAGTTTGTTTTGATCGACGGCTTCTTTAATTTCCTTTGAAGCCCGCTCCACTATTTCATCAAATATATTCATATAATTCTCTTTCTTTTATTCTTCATATAACTGAAATTAGTCTTCGTTTTCAGCTTTAACTTCTCCGTCGGGGTTTTGGTCGTCCAACTTGTCTTCTTCCAATTCCGCCGCTTCTTTCTTGCTTTCGACATTCATCTTTTTCTTCACTTTCGCAAAGAAGGAAGGCAATATGTCATCCTTGTCTGAAAAATCAGCATTTTGTTTTTTCTGAGAGGGATTCACCTCAGCTTCGGTCGCTGCAACTACATCCGCTTCAGGTTTGTAAGCCATTCCTGTGCGCGAGGTGATTATTGAAGTGTTGGCATTGTATATATCCTCGTCGAATTCAGTAGCGATGACGCTGACGAGCATCGTATCCTCAAATTGAGGGTTGGTTTGAACACCGAAGATTATATTGACATCTCCTCCGGCAACTTCAGTGATGTACTGAACTGCTTCTTGAGCTTCGTTCAAAGTTACGCCGTCACCACCAGTGATGTTAACAATGGCGGATTTAGCACCTTTGATTGACGCTTCGAGCAAGGGAGATGAGATCGCAGCGGTTGCTGCATCTCTGGCTTTTGATTCGCCTTTACCCATACCGAAACCAATCATAGCGAGTCCCTTGGACTGCAAGGTGTTTCTAACATCGGCAAAATCCAAGTTGATAACTCCAGGGAGCAAGATCAAATCGGTGATAGTCTTTACCGATTGAGCCAACACCTTATCGGATTCATTGAAAGCATCCTTGAGAGCTCTCTTACCGTTCATAAACATCAACTTATCGTTAGAAACGATAATCAACGAATCGACGTTATCCTTAAGCTCGGATATACCAGCAGTAGCTTTCTTCAATCTAGAAGAGCCTTCAAATGTAAATGGACGAGTGACGATTGCGACGGTGAGCGCACCTAAATCCATAGCGATTTTCGCTATGACTGGAGCTGCACCAGTACCGGTACCACCACCTTCACCACAGGCTATAAAAACCATGTCGTAATCTTTGATAATATCTGTTATTTTTTCCGAGGATGCTTCCGCTGCGGTCGCACCTACCTTGGGATCACCACCAGCACCTAAGCCCTTGGTAACCTCTTCACCTAAAACTAATCTGTTTGGCGATTTAGAAGTTGCTAGCGCCTGTGCATCGGTATTGAATACCCAGAAATCTATGCTTTTAAGTTCGTCATCGACCATTTCGTTAACCGCGTTTGAACCGCCGCCACCGACACCAATGACAAGAATCTTTACGTAAGATTCAAATGCATCTAAATTAATTGACATACTCTTACCCCTTTACAATCTTTCATCGTTTAAATCCGTAATCAACGGATCTTCTTCTTTTTTCTTTTCAGTCCCAGTTTTACCATCAACTACAGGTTGAACGCGAGTGAGGGTTAAGTCATACGGTCTTGTAGGAGATGTGTGAATTTCGTATTCAGCAAAATATTTAATGAGCGAAACACAATTAGTGTAGGCTTTATTTCTCGCTCCGTAAACATTGGGAGTGAATCTGAGTATCTTATTTTGGAAAACGTTAGCTAGGAAAGTATCCAATCCGTACAGATTAGAACCGCCACCGCTGAGAATAAACAAATTGCGGGCCGTCTCCTCTATGCTGATCAAAAAATCGTTTATGCTGTTTACCAACTTATCTAAGCTCGCCTCTATCACGTCTGCTAAAGCCTTAATCGTAAAGCCGTCGGGAGTGACAAAATCGAAGTCGGGATTTTCGCCTATGCCGTACACGCATTTGTAGTGGTTGGCTTTCTCCAGCGAAATGTTGAATTTTTTAGCGATATCTTCGCTTATATTCTCCGAACCGAAGTTCAAAACTTGAGCTTTTGCTAACCGGTTGTCGTAGGCGAATCCAAGCGTAGTCATATGTGCTCCGATGTGGATGAATACGTACTCGTTGGCCTTGATGTCAAAGTCGCCCAAATACTTTATTGAAGCGTTTGTAACATTGACCTCTTTATCGATTTTTAAACCGGCCTTTTGGACTACATTTGTAAACATCTTAACGTAAGCCTGATCCATAAATTCGGAGTCAGCTACCATTGTGATAACTTTTGAGACTTTGTTCTTGGGAAAGTGTTCGTAAGTTTTATTACCATCCAAGATATATTGATAAGGGACGATATCGATAAGTTTTTTATTTACCTTATCCATTCCCTTTTGTTTATTGATCATCGAGATGCAGTTAGAAGCATCAAAATCACAGATCTTAGAACTGGGATCGGTCGTATTGGTCTCCCCGCGACGACTCACAACTTCCAGACCTGTCGAAGGAAGTCCGAGGACCACTGAATCTATCGGAATACCAAGCTCCTTGGAGGCTTGGTTTACAAGTTCTTTAATCGCTATTACCATTTCTTCGTTATCGAGTATATTTCCCTTCACGAGTCGAGCGCGCGATGATTCTAGGGCGTGCAAAATATATACTTCGTGTTGATAA
>Ga0172377_10003497_pt1 | contig 16143 bp, 10 predicted proteins | sample Pumphouse3metaG_FD_119749 | JGI IMG/M metagenome (GOLD analysis project Ga0172377, IMG submission 119749) | Leachate microbial communities from a municipal landfill in Southern Ontario, Canada - Pumphouse #3 metaG | ecosystem: Engineered > Solid waste > Landfill > Unclassified | place: Canada...
CGGTTGATGAAGTGCCGGTGCTGGGCGCTTATCACTTTGCTTCGATAATCTCCAAGTACGGCAAAACTCCGGCGGCCTTGCTGGTTAAGCGCGGCAATGAGCGTCTGACGCTCAAGGTCACGCCGGAATATGTTGAGTCAGAGCGGCGGTTTCTGATCGGGGTGCGGTGGCAGGATGAGATCGGGCAGGTGAAGCCGTGGATGATGTACAGCGAGCCTTGGGCGCAGCTCAAATGGGACTTCATGGCGGTCAAGCGTGTTCTGGAGGCTATTTTCAAGCCAAAATCCAAAGGCGAGTTCAAGGCGGTGGCGAAGAATGTGGGCGGCCCGGTGGCGATCGTGATGGGGCTGTACGACACGGTGCGCGGAAGCATGATGGACGGCATCGGGTTTCTGCGTATGATCTGCGTGAATCTGGCGATCCTGAACCTTTTGCCGTTCCCGGTCTTGGACGGCGGGCACATAATGTTCGCGCTGTATGAGATCGTGACGCGGCGCAAGCCGCACCCGCGCGTGGTCTCGGCTTTGGTGAACGTGTTCGCGGTGCTGCTGATCGGGCTGATGGCGCTTTTGGTGTACAGCGACATAGCGAAAAGGGTCAAGGTGGGGCGTGTCTTGCGCGAGGCGGCTAGGGATGCCGCGGAAGCGGGGCAAAAATGATGACCGGGCGAGGAAAGACCCGCCGCATCATGGTCGGGAATGTCGCGGTCGGCGGGGGAGCGCCGGTCAGTGTGCAGACCATGGCCAAGGTCGATCCGCACGACGCTGATGCGTTGCTGCGGCAGATAGTTGCCGCGGCCGATCTGGGCTGCGACATAATGCGTCTGGCGGTGCCCGACCGGCAGGCCGCCGCGGTGCTCAAGACGGTCCGGCGGGAATCGCCGTTGCCGCTGGTGGCGGATGTTCACTTCGACTATCGTCTGGCATTGGCCGCTTTGGAAGCGGGCGCGGACGGTTTGCGGATCAATCCGGGAAACATCGGCGGGACGGAGAAGGTCAAGGCGGTGGTCGCGGCGGCGCGGCAGCGGATGGTGCCGATACGCATCGGCGTGAACGGCGGATCGCTGGAGGGCGACATTCTAAAAAAGCACGGTGCGGCCACGGCGGAGGCGCTGGTCGAGAGCGCTCTGCGTCACGTCGCCTATCTGGAAGCCGAGGATTATCGCGAGATCAAGATTTCCGTAAAGGCCTCGGATGTGGCGCGTACGCTGGCGGCCTATCGGATGCTGTCGGCGCGGACGGAATATCCCCTGCATCTCGGCGTCACGGAAGCCGGCACGCTGATACCCGGAACGGTGCGCTCGTGCGTGGCTCTGGGGGCTTTGTTGCTGGAGGGGATCGGTGACACGGTCCGCGTTTCGCTCACGGACGCGCCTGAAAAAGAGGTGAGGGTGGGTGTGGAACTGCTGCGCGCCGCTGGGATGCGCGCGTCCGGGGCGGCTGTGACCTCGTGCCCGACCTGCGGCCGCACAAAGGTGGATGTCGCGGCGGTGGCCGCGCGAGTTGAAGACCGGCTGGAGCGGTTCTACCGCGAGCATCCCGAGGCGCCGCGCCCGCATGTGGCTGTTATGGGATGCCTGGTCAACGGCCCCGGTGAAGCGCGCCATGCGGACATCGCGGTCTCGGGCGGAGACGGCAAATTCACACTGTTTGTGCGCGGCCAGAGAGTCAAGACCCTGCCGGAGGCAGAGGTGATCGACGCGATCGCCGGGCTGGCGGCCGGTTGGGGCATTTGACGCGTGGTGGCGATCAAAGCCCCAGCGGTTTGACCTCTTCCTTCAGCAGCTTAAGCGCTTCGGTGTCGCCGGCGGCCTTTTTCAATGCCTCCCGGAAATAATTTTTCGCCTCTTCCCTCGCCTCTTTGGCCATCTTCATGTCCGGTATTGACTCCAGGATGTTTGCGATGCGGTTGGCGTTCCTGCCTAATATCCAATCGCGGCTGTAGGCGATGCCGCTGGTAGGGTCGTACTCCTCGTCTTGGTCGGAAGCGAGCCAGGCGTTCATGAACTCGCGGAAATACCGCACCGCCTCCCGCGGCTTGTTCTGGGCCATGGCCCGGTGCGCTTTGACCTTGGGTATGGACATGTCGTGCCAGACCTTGTCTTTGCCGGGTATGCCCGTCTCAAGCATCTGGATGGCCTGGTCGAAATTGTCGGTTATGAAGGCGCCGTCAAGGACTTTGATCTTCACGGAATTGACAGTGGACTCGTCCGAGCAGCCGGCCACGATGCGCTCGCCCACGGCGCAGAGGCTGCGGATCAAATCGAGGTCGTCGACCATCTCGTAGAAATAACGGTCGAACAGGTTGCCGACCTGTATGGGCGAGACTTTCGCGTTCAGCAGCGCGTCCAGCCGTTCCGGCAGGATTTTGCGGTTGGCGGCGATGCCTGTCTCCAACCATGTGCGGGCGGAGTGATTGACGGAGTTGTGCTTGCCGATGGCGTTAAAGACTACATGCCGGGCACACTGTTCCAGCAGGGCGGTCTTGTTGTTGCGCTGCAAAGCCCCGAAAACCATCCGTATGATTTTGATAAGTTGGTCATCTCGCAACTGCTCTACGCACGCGGTGAAAGAAGACTCCACGGTCGCAAAGGACTTGTCAGCCAGCGCGCAGTGCATCGAGAGTGTCACCAGCATATCGCGGTACGGTGCGTAAAGTATACTTTTGCTCTCAAGATAGTGTATTAGTTGCAGCGCTAAGTCGTAGTGTCTGCCGTTCATCAGGCTGCTCATGGCGCGCTCTAACATTGGGGTCGCGGCAACGATTCGGAGTTTGCCCAGAATTTTGTCAATGCACTCTTTTGCTCCATGTTCGTCCTGCAGGGTGACAGCCGTGTCCAGCATCCAATTCAAAACTTGGCCTTGCATCTCTTCAGGCAGGGTCTGGCCGAGCGCCATCAAGCTGTCGGCCCATTTGCGGATCGCCAAATGATCCTGGCGCTGCCGGTAATAATCGTAGACGCGGCCGAAAACTGGCTTAGCGGTGTAAGGGGCTTCTTTCCATGCGCCCAGCACCAACGCCTTTACCTGGTCCACTTCTTCACGCGCCAGCATCAGTTCGACCTTAAGTTCGAAGAACCGATCCCGGTGCCACTTGTATTTTTTGTTATTGAGCCCTCTTTCCAGAAATGCCATGGCCAGATCCTCTTGGCCGTTCATATATAGCTCCTGGGCCTTTTCCAGATAAATGCCGATCTCACGCGTCAGGACGGCTTCGCGCACAGCGATTCTTTCCGGCGAAGGGCCGCAGCCGGCAACCGCGCATAACACCGCCAGCAAGCACAAGACACAGCGAAAAAATGACTGACAAGTCCTTTTAAGTTCCATCACCAAAACCTCCACACATTTTTAATACTCTTTAATATACAAACCCCGTGCCCCGTTAGGCAAATGAAAAGTGCGTAAGGTCACCGATTTCTGGTTAATGGCCCATGGGCAGGGAGTTGTTAAACTTTGCTGAAGCGCACGCATAAAATGCCGTAAAACAGAACCGCCTTGACCTGACAAAGGTAATCACGTAAATTACTAAATTGATAAAGGTGGTAGAAGCCGTACGGTAAGTAATGGCGATGATTTCGGGGTTAAACCGCTGCCGCCTTAGTTCAACTATGGCTGGAAGCATGCGGTAATGCCTCTGGGCTAAAAGGTTGTATTTGACGACAGAAAAGGAGACGTGCAATGAACACACCGATAAATCAGCTGCTTATGCAAAAAGGCGGCGATATCGTAACGGTATCGCCTAACGTTTCGGTTTTCGAGGCCATTCAGTTGATGGACGATAAGAACATCGGGTCTCTACTGGTGCTCAACGCGCACGGCAAGATCGCCGGCATATTTGCCGAGCGCGACTGTTTCCGCAAAGTGATTTTGACCGAAAAACCGCCCAAGGAGGTGCCGGTCAAGTCCGTGATGACCAAAAAAGTCATTTACGTCTCGCCCGAGGCGACAGTGGACGAATGCATGGCGCAGATGACGGAGAAGCGCATAAGGCACATGCCGGTGCTGGACAACGACGGAAAGATTCTGGGGATCATCTCGATCGGGGACCTGGTCAAATTTGTCGCTTCCGAGCAGGACGCGATGATCAGGAATCTCGAGAAATATATTGAGGGGTCGCTTTAATCGGACGCTATCGCATGGCCGCCGTACTGGTGGCCGCAGCCCCGCAGGGGCGACGGCCATGACGGCTTAAGTTTTGGATATTCCCGTAATGCGGGGGCAATCAGGGAGGCATAAATGACAGATTCATCCGCGACAGCCGCAGCCTGCGGCTGCCAATGCGACGGCGCATCTTCGGAGACTGAATTAGCCGCGGGGCTGGACTCGATCATCGGCGAATACCGGGACAAGCCCGGCGGGCTTATTCCGGCCCTGCAGACCGCGCAGGCGCTTTTCGGTTATCTGCCCGAGGAGGTCATCCGCAAGATCGCCGACGGTTTCGGCAAGCCGGTAAGCGAGGTGGCGGGGGTAGTGACCTTCTACTCTTTCTTCACGCTGCATCCGCGCGGCAAGTTCGTGGTGCGCGTGTGTCTCGGCACGGCCTGTTATGTGCGCGGCGGCAAAGAGGTGCTGGACGCTTTCAAAAAGAAGCTTGAGATCGATGTCGGCGAGACTACGCCTGACCGCATGTTTTCCCTGGAGGTCGGGCGCTGTTTCGGAGCCTGCGGCATGGCTCCGGTGGTGATGGTCAACGATGATGTGTACCAGCGCGTCAAGCCCGCGCTTGTGGGCGAGCTGGTCAACAAGATTTTGTCCGGTACCGCAGCGGCGGAAGTAAAGGAGATGGCATGAGCGTCACTGGTTTGAAACGAATTGGAAGCGCAAAGGAACTCGCGGAGTGGCGTGAACGTCTGAACGCAAAAGCACCTTCCGCCGGGGTCTCGGGCAAGCGGCAGATACTGGTGTGTTTCGGCGGCAGCTGTCTGGCTTCCGGCGCCAAGGAGGTCCGCGACGCATTGCAGGTGGCGCTTGATCTGGAGAAGCTCGGTGATCGGGTGGCGCTGGTGGAGACCGGCTGCATGGGCCCGTGCGTGATGGGGCCGGTGGTGATGATCGCCGAGGACCGCACTTTCTATCAGGGGGTCAAGCCGGAAGATGCCTCCGACATAATCCGCCAGCACATTTGCGGAGGGAAGCGGGTGGAGCGGCTTCTGGCGTGTGACGCTGCAGGCAAGACGCCGGCGCCGTGCCGTCAGGAGATGGAATTCTTCAAACGGCAGACGCAAGTGGTTCTGCGCAACTGCGGCTGGATCGATCCGGGCAAGATCGGCGAGACCGTCGCTCGCGACGGCTATGCCGCGCTGGCCAAAGCGCTGTCAGGCATGAAGCCCGAAGATGTGGTCAAGGAGATGGAGATATCGGGGCTGCGCGGACGCGGCGGCGCCGGTTTTCCGACTTGGCTGAAATGGAATTTCGCGAGGTCGTCGGAGTCGCCGGACGGCGTGCGCTATGTGTTGTGCAACGCGGACGAGGGCGATCCCGGCGCGTACATGGACCGCAGCGTGCTGGAGGGCGACCCCCACAGCGTGATCGAGGGCATGGCGATCGCGGCTTACGCGATCGGGGCGCGCCAGGGCTATGTGTATGTCCGCGCCGAGTATCCGCTGGCGGTAGAGCGCCTGACGGAGGCGATCTCCCAGGCCCGCGCCTGCGGGCTGCTTGGCGAGAACATTCTGGGCACTTCCTTCTGCTTCGACCTTGAGATACGCATGGGTTCCGGCGCTTTCGTGTGCGGCGAGGAGACCGCGCTGATCGCCTCGATCGAGGGCAAGCGCGGCGAACCGCGCCCGCGGCCGCCGTTCCCGGCCCACAAGGGCCTGTGGGGGCGTCCGACCGTGCTGAACAATGTCGAGACCTATGCCAATGTTGCCGCTATCATACTGAAAGGCGGAGCGTGGTACGCGGAGATGGGAACCGCCAAGAGCAAGGGCACCAAGGTGTTCGCGCTGGCGGGCGCGGTGCGCAACACCGGTCTGGTGGAGATACCGATAGGCACGCCGCTGGGCGAGGTGGTTTACGACATCGGCGGCGGCATCCGCAACAACCGCAGCTTCAAGGCCGCGCAGATCGGCGGGCCTTCCGGCGGCTGCATACCGCGACAGCACGTGAACGTGCCGCTGGACTACGAGCCGCTGGCTGAACTCGGCGCGATCATGGGTTCTGGCGGGTTGATCGTCATGGACGAGGACACCTGCATGGTGGACGTGGCGCGTTTCTTCCTCGAGTTCGTGCAGGAAGAGTCGTGCGGCAAGTGTGTGCCGTGCCGCGTCGGCACGCGTCGCATGCTCGAGATTCTCGAACGCATCTGCAACGGCGAGGGCGAGGAGGGTGACATCGAGCGTCTGGAGGAACTGGGCAACTTCATCAAGCAGTCCTCGCTGTGCGGTCTCGGGCAGACCGCGCCAAACCCTGTGTTGTCGACCATTCGGCATTTCCGCGAGGAGTACGAGGAGCACATCCGCGACCGCCATTGCCGCGCCGGTGTTTGCGCCGGCCTGGTGCGCGCTCCTTGCCTGAGCGCGTGTCCGGCGGGGGTGGACGTGCCGGGGTTCGTGGCGTTGGTGGGCGACAAGCGTTACGCCGAGGCTCTGCGGCTGCACCGGGAGCGCAATCCCTTCGCATCTGTCTGCGCGCGGGTGTGTTTCCACACCTGCGAGGACAAGTGCCGCCGGGCGTCGCTCGACGAGCCGGTCGCCATCCGCGGCATCAAGCGCTTTATGGTGGATCAGGAAGTGATGGTGCAGGTGCCGGAGGGCAGGGAGAACGCTGACAACGCCAAGCGTAAGGTGGCGGTGATCGGCGCCGGTCCGGCGGGTCTTTCCTGCGCCTATTTTCTGGCGCGGATGGGTTATGTCCCGATCGTGATCGAGGCGGAGCCGCGTCCCGGCGGCATGCTGGTGCAGGCGATACCGGCCTACCGCCTGCCGCGCGAGGAGCTGGCGCGCGAGGTGCGCATGATCGAGCATCTGGGCGTGACCATCGACACCGGGCGGGCGCTCGGGCGCGACTTTTCGTTGGCGGACTTGCGCGAAGACGGCTACGAGGCGGTGTTCCTCGGGGTCGGCGCGCCTTTGGGAGTGGGGCTCAAAGTGCCCGGCGCGCACGCTCGCGGCGTGACCGAGGCCATGTCCTTCCTGCGCCAGTACAACATTCGCGGGTCGGTGCCGGTCGGCAAGCGTGTTGCGGTGATTGGCGGCGGCAACGCCGCGATCGACGCGGCGCGCACCGCGATCAGGCTCGGAGCGCAGAGCGTGACCGTTATCTACCGCCGCACGCGCGAAGAGATGCCGGCTTACGCCGAAGAGATCGAAGAGGCTTTGCAGGAGGGGGTAGTGGTGCGCACGCTGGTCAATCCCGAGGAGTTTGTCGTCGAGGACGGCGCGGTGTCCGGCATCCGTCTGCGCGCGATGAAGCTGGGCGAGTTCGACCGTTCCGGGCGCAGGCGGCCTGAGGCCGGCGACGGGGAAGGCGAGATATTGCCGGCCGACCAGGTGATTCTGGCGATAGGTCAGGCGCTTGACAACAAGGCGCTGTCCGGCGAGATAGAGGTCGAGCTTGACGAGAAAGGCTGGGTCAAGGCTGACCGGCGCACAGGCGCGACTGCGCTGCCGTGGCTGTTCTCGGGCGGCGATGCCGCGACCGGCCCGTCGTCGGTTGTCGAGGCCATCGCGGCCGGCGAGCGCGCGGCCGTGGCGATCGACGAGATGTTCACCGGCGCCGAGCATGCCTTCTGGCGCGGATACCGCGATTGCGGCGTTGGTTTTGATCCTTATGCCGACCCGGTCAACTATGCCCGCGAGAAGCTGCACACTATGCCGCTGGAAAAGCGCCGGCAGAATTTTGCCGAGGTCGAGCAGTCTTGGAACGAGGCCACGGCGGTCCGCCAGGCCCGGCGTTGTCTGCGCTGCGATTACGGCAAACAACCTTGCGGATGCTAAACGCTTAAACGGAGATAATTTAATGTTGAACGTCACGATTAACAAACAGACTATACAGGTTCCGGAAGGGACCATGATTCTGCAGGCGGCCAATAAAGTGGGGGTCACTATACCCACGCTCTGCCATCTTGAGAACCGCGAGCCCATCGGCGCTTGCCGGGTCTGTCTGGTGGAGGTGGAAGGGGCGCGCACGCTGGTGGCTTCTTGCTCGACGCCTGTGACCGAGGGCATGGTGGTCCACACCAACAGCACGCTGGCGCGCAACGCCAGGCGGCAGGTGCTGGAACTGCTGCTCTCGGAGCATGACGGCAACTGCCAGACCTGCGACCGCAGCGGCGACTGCGAGCTGCGGGCGCTGGCGGAAGAGATGGGCGTGACCTTCCTGCCGTATGAAGGGGTCAAAGCCAAGAAGAAGGTGGACGAATCGACTCCAGCGCTGGTGCGGGACAACGGCAAATGCGTCAAATGCCGCCGCTGCGTCACTGTCTGCAATGAAATCCAGGGTGTCGGCGCGCTCTTCCCGCAGGGCCGCGGCTTCCAGACAGTTATCGGACCGGCCTTTACCCGGGAACTTGACGGCGTGGCTTGTGTGCAGTGCGGCCAGTGCGCGGCGATCTGCCCGGTCGGCGCGATCGTGGAGAAGAGCTGCATCCCGGAAGTCTGGAAGGCGCTCGAGAATCCCGGTCTGCATGTGATTGTGCAGACCGCGCCGGCGATCCGCGCCGCGCTGGGCGAGTGTTTCGGTTACGAGCCCGGCACGCGCGTCACCGGCAAGATGGCGGCGGCATTGCGCAGATTGGGCTTTGACGCGGTGTTCGACACCAATTTCGCGGCTGACCTGACGATCATGGAAGAGGGCACCGAGCTGCTGACCCGCCTGAAAAAGGCGCTGGTTGACAAGGAGGAAGTGGCGCTGCCGATGTTCACGAGCTGCTCGCCGGGATGGATCAGCTTCGCGGAGTTCTATTTCCCGCAGTTCCTGCCCAACATCTCCACCTGTAAGTCGCCGCAGCAGATGTTCGGAGCGGTGGCAAAAAGTTACTATGCCTCGAAGATCGGCAAGAAGCCGGAAGAGCTGGTGGTGGTGTCGGTGATGCCCTGCACGGCCAAGAAGTTCGAGGCTCAGCGTCCGGAGATGAACTCCAGCGGCATGCGGGATGTCGACTACGTGCTGACTACCCGCGAGCTGGCCAAAATGGTCAAGGAAGCCGGGATTGATTTCAAGTCGTTGCCTGATGAGGACATGGACGCGCCGCTGGGGCTTTCGTCCGGCGCGGCGGACATATTCGCCAACACCGGCGGCGTGATGGAGGCGGCCTTGCGCACGGCGTACGAGATAGTGACCGGCAAAGCTCTGCCTGTTGACAACCTGCATGTCAAGGCGGTCGCGGGCTTGGATGGCGTCAAAGAGGCGGCGCTGACCATCAAAGGCGCCAAGAAGGAGTGGTCATTCCTGGAGGGGGTGGAGCTGAAGGTGGCTGTGGCGCACGGTTTGGGTAACGCGCGACGCGTACTGGAGCACATCAAGGCCAACGGGCCGGTCTATCATTTTGTCGAAATTATGACTTGTCCCGGCGGGTGTGTCGGCGGCGGCGGCCAGCCGCGGTTCACGGACGACTCGGTGCGGCTGAAGCGCATCGCCGCGATCTACAGCGAGGACGAGGGCAAAAAAATGCGCAAGTCGCACGAGAACCCTGACATCCAGACGCTATACGCGGAGTATCTGGGTAAGCCGCTCGGCGCCAAATCGCACCACCTTCTGCACACTCATTACAAGGCCAAAGAGGTGTAGCGGGGAGTCCGCCTTGTTCTGGTCTTGGTCTTGCGCGAGCGTGGGGCGGTAAGTCCCCACGCTCGCCGCATCCCGGTGACGGGGTGCGATTTCATTTCATTGAATCGCACCCTGCCGAAGTGCTGGCGTTATTGAGAATGGGAGGTAAACAATGAGCTGGCTATCACGATTTGGCAAGGAGAAGAGGGACGCCAATCAACACGATGGCGAACCGCACGCTGATGGCTGGCCGGATATTCGGCTACAGAGAAGTGAGGGCATGGTTACCGTTGACTTGGACAGCGTCTCCCCCGGAGCGCACGCAGAGCTAACCGAAGAGATAGTGCGTCGTTCGGGGTTCCCTCTCTTCGAGGGCAGTGTCACGCATGCGTATTCGAAGGCATTCGCGGGCAATACGGGAACATGCCCACGCTGCGGGTCTCCAACTCAACAACAGAGCGCTAATTTCATTTACGCCACCGATACTGCATGCCGTGCGATGCTTGTTCCCGCCGGGTTCTTCTGCCAGGCGTGTCCGACCGTAATTGTGGACGAGCGGATGATTTCCACCGGCATGAAGACCGGATACCGGTTTCGGCGGGTCGTAGGCGTTGACCACTTTGGCAAGAACGGGCCGGACTATTTCGGGACATGGAACGGAGAGAAACCGTTATACATCCTCGACGATAACGAGCAGATCATGGACATGGTCGTCGAAAGCGAAATGCGTAAGCCGGGATCGCGACCCCGCGCGCAAGCCCGACTCCGTGATGTCGCCAAGAAGGCCAAGGCCAAACGAAAGCAGGCTGACAAGGCCCGTCGGCGAAACCGAAAAAAGAAATGAGAGGCAAAGCCACAGCTTATCTGCAAACAGCCCTTGCGAACCCGACGGCAGATTTCCGTCCGGGGCAGTGGGAGTGTATCGAGGGGATTCTGAAAAGCGAGCGGCAATTGGTCGTTCAGAAGACTGGCTGGGGCAAGAGCATGGTGTATTTTCTGGGCACGCGACTTCTGCGGGATCAGGGCAAGGGCTTGACGCTTCTGGTCTCCCCGCTCTTGTCGCTGATGCGTAATCAGATTATGGCGGCGAACAGGATCGGAATTCTGGCCGAGACAATCAATTCCAGCAATACGGATGATTGGGAGGTGATCGAGGCACGGTTGCTGGCGGACAAGGTGGACATTCTCCTGATTTCGCCGGAAAGGCTGGCGAACGACGATTTCCGGGAACGGGTTCTCCAAAAGGTGGCGAACCGGGTCGGCCTTTTCGTGGTGGACGAAGCGCACTGCATTTCTGACTGGGGTCACGATTTCCGGCCTGACTACCGCCGTATCGTGCGAGTTCTACAGGCACTCCCGAAGAACATCCCCATCTTGGCGACGACGGCCACGGCGAATGACCGCGTTGTCGAGGACGTGGCATATCAACTCGGGGCACTTAATGTCGTACGCGGCTCGTTGATCCGAGAGACGCTGGCACTACAGAACATCTGGCTTCCGAATCCGCCCGCTCGCATGGCTTGGCTCGCGGAACACCTCAAGAACCTGCCGGGAAGCGGGATCATCTACACATTGACCGTCCGGGATTCGGAACGGGTCACGGAATGGCTCAAGGCGAACGGGTACAACGTAGCGGCGTATCACGCGAAGATTGATTCCGAGGCGGAGGAACAGGGGTCGGAGAAAGAAAAGCACAGGCGCGAGCATTTGGAGCACCGCCTGTTGAAAAACGAGGTTAAGGCCTTGGTCGCCACGGTCGCTCTCGGCATGGGGTTCGACAAGCCGGATCTGGGCTTCGTGGTGCATTTCCAGCGGCCGGGGTCTGTGGTGCATTACTACCAGCAAGTCGGCCGCGCCGGCAGGGCCGTAGATTACGCCTATGGAATTCTCATGGGTGGTGAGGAGGATAAGGCAATCACTGACTTCTTTATCAAGAACGCATTCCCGCCGCAGGCGCATGTGGACAAGATTCTCGGCGCACTGAATGCCGCCGACGGCGGATTGTCTGTCCCGATGATGCAAAAGCAGTTGAACCTATCCTACGGCGACATTCAGAAGTGCCTGAAACTTCTGGCTGTGGAAACGCCGTCGCCGGTGGCGAAGATAATGAGCGCCTGGCATGCCACGCCGGTCAACTACCAGATGGACCACGAGAAGATTCGCGGTCTGTGTGAACTCCGCCAAGCGGAGCAGGCGCAGATGATTGACTACATGAAGACGAAGGATTGTCTTATGGGTTATCTCGGCCGGGCTCTTGATGACAAGACGGTGAAAGAGTGCGGTAAGTGCGTGAATTGTCTCCGGCACGACCTGATGCCCACGACGGTCAACACCGACCTTGCCAATCGCGCGGCCATCTTCCTGAAACGGAGTTACCAACCCATCGAGCCGCGCAAGAGATGGCCGACAACAGACATCTTTGATTACTATCCACTGAAGGGAGCGGCCATCGGCACGGACATCATGGCCGAACAGGGGAAGGCTCTGTCGTTGTTGGGAGATGCCGGCTGGGGGCACATGGTGCGTGAGGACAAGTACAATGTCGGCAAGTTCCGGGACGCACTGGCAGACGGTTGCATGCAAATGCTTGAGACATGGCAACCGCAACCGCAGCCAATATGGCTGACCTGCATTCCATCGCTGACACACCCAGACCTCGTGCCTGACTTTGCCCGTCGTTTGGCGGCGAGAATCGGCATTCCGTTTGTGTCTTGCCTGAAGAAGATTCGACAGAACGAAGAACAGAAGCACATGCATAACAGTTTCCAACAGGCGAAGAATCTGGACGGGGTGTTTGATGTGGATCAAGCGAGTATGCCCAGCGGGTCGGTTCTGCTCGTGGATGACATGGTTGATTCCCGGTGGACGTTCACCGTGGCGACGGCACTCTTGCGTCAGGCGGGCTGCCCTGCCGTGTTTCCGCTGGCCTTGGCGCTGAACTCGCCGAGAACCGATTGAGGAGCGTGCGCTATGACAACTGAACAGATTACTGAAAACGCGAAAGCTATTCTCCTGCTCTGCGGGCGGTTTGGCGCAGTCGACGACACCGGCGCGCAACCGCTGAACATCAAGGAATACGACGAGTTGGCGGCTTGGTTACTCAGTAAGAAATGGTGGCCAGCGGACCTCCTGAGTGAAGAGAACCAAGGCGCGTTGAGCGACGCCTTTGCGCCTGTGGAACCGGCACGAATGAAAGCCCTGCTTGCGCGCGGGGCAAGCATGGCCATTGCGATTGAAAAATGGTTCAACAAGGGACTATGGGTTCTCTGCCGGAGTGACGAAGCCTATCCACAGAGGCTCAAACAGCATCTGAAACGTTTGGCCCCACCGATTCTGTATGGTGCGGGAGACCGCTCCTTACTTTCCAAGGGCGGCCTGGCCGTTGTTGGCTCGCGCAACATCAATGGAGAAGCGGAGTCTTTCGCTCGTGCTGTGGGACGGAGTGCGGCACAAGCAGGAATGCAGTTGATTTCCGGCGCGGCGCGCGGGGTTGACGAAACCGCCATGCACGGCGCATTTGAGGAGGGCGGGGCAGTCATCGGAGTCATGGCCGACAGTCTCCTTCGCGCCGCTGTCTCAAGGAAATATCGTGAAGGGATTCGCAGTGGGCAGTTGACGCTGATCTCTCCCTGCAATCCCGAGGCATGCTTCAATGTGGGCAACGCGATGGGGCGCAATAAGTACATCTATGCGCTTGCGGAGTACGCTGTTGTCGTGAGTTCTGATTGCGAAACGGGCGGGACATGGGCCGGGGCCGCAGAGGAGCTGCGGCGCGAGGGCGGACGTCCGGTGTTCGTTAGGGCCGGCAGTAGTGTTCCGAAAGGCAACACAGAGTTGCTGCGCAAAGGGGCGAAACCATTATCGGCGGACGCACTCACTGCGGGTCTCAAGGACGCCCTGAACGCCGCAATCGCGTCGCGTGCCGAGGCTCTGGCCGTGCCTTCAAAGGAGGAATCCGTTGTAGCTGATGAACCGCCGCCTATTGCGGTGACGCCAGCGACATATCCGGAACCATTCGTCGAGGCGGGCGCAAGCAGAATGGCTGTAAGCGAAGCGCCCGTCGTGTTGCCGTCCTCCGTATACGAAGCGGTGAAACCGCTGATTCTGAACGCCTTGGATAAACCGCGGAAGCTTGACGAACTGGTCAAGACGCTGAAGGTCAGAAAGACGCAATTACAGGACTGGGCGAAACTGCTGATGAAGGAAGGCATCATCGAGGAACAAACCGTACGGAAGGCCAAGAAATTTTCTATCCGCAAGCCTGACGAAGAACTCAAGCTGAAGTAGATTACAATGCGACAAAGGGCATATCTTAACCGATCCGCCGGTTGTGAATTTCATGGCTTGCCAGCCGTAGTCTTGACGCGCCCGCCTTCGCGGATATGGCTACGGCGGGCAGCCTGCACTTCCCGCTGCGCGGCAAGCGTAGGCTGGCGGAGAGGGAGGGATTTGAACCCTCGGTGCCCGTAAGAGCACACAGCATTTCCAGTGCTGCGCCTTAGACCACTCGGCCACCTCTCCGGAAAAAGAAGGGTCATTTTATAACGGTTTCAAACGTGGAAAACAATCTCAAAGTGAAACGGCCGTATTTTGACGGGTATCTTAAGATGGGGTATTATCGAAGATATGAAAACGAACATAAAGCTTCTTGAGGCGGCATTCGCCGTCATCGTCGGTTGCGCGGTGTCGAACGCGTATGAATTCAAGACAGAAAAGAACATACGGTATTCTGAAGCTTCCGACAAGTGCGCGCTGGACTTGAAATGGCCGTCTGACACGCAAGGCTTCGCGACGGTGGTCAATCTTCACGGCGGCGGGCTCACGGGAGGCGGCAAGCATTTCGCGCTTTGGCCGGAAGAGGCCGGCGACAAGGATCCCGTAGCGCACGTGGCTGTGCAATACCGGCTTCTTCCGAAGGACGGCAGCGGCGCGGTCAAGCCCGACGACTGCATTGCGGACGCGGCGGCGTCCGTCGCGTGGACGCTCGCGAACATCGGTAAGTACGGCGGCGATCCGAAGAAGGTTTTCGTTACAGGCATTTCCGCGGGCGGATATCTGACGGGAATGGTCGGATTAGACGCCAGATGGCTGGCTCCGCACGGTTTCAAGCCGGGGGACCTGGCGGGCATCGTGCCGCTTACCGGGCAGATGACCAAGCACTTCAATGTTCGTAAGATCGGCTTCAAGGACACTGATCCGCAGTTTCAGCCCAAGATCGACGAATGGGCGCCGCTCTTCTACGCCGGGGAAAAGAATCTGCCGCCGGCGAGCTTTTGCACGGGAGGGCGGGACGTCGAATGGAAGTGCCGGGTGGAGGAGAACGAGCTTCTCGCGGTGTCGCTCCGGAATTGCGGCTATCCGAGAACCGAGTTCCACGAGACGGAAGGCGACCACGGCGGCGGAGTGGCGGAATCCGTCTACTTCCTGCGAGATTTTGTGATGAAGACGGTTGAAGCGGGCGGCGTCGCGCGGTTCGCGGACGGCGAGCGTGTGGTTTTCGTCGGCGATTCTATCACTCACGGAGGCGGGTATGTCTGCTATCTTCAGCTTTTTCAGAACCTGCGCAATCCCGGGTGCGGCACGCGGCTTCTGAACGGCGGTATCAGCGGAGATACCGCCGCCGGCTGCGTGGCGCGCTGGAAGGGCGACATCCTGCCGATGAAGCCGGACCGCGTGTTCGTGATGTTCGGGATGAATGATGTCGGGCGGGATAATTACTCTACGCGCGAGCCGATTGAGGGGGCAGCAAAGAAACGAGCTAAAGCGCTAGAGCGCTACGAGGAAAACCAGCGCGTTCTCGCTGATATGATCCCGGCTGCAGGCGTGAAAACGGTGTTCGTCACGCCGTCGCCTTACGACCAGTACGCTAACCCGGAAGAGAAAGGCAACCTGGTCGCGTGCAACGAGCCGGGGCTTTCGGCCTGCGCGGAGACAGTCCGGAAAATCGCGGCGGAAAAGAATTTCGGTACGGTCGATCTCCACGCGCCGATGACGCGGCTGTTCCGGGATAATCAGGAACCGCGGTTATGCGCGGATCGAGTGCATCCGGGCAAAGAGGGGCACCTAGTGATGGCGGCGCTATTCCTCGACGCGATGCGTGTTTCGCCGGTGCTGGCGCGCGCCGTGATCGACGCGGCGGAGGGAACCGCAGAGAGGATCGGCAAGGGAAGCGCGAAAAACGTTGTGCTGGAGCGCGTCGCGGCGTCGCCGAAGCGCGTCGCTTTCACCTACGCGCCGAAGGCTCTGCCTTTCCCGAAGTTGCCGGAGTATGTGAAGACCGAGGCTTTCTACCCGCTCACGGATAAGCTGAACCGCGAGGAGATCGTCGTTAAGGGACTGGAAGAAGGTTCGTACGCGCTCAAGTTCGACGATGCGGAGGTCGGCAGGTTCACGGCGTCGGAATTCGCGAAGGGAGTGAATGTGGCGCTACTAGACA
>Ga0172377_10003499_pt1 | contig 16141 bp, 15 predicted proteins | sample Pumphouse3metaG_FD_119749 | JGI IMG/M metagenome (GOLD analysis project Ga0172377, IMG submission 119749) | Leachate microbial communities from a municipal landfill in Southern Ontario, Canada - Pumphouse #3 metaG | ecosystem: Engineered > Solid waste > Landfill > Unclassified | place: Canada...
TGCTTAACCATGATTTTATCAAGTACCAGACCACGGTCTGCATTCTGCGGCAACTGTTCACTGACAGGCACGGTATATCCGGCACGTAAAAGCTCTTGCTGCAATGAGTTGCGCACCAGCACAGATGGCGAAACTTCACTGACAACATTGCCTTTTATTTTTCCACCACTTTCGCGCACCTCTCCCAAAACCCACTGCACACGGGAACCGGCAAGGTTGTCCTCAACTTTGCCAGCCAGCATCACCACACCACTTTTACCGGCAACTTTACCTTCAGATTGATAATTTGGCCGCAGCACAATATCTGACGAAGCACAACCTGTTAAAATGACAAACAAAACTCCAGACAAGAAACATCGCAAAGCTTTTGCCTTTTGTGGAAACATACATCCTCCTTTGTCTTGATTAAATAATTTAATTATTATGATTGACCGCTAAATATTATGCAATACGCTTTTATTAGTATAAAAACAGTTGCAAAACCCAAGTGGACGGGTCTATATATATTGTTTTTTAACGTGTCCGAATTGTTCGGTCACTAATCTCCTTGCTCCGGAACTGTCCGGGGCTACAAAATCCGAGAGGAGGATTACCAAAATGAGGAAGTATGAAACCATCTTTATCCTCCAGCCAGACCTTACAGACGATGCCATTAAAGGTATTACTGAAAAGGCAGAAAGTGTAATCACCGACAACAAAGGTGTACTGCATCGGCTGGATGACTGGGGAGCCAGAAAGCTTGCCTACCCAATCCGCAAGTATCCCCGTGGACGTTATTTTTACCTGCGCTTTGATGCCGGAGCACAACTGGTGGCAGAGCTGGAACGTCGCCTGCGACTTGATGAGCATGTTTTGCGCTATCTTAGCGTAAACATTACCAATGAGCCGGAAAAAAAGATTGTTGGTCAAAAACCGGTAACTGAAACTCCGGAAGCAGTAGAAACACCGGCAACCGCAGCAACTGCGGCAGAATAACGTTCAGGAGGGATGATAAAAATGAGCGAAACAACAACAGGAAGCACAAGCACACCATCTTCACCTGCACCACGTCCTGCTGGTCGCCCTGCTGGTCGTCCGGGCGGTGGCAGACCTGATCGCGGTTTTGGCGGTCACCGTAAAAGACGTCCTTTCCAGCGTCGCAAGGTATGTCGTTTCTGTGCAGAAAAAGACCAGACAATTGACTACAAAGATCCACGCACACTGCGGTTTTTCATCACCGAGCGCGGCAAAATTGTACCACGCCGCATTTCCGGTAACTGCGCACAGCATCAACGGGATATTACAGAAGCCATCAAAAGAGCACGTATACTGGCGTTGCTGCCCATCGCAGCAGGGCATAACCTGCCGTAGTTACGGCTAAAATGGATTATAACGACTCTGTATCAGGCGGCGGCTCAAACTTGACCGCCGCTTTTCTTGGGGTTTCAGTATCAATCCTGCTCTTTGCAACAGGTCTGATCATACCTTTGCTCGGCCCTTTTGTTACTTTTCTGACTGCTGCACCACTTGCGCTTATCCGTCTTAAAAACAGCTGTGGAAAAACCCTGGCATCAATTGTGCTTGGAACAGCCCTGATTGCAGTGACTTTTTCCCCACTGATAGCTCTTTGGTATATGGTTCAGTTTGGTGTAACCGGTTTTCTGGTTTCAGAGCTATCTGTACGCGGCTTTGTTCCTGCGCGTACAATCTTATGGAGCAGTGCAGCTGTTGTGGTACTGACAGCAACATTACTGCTGGCTGCTGTTTTTACTTTTAATGTAAACCCTCAGCAGTTTGTTGAAAAAGAGATAGAACAGGGTATGCAACAGGCTTTAAAGCTTTATGAATTACCAAAACTGGCTGAACAGGAAAAAGAATCTTTTGAAAGCGGTATGACCACCATTGCCCAGGTATTACTGCGCATTTACCCGGCTTTGGCAACCCTTAATATTCTGGCAGTATCCATTATAACCACCAGTCTTTTTCACCGCTTTGCTGCAAAACGGGCATCAGCACTCAAGTATGTACCTTTTAAGGAGTTTCGCATACCGGACATACTTGTCTGGCTGCTGATATTTTCCGGTTTTGCCATGCTGGCAGAAAGCAAACTGATTACCACACCGGCATTAAATCTGTTGTTGGTGTTGATTACTGTATATTTTATACAAGGTCTTGCCATAATTTTCTGTTTGGCAGAGCGTAATAAGTACGGCACACTGCTGAAAGCATTTGTGATTATTATTCTGGTTACGCAACCTTATCTAGCGATGATTGTTTCGGCTATCGGCATATTTGATATCTGGGGCAACTTCAGAATTCCGCGTGATACGCAGGAAAAAAACCTGTAAAACAGGCTTGAAAGGACAACAAAACAATGAAAGTAATTCTGCAGGAAAACATCGACAACCTGGGACAGATTGGCGACATCGTAAAAGTGGCACCCGGCTATGCCCGCAACTACCTGCTGCCAAAAGGGTTTGCCATTGCGGCAACAGAGAAAAACGCCAAAGCACTTGAACATGCCAAGCGTCAACTGGCTTACAAGAAAAACAAAGCCATTGAATCTGCAAAAAACATGGCAGAAAAACTGTCAGCAGTTATTGTAAACCTGACTGTTAATGCTGGTGAAGATGGCAAGCTTTTTGGCTCTGTAACCAACATGGATATTGCAGACTTCCTGAAAAATGCCGGATTTGAAATTGATCGCAAAAAAATCATCATGCCCGAGGCTATCAAGCAGATCGGTGAGCACTCTGTCTCCCTTAAAGTTCATCCTGAGGTTTCGGCAACAATCAAGGTTGTGGTTGCAGCAACCTAGGAGTCCCGACAGCCCTCTGACCGTCAAAAGCCCGCCTTACCGGCGGGCTTTTCTTGTATCTGTACAGAATTGACAAAATCCCAATATAAGTAGATTATATTTTGACTATGGACTCTATTTTAATAGAATTATTGATTATATTATTTCTGGTAGCCACAAACGGCTTCTTTTCCATGTCAGAATTTGCCATCATCTCCAGCCGTAAAAGCCGCATTGCCCAGCTGGTTGCAGAAGGAGACGAACGGGCAGTAATTATCGAAAGATATCAGCAAGATCCCCACACCCTGCTGGCAGTAATCCAGATCGGCGTTACTGTAGCCGGCTCTGCTGCATCCACTGTTGGCGGCATTGTGGCAATCCAGCAATTGCGCCCTGTGTTTGCCAAGGCTCCCTGGACTTTTGTCAGCAGCGCTGCCGACCCCCTTGCTGCTTTTACAGTAATAGCCACTATTTCATTTATCACCCTGATCATCGGCGAGCTGGTTCCCAAGGCACTGGGCTTGCAGTTTTCTGATCGCATCGCCCTTTCATTGGCACGTCCCATGCGTTTTATGGCAGCCATATGCAAACCGCTGGTGACACTGCTTACCTTCTCCAGCAAGTCAGTGTTAAAGCTTTTGGGCATAAAAGGTAGTCAAGATGCCTTTATCACCCGCGAAGAAGTGCAGCATATGGTGCTGGAAGGACATGAAAGCGGCATTTTCAGTGAGGCAGAACACGAATATATCCGCAATATCTTTGAGTTTACCCATACCTGTGTGCGAGAGGTAATGATTCCCCGTACACGCATGGTTGCCCTTGAAGTCTCTGTAGAACGTGAAGAATTACTGAAGGTGATGCTGGAAAACCAGTATTCACGTTATCCAGTGTACCGTGACAGCATTGAAGAAATTATCGGTGTGGTGCATGACAAAGACTTAATCAGTCCGCTTGTACATCATCAAAAAATCAATCTGGAAACCTTGCTGCGTCCACCGATTTTTGTTCCAGAAGCCAAGCGGATAGATGATCTGCTGAAAGAGATGCAGCTTTCAAGAAACCATATGGCATTGGTGGTGGATGAATATGGCGGTATTTCCGGGCTGGTGACCACCGAAGATTTACTTGAAGAACTGGTGGGCGAGATAGAAGATGAACATGATACAGGTGAACCTGGTAAAATTGTTAAACAGCCTGATGGCAGCTGGCTGGTGGATGGTCTGGTGTCTGTTTTTGACTTGCAGGAACCATTACATATAAAGCTTGAAGATGATCCTAATTATGACACCCTTGCCGGTCTGATTCTCAATGAACTTGGTCGTTTGCCCAAACAGGGTGAAGCCTTGCACTGGATGGGTTATAAACTTGTCTGCAAGCAAGTAACCCGTACTGCTGTTTTACGGGTGCGGATAATACCTGAACATGATTTGAAAAACCGGTAGTAAAAAATACTCCAGAAATAAAATATGCGCCTTAAACCACCTAAATTGCTTGTCCTGTTTCTTATACTGCTGCTTATTGCTTTTGCTGCTTTGAATCTTGCCCTGCCCCGCCTGTTAAATCTGAATAATTACAAAGCCCACATCACCAGCCTTTTAAGCCAAAACCTTAACCGCCAGGTAGTACTTGGAGATTGCCAGCTCTCCTGGAAACCAGGACCGATATTTTCTTTCAGCAACCTGCTGATTGCAGAACAGCTGACAGACGACAAATCGGATAAAAAGGATAAGCCTTTTATATCTGCCGAAAAAGTATCTTTTCGGCTTGCCCTGCTGCCACTTCTGCGCAAACAGATAGCCATTGCTGAAATAAAAATCCAGCAACCTGAAATCAGCATTTCCCGTTACAAAAACGGCAACCTCTCCATTGCAGACCTGCTGGAAAGTACAGATGGCAAACCTGCAATCCGGCTATATGATCTGGAAATAGTTGATGGGAAATTAAGCTGGTATGATCAGGCAACACAGGACGGACAGCCGTTTATTGCTGATTTTACCGCCATCAGGCTGGCGGCAGACAGCTTGCAGCCAGGCAGAAAAAGCAACATCAGCTTGCATACGTCGTTAGTGGAAAAAAACAGTAATCCAGGCACTATTTCAATCAAGGGCAGCCTGCAAATGCCGGAACAGGATCAAAACCTGCTTGCAAGCAACCTGGATGCAACCCTGCAACTGCACAATCTTGATTACGCGCATTTCTGGCATTACTTTGCCGATCACATCCCTTTTGCGCCACCAGGCGGACTGTGCGACCTTAAACTGACCGTAAAAGGAAGTTGGCAGGATTTTTACTCCAAGGTAAACCTTACGTTTAAAAATGCACACCTGCGCTGGCCAGCGGTATTTCCTGAAACCGTTGCCCCGCAAAAGGCAGAGCTGGTTTTTAATGCAAGGCGGACACCAGAACAGCTGGATTTTAAAAGCATAAATCTTGATCTGGATAATTTTTCATTCAAAGGCAGCCTGAAGCTGTCTGATCTGACCAGTCCTGATCCACTGCTTACAGCCCGTGGAGAAACCGGCTTTTTCGATTATCGCAAAACACGCAGCTATATCCCTTTTGGAATTATAGAAGAAGATGTGGCTGATTTTATCAGCAACAAAATCAGAGCCGGACGCTTTAAACTGGTTAAAGGGACACTGGATGCACGTTTTTCGCAGTTGGTAAATTTTGAAGGGGAAGATAATGCCTCCACACTGTTTATCCACGGGCTGGCTGAAAATGCTGTGGTCAGCTACGGTAACAATGTTCCTGAATTTAACCGGATAAATACCACTTTGGAGCTTAAAGGCAGTAACTTCAATCTGCCAGATGGCAGAGGCTATTTTGGTGATTCACCTTTTCAGATGGTTGGTAGCATCGCAGAATATGCCACTGAAGGTATACCGTGCAGCTATTTTTTCACCATGGATACGGTTCCAAAACCTGGCGAAGTTGCCTGGCTTGCCCATTATGTTGGTCTTGATGAACTTGTCTTCAACGGACCTTCAAAACTGCAACTTAACGGAAACGGGCTGATCAGAGCCTACCAGCTTTCCGGCAACTGGAACCTGACCTCTGCAAACTATACACTGCCATCTGTTATTGACAAACCAGCCCGCTTGCATAACAGCCTCAATTTTAGTGCTGTTTTAAGTAACGATGAAACCAGCTTTACATCCATTAACTACAAACTTCCCCCAATGCAGCTATCGGCACAGGGTCTTTTCAAACATCCTGACGAAGGTGCGCCACACCTTTCCTTTGAGCTTAAAAGCAACCGTTTCAACATCAGCCCACAACTGCCCATTCTTACTGATTTGCAGAAATTTCAGCCAATCGGCATGGCAGAAGCCGACCTTTATGGCGATGGCAATCCGGAAGATTTTAAAACCATGCAGTATAACGGCAAAATTAAACTTACTGATTTTTCCATCAGACCGATTAAACATCTTGAACCATTGCAATCCATGAATGGTAAAATCATATTTAACGGTCAATCTGCCCAAACAACTGATTTTAATCTGCAATATGGCAATACAAAACTGACCATACGTGGAGAAGTGGAAAATCTGGCAGCACCCCAAGCCCAGCTGGTGGTAAAATCCCCATTGTTAAACCTGCAAGACTTTGGGCTGATTGCCGACAACCTGCCGCCAGTACATAACTTCAGCACCAGGCTTTCTTTAAACGATCATTCTTTTAAAATACGTTCCCTGAAAGCCAATCTGGAAAAAACAGAAGTATCTGCCCGAGGCAGATACAGCAGCAAGCCAATTCCATCATTATATTTAAATATCAATGCACCAATGGTTGATATAGAAGAATTACTGCCAATTTTATCAGCAACACGGACGGCAAACACCAAAAATAGCGATGATGTAAAACCATCGGAGCTGCTGGTAACCGGTCGTCTGCGGGCAGCAAATGGTTGCTACCACAACTTCAGGTTCAGCAATTTTTCAGTCAACCTGAAACGTAACGGCAACAAGCTAAATCTTGATAATCTGGAAGCAGAACTGTTTGACGGTATGCTACATGCAGATGGGCAGCTGACCCTTAACCCTGGCAGTGCTTCTGACTGGTCTTTGCAGACGCAACTGTTACAGGCAAGAACCGATGATTTTTTTAATGCCCTGGAGATTGACCGCGAAATAAGCGGCAGGTTAAACCTGAACAGCAATCTTTCCACAAAGGGCAACAGTTTTGATGAGATGAGGCGTAACTTGCAGGGCAAGCTGGATATAAAAATGGAGCGGGGAACATTAAAGCAGTTTAATGCACTATCCAAAGCTTTCTCCATTCTTAACCTGTCGCAATTACTATCCTTTGAGCTGCCAGATATGGTGCATGACGGTATGCCGTTTAATAAAATCACTGCCACCTACAATCTTGAAAACGGAGTGCTTTCCACTAAAAACTTTTTTGTGGATAGTAATGCCATGCATATTTCAATGGTTGGGGATGTTGATCTGCACCAGGAAAAGCTTGATCTGCTGATTGGAATCCAGCCTTTGCAGACTGTGGATAAAATCATAAGTCGCATCCCCATAATCGGCTGGATTTTAACCGGCGGTGATAACAATCTGATTTCTGCCTACTTTGAGGCAAAAGGCAGTTGGTCAGACCCAAAGGTAAGCACCATAACTGCAAAATCCATTGCCCAGGGCACATTGGGGATTTTTCAGCGGGTTTTTGAACTTCCGGTGCGGATTTTTACCGATACCAGCGAAGTATTTACCGGTATAAAAGAAGAGAAAATAGAGGAAACAGAAAATGATAAGCCGGACGACAAACCAGACTGATTTTAACAGGCTCTTGAAAACGTTATGACCGTAGACAGCCTCCGCAGTAGTTTTTAAAAGCTCTGATAAAGACAGAGACGGCAGCGATTATCTGCAAACCGCTACCGGTTACAAAACCTGTCTCTACTATGGAGCAGCAACAATACAGCCAGTAGCCCCATGCAAATAGTAACTGTCCCATGCCATGGCAATCAGGTGCTTGTATGGATTACTATCTGTAAATGAAATAACCTGGCTAAGTGTCTCTTGATCAAGCAGCCAGTTAACACCTGCTTTTGGGTAATGGCTGTTATTGTCAACAATTGAATAATTACCATAGGGTATATCCTTAAAAGTATAACGTCCCACCTCTGCCGTAGGGCGCAGAGTGTCAAGCCATACGGTAAAAGTATTGGTCACTGGCAGTGCCGAATAAATTTTACCAGTGTCATTGTTTCTCAGTTGCAAAGGTATGTCGTTAAGTCGCATTCTAAGCCAGTAATTATAGCTGTTTAGGTACAACCTGACAATCAATGACTTCTCTCTTTGCTCCATCTTCCCTATCTGTAGATCAGCAAGTTCCAACTGTGGTGAATAAAACATTCCCCAGCAAAACTGTCTCAGTCGTTGTGCATAAGGGAAGCCTGTCTCTTCAAAATAGCGTGGACTCACAAAATTCACTGACTCAACGTAAGTCAGGAATATGTTGTTCTGAATAGCCTTGCGATCAGCAAAGGTTGCGCGGGCACTGGCAGCCAACGTTGTGTTTTGGGGATATTTGTAATGGAGGTGTTCAACCAGCAGGGTTAACAACTTGACCTGTATATCATACCAGTAGCTTGCATGACGAGCCAATTCCGGATACACATCCGCTGAAAAGCCTCGCTTGTGCTGGATTTCTCCCCATATATCCAGCAGCCCTCGCGCATGTGTAACAGGGTCTGTAAGCAGGGTTGCATGTATTGTCGCAAGATCGGTCTCAAGGTCGCGCTTTTCAAGGCGGTTTGCCAAATGTGCAACCAGATCCGCATAGCCTTTTTCGGCAGGATTGGTTGCAGCAATAATGTACAGCTGTTCATAGGCCTCATTAGCAAAGGCAATGATCGAGGTAAGCGTACTCTTTTTGAGGTTGTACTCCATGTTGTTAAGCTGATTGGTTATGCTGTCGAGCTGTGCCTTTAAATCTGCAAGTTCTGTGATGATATTGTGCAGCATTTTCTGTTGCCCTGACAACATATCAATGATTTCATTTTGCCGATCTGGCGGTTCTTTACCCCAACCAAAAGCTTCTTTCAACACATAGCCTGCTGCCTCAGAACCAACATAACCCAAAGCTCCCTCAGCTATGGCACCGGCAATAAAGGAAGCTGCTCCAGTCAGCATACCATCACATTCTTTTGCAAAGCATGGTGCATCTTCAGTTGGATTAGCGATCTGGCTTACCAGGTGCTGGTTAAATAATTGTAATCCGCCAGTTTTACGTACTGCCTCCATAAACGCACCGCTATTGAACTGCTCTTCCAAAAAGTGGATATCATTAACGTAATCAACAGTATCTGGCAGTTGCAGATATGCCCACACCTTCGTTGCAGCGTCAATATTGCTCAGATCCGGTCTGGCTCGGTGGTACTCTGCTATCAGTGTTGTCAAAGGATTTACAACGTAAAAAGCATAGTTATCCTGATTTTTACCACGTACTTCTGTGCAAAGCGTTTCGGTCATTGTTTCTCCACCCTGACCAACGGTACCCCCACTAACAACTATATTATAGTCATCAGGCAGTTTTCCGGGATAAGAGAGCAGAAACGAACCATTTGTATAGGTTTCGTCTGTTTCACGATAGATCTCTTTGCCATCAACAGATGTAAGGATAACTGTGGCACCTACAATCGGTTCATCCAAAGTAGCTATGCCGGTAACCATGGAATCTGAATGGCTTGAACTGCAACCAGCAATTACCATGGCTGCAATTAATGCAATTAAGACAAATATACAGGCTGACTTTCTACCTGAAAAATAACTGCTATTAATAGTAAAGCGCATAGATTGCTCACTCCTACAGAATTTTACCTTCGTGATTTCTACCCGCTTTTTTAAACAAAAAAATATTCACGTCAAGAAAAAAATATCTGCCTAAACTCAAGGATTATAAATATTGCCGCCACCTGCAAGATATGCCTGCAACACTGCCCTGCCCTCCTTCCGCATAAAACCATGCACAACTTCTATCCCCCGCTCCTCCAGATAGTTGTAGGATTCATCAAAAACAGGTCCTTCATCAAAGCCGATTGCGCGGGCATCATCAGCCTTTGCAGCATACACCAGCCGTTCCACACCACTCCAGAGTACTGCCCCCAGGCACATGGCACAGGGTGCGCAGGATGTAAAAAGCTCAAACCTGCCCTTTGTGGCAAGGCTATAACTTTTAAGCAGTTTTTCTGCAAAAACAATCGCCACCATCTCTGCATGTAAAGCAGAGTTATTGGCTGGAACCACCAGATTCATGCCAGCACTGACTAACCGCCCGTCAGCTCTGTCAAACACAGCAGCACCAAATGGACCGCCTCCTTCGGCAATATTTCGCCTTGCCAGAGCTACTGCCAACTCCATTTTACTGGTATCATCATTAAATAAAGTACGCCCATCTAAAAAACCTGGCAACCACTCTGGCAGTGTTATCTCAACGGATTTCATCATTTAACAACTCCTTCAAAAACCATCTTACCATCAACATAATAATAACCTTTGCCCTGATGCTCCCAAAACTCAAGATTATCTGACGCATACCTGGCACCTGAAGCAGAAACAGCCTGCGCCAGGGTAGCTGAACTACCATCCGGAAAACAGATAGTAACCTGCTCTTTTGTTAGATCAAAACAGGCGATAAGCTGCGTACCACTATCGCTGATATAGGCAGCTTTCACCTGTTGCATTCCACTACAACCTGAGTTGCACACAGTTGTCGTGGAACAAGCTGACAGCATTAAAGCTGCTGTCGTACAGGTGACAAGAATGGTGTTTTTCAAAGTTAAAGCCTTTCCTGAACAAAATACCCCCTCTTAACATGCTTTTGCAAAACCATAACTGAATACCTATTATTACACCTTACAAGCTCTGTTCACCTATTATGTATTAATTTTGCAGTATATGGATATGTGACGTATAATTTTTATCAATTTACAAATGGAGGAGGTTGCATCATATGCAAGCACAACGAATCGTAACAAAAGCCGATGCCACCGGACATCTGACCGGGTTGCCGCTAATGCCGCCCGGCAGACCAGTGGAAGTCATCATGCTTCTCCTTGATAATCAGATACCGGCAACACGCCCACGTCGCAAACCACCAACCCGCTTGCAGGGCAAAATCCGCGAAACTGGTGATGTTTTATCATCTGCTTCTGTCGATGACTGGGGAGTTGCCTGATGCTATTACTGGATACACATATCTGGTTATGGTGGATAAACGGTACTCCGGACAAACTTTCTTCTTCCTTGCTTGAAAGAATTGAACATGCTGAAACGGTTGCGGTTTCTGCAATTTCCTGTTTTGAGCTGGAATGGCTGGCAAGGCATGGAAGAATTGAGCTGGACATCAGCCTGGATGACTGGTTCTCAGGTGCACTCTCTGAAACCGAAATCATTTGCCTGCCGGTGACCGGTCAAATAGCACGACTTGCTGCTTCTTTGCCCGAGCATCACAAAGATCCGCAGGATCGCCTGATTATTGCAACAGCAATCAACAACAATTGCCATCTCGTCAGTGCCGACAAACAGTTTTCTCACTATAAGGAAATCAGCAGACTACTCGTACAGGCATAGTAAATTGAAAACTGTATCAGCGTAAAATTAACGCAAACAGACCAGGGAAACATCCCTGGTCTGTTGTGTAATGGTCTGTAATGGCTGGCTGTTTGTCTTTACTTCACTTCAACCTGAATCTGCTTGGGTTTGACTTCTTCTTTTTTTGGCAGGGTAATGGTTAAGACACCACGCTCACAGGTTGCTGAAACCTGATCCTGTGCAACTGTTGCAGGCAATTTAAAACTACGCTGAAAACTGCCAAAATAACGCTCTATCCGGTGGTAATTATCTTTTTTAACATCTGATTCATGCTTGCGTTCGCCTTTGATGGTTAAAAGATTATCCTCAATCCGCACATCAATATCTTTTTGCTCCAGATCAGGCAGCTCTGCCTTGATTACAATGGAATCAGCGGTTTCATAGATATCCACCGCCGGTTGCCATACCCCTTCCTTAATCTCTTCACCGCTAAATTCAGCAGGATGACCCCAGGACAGATTAAGCAGCCTGTCCATCTGGTCTTGCATACTGCGCAGCTCACGTAAAGGGCTGTATTTGACGATTGCCATAACACTTATCCTCCTTTTGTCATTGTTTTGCCGGAACATCCGACCTATGTGTTAAAAACATAAGCAGCGTTTTGGTATTGTCAAGTGGAACAACCAGCAGCCATGCTGTCCAGCAGTTCGCCAGATGGTCCATACAAGGTAACTGCAAGCGGCATCATGCCCACGGCATGGGTAGAGCATGAAAGACAGGGATCATAACAGCGTATTCCATGCTCAATACGATTAAGCAGCCCTTCCTCAAGACGACCACCAACCAGATACTTTTGTGCTATCTGCAACACAGTACGGTTCATGGCCAAGTTGTTCTGTCCGGTGGCAATTATCAGATTTACATAGTTTAAAAGCCCGTTATCATCCACACGGTATTCATGAAACAACACTCCCCGTGGTGCCTCCACAACACCAACACCCTGTCTGTTATTGGTACGGGCATGGCTGCGCACATTACGGTCAAGCAGTTCCGGATCATTTAACAACTGCTCCATGGTTTCCAGACAGAAAAGTATCTCAATCAACCTTGCCTGGTGATAATAAAAACTGCCCTGTACCGGTTCTCCGGCTTCACCAAACTGACGGAAAAATGCCAGCTCTGCATCAGCCAGCGGTGTTTTTGCATGACAAGCCACGTTAAGCCGCGATAATGGACCTACCCTGTACATCCCCTGATCAGGGTGGTGTTGCCGCGAACGGTAAAAAGGAAACTTCAGGTAACTCCAGCTTTTTTCACCCTCACCAATAATGCTGTCATAAGCAGCGGGGTCAAAACCATTTTCCAGCAGTTTTCCCTTTTCATCCACCATACGCAGAAAACCGTCATAATGCTCCAACCCGCCCTGCCCGTTTACCAAACCAAGGTGCAGGCTGGGAAAGTTACCGTAACAGGAAGCTTCTTCCTGCAAGCGTTCCAACGCTTCTTTGCCCAGTTTTAATGCTTTTCGCGCTGTTGCCAAGGCCTTCGGCAAGCCGGAAGCGATTTTGTCGCGCAAAACCTTTGTCAGTGGCTCCCGCACACCTCCAGAAACAGCCCATGCCGGATGCACAGATCGATCACCCAGCAGACGGATTACATCCTGACCGTATTGACGCAGCCTTATCCCTTCTCTGGCAGTCTCGGGCATCTGCTCCAAAAGACCGACAAGGTTGCGTTTGGCAGGGTTACTCTCCATCCCCAATAGCAGATCAGGACCGGAAAGCAGATAAAAGCTTAAGGCATGGCTTTGTACCAGTTGCGCACAATGCATTAACCGCCGCAGTTTTTCGGCTGCCGGCGGTATTTTAACCCCTTTAAGGGCATCACCAGCCTTTGCTGAAGCAAGAGCATGGCTGACCGGACAGATGCCACAAATCCGTTCTGTAATGGATGGCATTTCGCGGTAACTGCGCCCAAGGCAAAACCGCTCAAAACCGCGAAACTCGGTAACATGAAAACGGGCATCAGCAACTTCACCGGCATCATTTAAATGAATGGTGATTTTGGCATGCCCCTCAATACGGGTAACAGGTGAAATTGTGATGGTTTCAGACATTACCTACTCTCTCCTGGATAACAGCCTTTTATAGACATAGGGCAACATCTCCTGCAAATCTGTGGCATTCATACCGATTTCCCCTTGTTTTTCTGCCACAAGATCACCAGCCATGCCATGTACAAACACCCCAAGCCGGACAGCAGTCCAGGCATCGTACTTTTGCGCCAGCAGTGCGGAAATGATTCCGGTGAGCAGGTCTCCCATGCCTCCACTTGCCATGCCAGGGTTGCCGCTGGCGTTAATGGCAACTCTGCCATCAGGGGCAGCCATAATAGTACGGGCACCTTTTAACACCTGATAAACACCGTATTTACTGGCAAAATCCCGAGCAATGGCAATGCGGTCATGGTTCACTTCGTGTGTGGTGATGTTGCAAAGCCGTGCCATCTCTCCCGGGTGGGGGGTAAGAATCAATGTTTGAGCCGCCTTGCGTAAAAGCAGCTCCGGATTTTTTGCAATGGCGTTTAAGCCATCGGCATCAATTACCATTGGGGTTGTGATTGTCTTAACCAGTTGCTGTACAAGGCTGATGGTTTCGGGATGTGTACCAATGCCTGGTCCCAAAGCAAGCATATCCTTATCTGCCAGCAGTTGCTGTATAACAGGCAAGGCAGACAGATTTAACGAAGCTGGTTCTTCGGCAGGTAGTGGAACAGTCATAACTTCTGTGGTTTTTATCTCGGCTGTCTGGTGCAACTGCTGCGGTACAGCCAGCGTTACCAGACCTGCACCGGCACGGACAGCACTATTGGCAGCCAGAACAGCTGCTCCGGATTTACCGGAAGAGCCAGCCACCACCAGACAATGACCGCAATCCCCTTTATGTGCAGTACGCTGGCGCGGCTTTAAAAGCAAAGTAGCTGCTGCTTCATCAATAAACTCATAGCCTTTTGCACTATTAAGCACTGTTTGCGGAATACCAATATCAACCACCTGCAACTGCCCGACATAATCAGCACCAGGGTAAAGCAGATGCCCTGCTTTAATGCAGGCAAAGGTCACTGTCAGATCAGCCTTTACTGCCTCACCAGGCAACTTACCGGTTGTGCCGTTGATACCACTTGGTATATCCACCGCAACAACCACACCCTGGCTACGGTTAATAAGCCTGACAGCCTCCAGATAAACACCGCAAAGCGCATGGCTTAAACCTGTACCCAAAAGGGCATCAACCAATAAAGATGCTTCAGATATCTGCTGCTGATGGTTACTGATAAACTCTTGGGTATCAGTGCAAAAACAGACCTGATGCTTTTCAAGCTGGTTAAGGGCAAGTAAGGCATCACCTTTAATCTCATCCTGTCTGGCAAGGACAATCACCTGCACCTGCCAGCCGTTTTGCAATAGATGGCGGGCTATAACGTAACCATCACCACCATTATTACCTTTGCCAGCCAAAACCACTGCCTGTTTGTGCTGCATATCACCATAGGCAGCCAATATCTCTTCGGCGCAAAGCCTGCCGGCATTTTCCATCAAAGTAATGCCAGGAATACCAAAATCATTGATTGCAGTACGGTCAACCTCCTGCATGGTTTGCGCTGTAATCACTTTCATAGCTGCTCCAAAACCACCATTGCCACGGCATTGCCGCCATCATGGGCAAGGGAAAGATGTATTTTTCGTTTTGCAACTTCTGCAAAAATTTCACTGGTACGCCCAAAAAGTAAAAGCTCAGGCTTGCCCAGCTCATTATTTACAACCTCCATTTCCACCCAGCTAAGACCGTTTCTAAGACCGGTACCCAATGCCTTTACAAAAGCTTCCTTGGCAGCAAAACGGGCAGCCAGACAAGTAGCAGCTCCTTGCTTTTTTGCAAAACAATGTTGCTGCTCATTTGCAGTAAAAAGACGATTAAGCAAAGCCTGATTATCATCATCTATAAACTTCTGGATTCTGGCTATTTCAACCGTATCTATACCAATACCTGTAATCATTTTGGAGTGCTTTCTTTTGAGTAGCAGGGTGGTTGAGTTAAAGAACTTCTCGTTGTCATTCTGCTCGAAGCGTTAGCGAAGTTGCAGAATCTAAACCCTAGATCCTGCGACTAAAGCGCAGGATGACAACCTTATTCTCATAACTCCCCCCTGCCCCTCTCTTATCTTAAGAGGGGGAACTACAGCTCCTCCCCTTAGGTTAAGGGGAGGTCGGGAGGGGTTACAAGGTTTTTTGCCACGAAACCCACGAAAGGGCACGAAAAAACAAAGCAATCTGGTCACGGCACGCTGTGCCCCTACATTTAACTTTCGTTGCTTCATATTTTATTGTACGGGCATGGCACGCCATGCCATGGCTGGGTGGTAGACACAAATTCATAACTCCCCCTGCCCCCTTTAAGGCAAGAGAGGGGGAACCCAACTATCCCTTCATCCACGCACCTGCGTTGTGCTGAATTCAACCACTTCTTCCCGTTGCAGCAAGGCGCAGCAAAGTTTTTCAATGTTGGTTTTATCCATGGTGCGCACGGTCATCCGGTATTCAAGGTTTCGTCCACCATTTAACAGGTGGTAGCTGATGTTTGTCATGCTGAATCCACACTGGTGAAACAGGTTTTTCACTTCCTCCTCGGTCATAAGATTTTCCCGATTAAACAGTACTGTCTGGGAGGCAAAAATCTGGGCTGGCATCTTTTTTTCCATCATCCTGAAAACAGAAAGCGTACCCAAAGCTATGATGGTTGCCATGATTGCCGCACTGTAA
>Ga0172377_10003504_pt1 | contig 16134 bp, 43 predicted proteins | sample Pumphouse3metaG_FD_119749 | JGI IMG/M metagenome (GOLD analysis project Ga0172377, IMG submission 119749) | Leachate microbial communities from a municipal landfill in Southern Ontario, Canada - Pumphouse #3 metaG | ecosystem: Engineered > Solid waste > Landfill > Unclassified | place: Canada...
CGGAACAGAAAAAACATCTTTCTCTCTCACTGTAGGAAATATACATATAACAATGTTAAATTTATACTGGGATGAAAAATCTAATGAAGGATGGACAGGAGGAGGTAAATCTGGTGGAGAAGTAGGCACGTCCCTCTTATCATGGCTCACCAATGACATTACATCTGCAACAACTCCATATAAAATAGTTCTCGCTCATGAACCAATGTATCCAGACAAAAGACATAAAGGAAATTCTCTTGACTGGAATATTACTAAGAGAGACGCATTACAAAAAGTATTAGAAAATGCAGGTGTAGATGTATTCTTTGCTGGTCACACACATTATGCACGTGGCGACTTTATAAATAATAAAGTTTTACAAATCCAAGATGGTGTGCCAGGTTCAAAAGCTGGAACAACTGGCGATTCATACAGATCAATGTGGTTTGTTCACATAGACTCTAATAAAAACCTTATTATAACTTGGAAACACAATTCTAACAGTGGAAATTCTTGGACAAATCCAATCGTAAAAACATGGACTCTTCCTCAAGAAAATGTTCCTCCACAAACAGAAGTAATAACTGTTAGTTTCACCACATCAATTTTATAATATAACAATTAGGAACTACAAATATGACAACAATAGTATGTATAGGAGATGCAAGACCAACAAGTTCTGAACATGGTTCATCTGGTTGGCAAAAGTTAACTCCAGATTTAAATCAAATAGAAGCACAATCTCCAACTAAATCTTGTGATGGAATATTTTTAATTGGAGACTTTGATAAAGTAAAAGATACACAAAAATCTTTTGCTGCTTCAACCATCAACAATATTCCACATTACTATACAATAGGAAATCATGAAATAGATGATGATGACCCAAATTATGTAAAAAATCTATATCCATATTCAAGTTATGGAATTCCTCTCAATTCTGGTCCAAGTGGTTCAGAAAAAACAACATACTCAATGGATATAGGAGATATTCACATAATAAACGTGAATATATACTGGGATGGTTCATCAGGTGAATTTAAAACTAGTGGTTCAATACCTCAAAAATTATATGACTGGATAAGTACAGACTTGTCTAATACAAATAAAAAATGGAAAATTGTTCTTTTACATGAACCATTATATCCTTGTAAAAGACACGTCGGAGATTCTTTAGATGCAAACAAATCAAATAGAGATAAATTTCAAGCTTTACTTGTATCAAAAGGAGTTCATATAGTCTATGCTGCACATACCCATTATTCTCATGTAACAAGAGTCAACACAACAACAGGAAAAGAATGTTCAACTCTTGCAACTTCTGGACCATACCATATAGACTGTGGGGTATCTGGACCAAAAATAAAAGATGGCGAAGACAACTTTTGTTCATTGTTTTATACACACACATCTGGAAATGATTTAATTATTACATGGAAGAAAAGTCCATGGAGTTCTCCAAAAACAACTACATACACAATAAAAGGAGATGGCTCAACACAAAAGAAATATAAATGTAAAAATAATGTGTGTACAGAAGATTCGACAGGAACATACTCAACACCAGATTGTAGTAATGCGTGTACAGCACCTCCCTCTGGTTTAAAGAGTATTACATTAACAGGTTGTGCATCACAACCAAAACAAATTGATGACACATGTACCATGACACCTGTATGTAAAAATATGTCAGATTCAACAATAACATGTCCAACACTTATATGGAAAAGCAATGACCATTCTGTTGTAAGTGTCACAGAATCTGGTGGAAAAGGAAAAGCTGAAGCATTATCAGTTGGTTCTTGTAATATAACAGCAGAATATGATAATATTATAAGCAACTCTGTCCCATTCACTGTCACAGAATCTGATCAACCACAATCTAGTAATATGTCAAGCGTATTCTTATTTGCTGGCGCTGTCGCTATTGGATATTATCTAAACAAAAAAGGTTACTTTAAAAAGAAATTATTGTAAACATTATAATAGGGAGACAACATAATGGTAGAATTAGGAAATTTTAAAAAATATACCACAGTTCAAAATAGATCAGAAATAAAATGGGAAACTTTTACAGACGCATATACACTAACAAATCCACAATTAAAAAAAACAAACACTATAAGAATTTTTGAATCACACAACTTTCCAAATTATAATGAACCGTGGTCAATATATAGATTTAATTGGAGTCCAAAATATATAACAGACAGATTCAAGTTGGCAATAAAATATAAAAATTTTACCGACTATATGATATTTTTACTACAAGAAGAAATATATCTACCATCGCAATGTGCGCCACCATCATTCCAAAAAATTCCAAATGATTATAAAAACTATGATTCTTATCAAATAGCAGAAGCAAATAATATGTGGATTCACACAAAAAAAGGAGAAATACATTTCTTCAATGACTTACTAAGAGCATGGCACAAAATGTGTTATGATATAGGAAAGAAAACTGCTGTATGCGGATGTCCACTTGTTACACATTATGACACAAAAAAGATATTTGAAACACTTTATGGTGTAGATAACCTTAAATATATAGCAAAAGAATATGATATGGTATATTTATATAGATATCCAACAAAAGGAAACGCCACAAAATCTGGTCATAAAGCAAAAGAATTCATAGACTACTGGAGAAAAACTCTTAGTTACAAAAGAAAAATAAACTATATTGTCGACACGTATTTTAATTCAGGAAGTGGAACCACAGATGAATCCACAATAAAAGCAGATTTCTGCAATGCAGCAAGTTCTGGTGCACATATAATATCAGCATATCCATTTAAAAAATATACAGATAACGACACCTCTGCTGTATCAAGATCAATACAAATTCATAAAGACTATAATTCACATAAAAATGGATACTGTTCAAATGGTTATTAACAATAACAATATTAACAATAAATACAGGTAGATTAACATGGTAACATTAGGAAATTTTCAAGTAAGATCATCAAAACAATTAAGATCAGAAATAAGATATGATACATTTACAGACATAAATACTCTAAATAATTACTATTTGAGTAGACCAAACTCAATAAAAATATTTGAATCGTTTAGTTGGACTAACTTCAAATGGAGTGAATCTTATATAAGAAGTAGATTTCAACTTGCAAAAGATTATAAAAATAAAGTAAATGGACTTGTATTTCTTTTACAAGAAGAAGTGTATAAACCATCAAGAACTCCACAAGTTTCACCTTCAACTGCGAATGGAAACTCGTATCAACTCGAAGGTGTAACAATACCTGCAATGCCAGGAAATGAAGACGTATATTTCACAGCATTACTAACCGCATGGAAAAACCTATGTGCATCTCTTGGAAAAAAAGCTGTAATTTTGGGTTCTCCTGCAGTATGTTCAGATGATGATGTATGGATCTATATGTATGGATCTTCGGCTATAAATTATATAGCAAACAATTACGATATGATTTATTTATATCACTTTCCCATCACAAAATCGTTTGCACAAGGTTCTTTGTGTACCCAACAAAATGGAAATCCTGGAAAATATGATGCATCGAGTTATATTAAATTCTGGAGAAACAAAGGATTTAAAGGACTAATAAACTATCTTCTTGTAACAAAATTTGCAAAAGGAGTAGGAACAACTGATTATGCAACAGTAGAAGCAGATTTTATAAATGCAGCAAATGCTGGCGTAGATATAATATCAACATATCCATATATAAATGAAGCAAATAACGATAATGATGCAACAGAACGTATGATACAAATATACAACAACTATAACCCAACTACATGTAAATCGATAACATGCAACTTTACAATAACAAATTAATACAGATATAATTATGACAGATACACCAATTATAGTTACATCACCAGATTATAAAAAATTATTCTTAATTATGATTTCAGCATCAATTGTTAGTGGACTTATATTAAGTTATTTACTAAAAACAAAATCTAACTAAAATAACCACAACAAGGACACATAATGACAGAAGATAAACAATCAACTACAAATCTAATAATCATAGGAATAGTATCTTCGATTATAGGTGGTTTAGTTGTGTATTACTTTTTGAAAAGAACGAATAAACTTGATCCATATATACAACCTCTAAATATAAAACAAATATCAGAGTAATAAGAAATTATTACACAAAAACAAACTAACATAATAAGCGACAAAGGTACTACGCGGGTGGGACTCATCAACCCACCAATCCTCTTCTTATAATTACATAACAAACACCATGACACAACAACATCACAACAATTATCATTTATAAATTAATAATGGTGAATAGAAATGTATAAAAGAATTGACGATAAAGCAATCATAGAATTGTTAGCTACAATAAAAAACGACATACCAACTATAAGATTGGATATCAATTGCTCCAGCACATTGATATCAAAAATAGAGGATAGGATAAAAAACAAAAGGAGAGATAAGTAATGGCAACAACAAATGACCACGGAATTATTTTTGATTCAATATCAGAATTAAAAGAAGATACTGGGATTATAAAAACGGATATTTATTGGATAAAACAAACATTATTAGAAATAAACGGAAAACAAAATAAATGTAACGTATGCTCAAATGCTGAATATATATACGACCAAGCTAATATTAACAGAAACGATATTAGAAAACTACAAGACGACAGAAATATTGGTTACGGAATAACTGTAGCAATATCAATTTTAGTAAGTTCTATTGTTGCATTAATAGAATTAGGAATTTTAAAAGTATAAGGTGAAATTATGAGTAAAATATTATTAGTAAGTACTATTATAGCATTAGTATATATAGCACACAAGAAACAAATATTAAATTTAAGCCAATCAGAAAATAACTTAAATCGAATGTATGATGGAAACTTCGATGAAAACTTCTTTAGAAACTTCGATAATGTAACATCAAATAAAACAAACAACTATCAAACATAACAAAAGATAAATAAATATAATTTTAAAGTAATATAAACACTTTAAAAAAAATTTGTAATATTTCTATTACATTATGGATATATAATTTCTGGATCTGTCGATTCTGTTGCATTATATTTAATAATATTTGCAATCCTATTTGTAAGTGTACAAATTAAATCAGCAGTTTGTTTTTGCGAAAGAGATATATGATCTGATTCAATCATTGATTATTGAACTGAATTTCTACCACAAACATCTATACTTCCACCAACAAATGCTGTTACTTGCATCCTATTTCCATATTTATCTTCATAAATTCTTATCGTGTTACTCATTTTATTCCTCCTTATTTATTTCTTCTATTGCTTTCTTTAATGTTTTTCCTGTAGTTCCAACATAACCTACTCCATCTTTCCACCATGCATACATTCTAACTCCATCTAACAATCCTTTCTTATATATTAATTTTTCATGATAATTTATTACTTCTACATCTTCTTTTGAAATTGTCATAACATCCTCCTTAATCCATATCCCAAGTTTCTCTGAATCCAATAAATGTTGCTATTCTTGGCTTATCTTTTGCACCGTACTCCTGATGTTTGTATTTTGCAATTTTTCCTATATACTTTTCTTGATTATCCCAGATTTTCTTTTGCTCAGAAGCATCTAATTCTCCTGAACCAAGTCTAAATTCAACTCCTGTCTTTATATCTTTTACTATAAATCCTCCAAGAGTATCTGCAGCAACTTTTCCTGCAGCATGAGATGTTCTTTTTGTATGACCTAAAGCATCTTCCTCTGCTTCATTCATATTGTGCATTCTTTCATAAAAACCAAGAATCTTAGCTTCTGAATCACTAAATCTTTTTATCTTCAACATCCATCCTTGTTTTAATGTCGATCTTCCATCTTTATGTGGGGAATCCCACTTTCTTAAAATACTTCCTTCATATCCATCATCCACACATTTCTGTTCGTAAGCTATCAATTCAGCTTTATTTCTTATCAATGTAGGAAGAACAAATTTAATATGTGGTATTGCAGACAATTTTGACAATCTTTCTATTCTCATATAATATGGCTCTCTTGGATCAATTACCCAATCAAAAACCATATAAGTGAAATCAGGAGTTCCAGATTCTCTGGATATTAAACTCGACACCTTGTTAAATGGTTTACCTTCAATCACAACTTCACCATCAAATCCTACAAGAGCAACTTTGTTTAAAGTTTCTCTAATATATATATTTGGAAATGGATGAAATTTTCTAGTAACCGTTCCTTCTTCTAAACGAATAGTTCGATAACCATCCCATTTTGGCGTTCCACCCCACTTACTTGACCAATCTAAATCATCCATACTCTTAATTGGTTTTGCTAACATTGGACTTCTTATTGTCATATTATCTCCTTTAAATTTCTTTGATAGTAACTCTAACTCGTCTTCCACCAAATTCAGCTAATGTTTTAACATAACTTGAAATGATAGAATCGTCTTTTCTTAAATCGTCTTCTTTTATGATATCAAACATATTTACTTCAATTGTTCTTTTTGCAATCCTTCTTGCAACATTATCTTCGACATGTTTGTATTTTTTACATGAGAAATGTTCGAACACAACTCTATTTTTAAATATAGAGTCCTTTCTCCAGCAAACCCCATGATCAGAATCAATTTCTTTAAAAGCATCACAATGTAAACACTGTAATCCGTTACTATAATTTGATTCACTAAATTCTTCTTGTTCTTCTTCTTGTGTAAATACCTTAATGGGTAATACATAACTTGGATTTAATATCATATTCATACACCTTAATTCATTTTCTCTTCTCTTTTCTTAGTAGATTGTACACTGAAACACCAATCTCCAGATTCCATCGTCTTTATCACACTATCAATCAAAGATATAGCTTCAGATGTCTTATTTATATTATAATAAGAATTTCCTATATGACATCCATCAAGAAGCATATTAGTCATCTTTATTCTTCCTTTTAATAGTTCATCTTTAGCTTTTTTCAAACGATCAATTGCTACATTTCTATTTATAACCTCATAGAGTAGTTCTTTATCTGTTAAATCTTCGATCATACTCATTTTATTCCTCCGATAATATTTTCTTTATTTCATCCATAGTTAGTTCTTTATTCGATCTATCTATGAAATAGATCATTTCTTCTTTTAATCTAACTTTTTGATTCTCATCCATCACTCCACCATAATAAATGGAATGCTTTATCACTTTCTCTAACTTCTCTTTAGAAATTGTAATCGTGTCTACAAACATTGAATTTTTCATAATTTACTCCTTACAATTTAATGAACTTGAACCGAATAACCTTTCCATTCAGACACTTGTTCTTTCATATATTCAACACATTTCATCATATCTTCATAAGTCTTTTTAGAAGTTACTTTAAAACATCTTTCTTTTGGAAATGATACTTTTCCTCTTGAAACATCAAGAACTAAACTTTCACCAATTATTGTTTTTACAGGTTCTTTATCAGTTTCCCACAGAATAATCATTTCAGATTCGTTAGAAACAGATATTCCATACCATTTAACATCTTTCATAATTCTTCTCAACTCCATTTAACTTGTTTTATTCTTCGGTTGTTTTCTCAACCTTTAAAGACAAAAAAATTAAATATTCAATGTTTTATTTTTCTTTATATAAATCTAAGAATTCCTTATTATATTTATTCCAAACCGCTGTATAGAATCCTGTTGCTCTTCCCCATCCTTTACCATTTACTTCCTCTTCTCTTTTACAAATAAAAGTCTTCCAGTCCTGATAAACATTTAAAGATTTTGCTATCAGAATTGCTTCATTTATATCTGGAGTGTCTATATACATATTTTGCCTTTTGTATAATAAAATTGCTTCTACATAAGCATGTATTATTTCTACATGACTCTGTATTGCGTTTATACATGAATGAGAATCCCAATGAATATTAAAATGTTCTGGAATCATTCTTAATACAGATTCAGAATTTTGTGGTAAATTGTCCATATTACCATTAGGATTCCATCTATTACATTCATGTAACACCAACGATGCAGATAATACTGCAACTTGTCTAAAGTTTCTATGAAACAACGCATTTTTATCTAATATACTTGTTATTATTGTATCCATATTTTCCTCCTCAATTAAATTTATAATGATAATTATTTTTTTCTGTTTCTTGTATCTCGTCTGATATTAGAGTCCACGAATTTCCATCGTTATATGTTAATTGTAACACATCTTCTTCAATGAACTCAACTTTCTTAACATTAGAATTGATCATTATTCTATGCATCAACGCAACTTCATCTGTAATTCCTAGTTCCACGACTATATTAGTTCTTTTCTTCTCTTTCATACAATTTCCTCCTCAATACTATCAGATTTCATCCTTTCGGAATCATTCAGGTAGGATACACATCCTACTATCTGATAAAAAATTAAACTTTGTCAATTCTACTTTTTCTTTATAATTCTTTTAGGTACACACTTTACATTTGTTGATTTATTGGAAGCAAAACTACATTTCTCCTCAACTTTAGGTTTCTCAACTTCACATGCGCAAGATTCAGATTTTGTGATATTTCCATACGAGTTTATCAGATATAATGCCTTATACATATTATCTTCGTATATAGCATCATATATATCACTATATAAGTTATATAGTTCTGATTCATCGTCACACCCACATTGACCATCACTTTCTTCAACCAACTCTTCTAACTCTGTTAGTTGATCTCCCAACTCTTCCTTTAATAACTTTGTCATATCAATAATACGATTTACCATATTATTTACTTCTGATAAAGGTATAATTTGTTGTTCTTTGTCGAGTTTGTTGTATTCAACCAACAATTGTTTTAATGTTTTATCTACCATTTATTTATTCCTCATACCAATTTTTCTCTAAATTCAACAATCCTACCATCAACTTTAACATGAATCATAAATGTATCACTATGAACATTTTTACCGTCAAACTCTAACATTTCACCATCTTCTTTTATATTTGATACGTCATAAAACGATTCATAACCATCTTGTTTAAAATTTTTCTTGACTTTTATTTCCAAATATTTTGGATTTTGTCTTTCTCTATTTTGATTTATTAAATCTTGTACAGTCTTCATAATTTCTTCTCCATTTAACTTATTTTCAAATGGCTAATCCACATTTTAACTTGAATTAGCTTCCACTGAAATAAATGCTATAGAAAGTGAATATTGAGGAGCTAACAAAATATTCACTTCCTTTAGGAGGTTTCTATAGTTTTGTCATTTTAAATGTTGTGAGATTCGCTGTTAATGTGATTCTTAAATCTTGTACTCAATTCTTCAATCATCTTTCTTTGACTTTCAAAGATTCCAAGATTGTCCTCTAAAGCAACTTTAATCACATTAAAGTTTTCAGTATGAATTCCAAACAATTCCTCTTGCGACTTAAGTATATCATGTAATTCAATTATCATTTCTCTCATTTTCTCAACTTTAGATTCTAACTGTTGTATTCTTATTTCTTGATTTTGTTCTGTCATTTAAATCATTCCTAAAAAATGTTCGTCTCTTTCCCACATTCTTCTTTGATATTCAGATTCTCTCTCCTCTTCATAATATTTATCCAGTTGTTCTGGTGACCAATCACACAAAGTCATGGGATTCCCACACTTACAATGAACATCAAGATATATTTGTTTTGTATTTTCATATTGCTCTTCTTTTTCCATCTTAGTTCACCTCACAATTCTTCTGATATTTTATCTAAAATCTTTTCAAATATTTGATCTGTCAACCATTCTCTGGTTGGAATTATACCATCTTTTATTCCATAAAATTTCATAGTTTCACCTACTATGAATGAAATTTCATCTTTTGTTACCATTTTACTCAACTCCCTTGTCTTGAAGATGGTCTTCCAAACACTTTTTGGATTCTTATTGATAAGAATCTCAAATATGATGTTCTTGTTTTCGTTACCATTTATCTCACATCCTTCTTTTTAATTATTATTCTTCTCTTCAATCTCCTTATTTCAGGTTTCTTTTCTGTTTTGTCATTCCACACGACACCGAAATAGTCAGGCATATCTCTTAGAATTTCTTCAATTCTATAATGATGACTGATATCTGCACCGATGAAAGGTTTATCCCATACTCCATGTGGATTTTCTTTATATGATGGAATGACTACAACTTCATTTTTAGGAATTACAATTCCTTCTTCGTTAACTCCTCCTATTGATATTAGGAAATCTTCCATTTCTTTGCAATTGAAAGATTCGAATTTCTTTACATCTTTCGGAGCATTAATTTTTAGCAGATACGATGAACTGTCTTTATTAAACCATCCATCTACCAATTTACCATTTATATTTTTGAATTCTATCCAAGATAGACCAAGTTCTTTATACAACTTTTTGAATTTTGCTTTATTTACATAGTAAATTGCTTCATCTATTCGGATTTTCATATTTAATTTACCTCTTTGTCATCGAAAAATATGATGTTCTTCGATTAAGATATTCTATTACCTCATCAGGAAGTCTACTTGGATATCCATGTAAATGATGAATACAATAAATGTATCCTCTTTCACTTATATTCATACATCCTTCAGAACAACACTTTCGTTCTAACCATTTAAAAATCTCACTCATTTCCATATTCACACCTCATATTGATTCTGTTATAGTTATCTTTCCCTTCTCAAAAGTAACATAATACTTTCCTTCTCCAAATCCATATAAATCAAGAATTTTTTTGTTAAAGGTTAAAACGGCATTTGTCGCGCCGTATGTTATGGATCGTCTTTCTGTTATAGGTTTTGATTCTTCCATATTTTACTCCTTATGAGCATCCAAGTTAATTGAATGTAAATAAAACTTATTTTGTAATTTCTCAAGTTGTTCTTTAAATTCTAATATAGCATCCTTTTGAAATTCAATTTCTCTTTTCATCTCATTCTTTTCTTTAATAAGATGTTCTACAGTTGACTTTAACTTGTCAATTTCACTTATCATATCTTCCTTCATTATCTTTTTATTAACTTAATTTAAACTGTGCTTATAAACTTTCGCTTATAAACTTTCCAGATAAAAAATTAAATATTATTTTTAAGTTCTAAGAAATATTCTTATTCCTTTATACTCATACATTAATGCATTATGAATGCAATTATCGCTATATTTAAAATGTCTCATTTTTCCCCTTCCTAATGTAAATATTGCTTCATCTGACTGATTCTCAATATCGCCATACATTGATATTTGATTCCCAATTAAATGAACATTCATATTTTCTAATATACTAAAATTCATTTCCAACCACTTCCTTCTATACACAACTTACTAAATTCTTCATCAATCTCCCAATGTTTGCCACTATAATCTGAGAAATCTTGTTTCATTTCTATAGGTGGCATGTAATTTCTTATTCTCAACAATTCAATCTCTTCCTCTGGATTAAGAGAAAAATCTTGAACTAACATTTTTATTCCTCCAAACGTGATTTGTTTTAGTTTCATATTTATTCACATATCCCTAAAAAATTCTTGTTGATATTTTTTATTGTAGTCTTTTAATTGTTGTACACAATCGACATGATTTTCATGAATTTTTAATTCATCTTCATTTTTAAATGAAGTATGACATTTATTACATTCTACCATGATCAATTACCAAATTTCATTTCTCTTGTATATTCTGGCATACAATTCTCAATGTCATCATCTACTTCCTCTGTAGGATTATCTGCATCGATTTCATTCCACATCTGTTTAACGTCATTAACTTGTAAATCAAGATGTTTAACTAAGTCTTTTATAGCATTCCAAGTCCATTCTTCGTCTGTTTTAACCATAGTATTTCCTCCTTACATTTCTCTGTATGAGTCAAACCATTCTCCTTCTTTTCTTGTCGAAGAATTTTTACAATGTTTCTGGGCTTCTTCTAAGGTTACATTAGATTTTATTATTTCAGATTCTTTTTTGTCGTCAGAAAACAATCTTACTATTTCGTACAAATTTCATTCCTCCTTTAACTTATTTCAAATCTACAACCTTTAATGCTCTTTCAGCCATTACTTGGATAGTCCAAGCAGTGTTATGAATCTCATTAAGAGTTTCTTCAGAATCGAAATATTCTCCTTCATCATCAATCAAGTCCCATAACTTTTCAAGATGTGGCTTCATATCATTTTCTTTCTTATAATAATCTTTTAATCGACTCATTTTATTCCTCCATTTTAACTTGTTTTATTCTTCGGTTGTTTTCTCAACCTTTAAAGATAAAAAAATTAAAAATTGAATTGTTATTATTCCCATACAATATTCAATGAATGAAGATCCCTAAGTCTTCCATCTTGTTCTGCATTATTGATTATCAATTCAAGGTCGTCAAGTTGACTTATAAAATTTGCTATATATTCAGCTTGAGAGTTTGCTTTACTTCCAGGCACTCTGTTTTCTTCAGCATCAGAACCATAAGTTTTTATTGTTCTTACTGCCATTTTCTCTATTATACCCCTTTTATCTATTCTCATTTATTCACTTTCCTTTTTAACCAATTTATATTCTTCAAGTGTTGAAATCATTGTATCATGATCGCTTGTTCCATCTTCTCCAACTTCTGAAAGCATCTCACTTACAACATCACATACACTTTCACATTCGTCATGAGTTTCAATAACTCCTTCATCGAGAATTTTCTCTATTTGATCGATTTCTTCTGAATCTACAACTTCTTGGTTTCTCACAAGTTCTTCTGTATCTTCATCAATTATGATGATTCTATATGACATATTTGTTCCTCCATTTTATCTGATTCGTCTCAATTTTCAGAGACTCTTCAGGAAGATTTTAAATCTTCGTCAGATAAAAAATTAAGCTAAAGAATTTGTATATTTTAACAATATATCGTTTATTATGCCCATCAAATCTTCAACAGTTTCCACATTCCATAACTTTAATTCGAATTCCTTTCGTTCTTCTTTCGTTATATCCGAATTTATCAACAGTCTAATACAATTGAATCTTAAACTATCACATACTTTTTTAAATTTTTCTTCGTCTTTTACTTTAATCATTAAATGTTCCTCCTTTTAAAAAGTAAATTCGCCGACTGTCATCGCAATCTTTCGAATCATATCTGGTTCGTATTTAGCCAGACCTCCGTCTGGATCAAGCCACATCGCCAGTGCGTCATACAACTTATATTTAGTTACTATATCTCTTTCTATTTGTATGACGACTCCAGTGAAGTCCTTGCTTTGAGGTCTTGTTTCATCAATTATTTTATTTATTTTCTGAATTTGCTTTTCAGTAAAATGAACTCGCTTTTCAGGTATTTTTAAATTCTCAAAGCATTTCTCTCGCAACTTTTCTATCGGAACGAAAGGTTGATGCTTTTTTGATGAGAATTTTGCTTTTTTAGGTTGCAATTGTGATACTTCCATCTTTTTAGATGGATTTTTTATTGTCACCACTTCTAAACGTACCATAATTTACCTCTTAATCCAATCTGGACAAGTTCTATTAAGAAGATTAAATGTCAATCTCTCAAATAGTTCATCATTAACTGAACCTTGTTTTACCATGTCTTTATAGATGCTTCTAACACCTTTAAATCCAGATTCATAGTCATATTTTACTTCCATCTTAGATTCCTCCGTTTAATTCATATTACCCTTTAAAATCATTTCTGACTTACAAAGGCTTATAATAAAAAATTAAATTATGTGTTTATAGTTGGTATATCATTTATATGAAATCTTGATAATCTTAATTCCTTAGACGATGAATCATTAGAGAATTGTTTAAACAAATCAACATTAAAACGATTCATCATTTTTAGTACAATATCTTTTTCTTCGGTGTTCATGGTTATCCTTAAAGATTAAAGTCTTATAGACATTTTCAATAATTTCTGTCCTGCTTTTTCAAGTTCTTTTATAATTTCCTCTGTTCTTTCTTTAGATGCTGTAGGAATCTCTTTCCTAAGATTATTTATTTCTGTTATTAAACTATCTAAGTCTTCCATAGTTATCCTCCTTAAAAATTAAATTAGCCAAGCGTTGTCCGCATAAGCAATAAAATCATACAATTGTGTTGATGTTAACGGAATCTTAAATGAGATTTTTATGTTTGTATCAACAATTCTAATTTGTTTTATGTTCTTAAATTCAAGAATCTTATCACAGTTATCGATAAAACAATCTCTATTTAATATCTCATATTCTTTTCCATTACTCTTTATAGAAAGCATATTCCTCCTCATATTTACTCCTTAACTTTATTCTCATACTCCATAATACTTATTCTCATAAGCATCATAGATTTGTATGATAAAAAATTAAATTTGGTTTCTTCTAACATATAATACATCATCAACTATTGCTAATACAAATTCCGATTTTCTGTTATCCTTTTTAAGATAATTATAAATGGATGCACGAACTATAGGTGCTTCCTTTTTAGTATCAAGTAAAATCTTTAATGATTCGTCCGATTTTAATTTATAAACTTTATTCATCAAATCAAGATATTCACCACTTGACCTTCTATGTGGTATATCTGAAGAATTTTTTACAATTTCAGTTTTCATATTATCCTCCTTAAATTTAGGCAGAACAATCTACCTAATCAACCTCTATATATTCTTAAGATTTCTTTTCAGTAACGATATTATACCGTTCCCAACCTATGTTTCCATAGCCTATCATAGATAAGATTTTCATAGTCATTTCTGGACTGATAGAAAGATCTTGAACTATGAGTTTATCCTCATCGGAATCATTTTCAACAACAAGTTGTAATACAACATTACATTTATCATTAAGAACGATTCTCGGTATTTCTTTAGATACTGTAGGAATCTCTTTCCTAGGCAATAAGTCTATTGCTCTACTTTTATTTAATTCTTTCCTTGAGAATATCATTTAATTCCTCCTTATATAACTTATATTATACAGTCTGATTAAGAATTTCTTAAACCAGATTCCTGACAAATAAATTATTACTTATATAAAATCTTATATAATACTATAATAGTCTTAATAGTATTTAAACTTTATTAAACGTCAACCGATAATTATAAATAAAATTAATATAAAAATAAATTAAAAAAAAGAACGATAGTTCCTAAGAACTATCTTATTCCTCTGTCGGAATTTCCTCTTCCACGACTTCCTCTTCAACCAATTCAAGTTTCTTCATCTTTTCGATGAGACCTGTCTTCTCAAGCAGATTTTGATCGAAGTCTATTGCTACAGTTGACACCCAGTTGTTAAGATATTCTTTCATACCTTTTGGAGTATCCTCATATTTAATTACTCCATTCTTCCCGATATCGCCCGTTCTGGTGGTTGCATACTTTGAAGAATCGAATTTGTCTGCATATCTAGTAATTTTAATACCAGATTTCCCAACTTTTGATGTAACAGGCTGACCGATATATGGCATTTCCAGAGTGTCAAACACTCTATTAAACATATACGTTCCTCCGCCTGGAGTATCACCTGGATAGCCGAGTTCTTTTAAATCCTCCATAGTTAAGAAGATTCTCTTAAGAGTTTCTGCGCCTTTGGTTGGCACATCCAGTTCTGAAAGAACCTTTAAATTTTCGGGATCTGTCACAACAACAATTGCGTAATTGTTCGCATATGCCGAGGCATCCTTTGTTACTCCGCCACCGCCACCGCCAGTTCTACCAACAGGTACTTCTTCTATATCTAATTTAACCATTTTATTCATCTCCGTATATTTGACTTTAAGATAGACTCTTAAGCCCTACCTTATGGCTTATACTACTATATGTAACTCCCTATATATAAGGCTTTCGTTTAAGCCTGATTTTTAAGAGTTATCATATTTTTTGTGTTCATAGTCTATTCGTTTATAGTTTGTCTTATTTTCTACTTTTAACTTCATCAACTCCGTCTATATGAAAATTGTTTTTCCCATATAGATTTCGGGATTAAAAAATTAACTGTTCCTTAAAAGTCCCTAAACACTCTTTTAAACTCATCTATTGAGTATGGTTTTACCGATTGTCAGTCGGACACAATAATCCTCTAAAAGCCTATGTTTTAGAATTACTTTTTGACCTGTACTTCGGCTGTTTGGTCTCTTTTAGGTACATTAGCCTATGCTTACTCCAGCTTATACGACTCAGAATCACTACTATGCCATCATCGTATATTTTTTAA
>Ga0172377_10003508_pt1 | contig 16125 bp, 17 predicted proteins | sample Pumphouse3metaG_FD_119749 | JGI IMG/M metagenome (GOLD analysis project Ga0172377, IMG submission 119749) | Leachate microbial communities from a municipal landfill in Southern Ontario, Canada - Pumphouse #3 metaG | ecosystem: Engineered > Solid waste > Landfill > Unclassified | place: Canada...
GGCAGATTGTGCGCTTCGTTTTTGGCAGCGATAATCACCGAGATCGGTTCCGGCTTGTGATTGATCACGCCATGGCTTGCTACACTATGCTTCAATCCAGAATACACTCTGGCCAGGAAAACCAGATACACCAGCGTGGCAAAGGCAAAGATAAGGCTAAAGATCAGAGCAACCTCGCGTTCGTCTGTTCGATGAAGCTGGCTATCTCGGGATTATCAGCCTTGATGTCGTCGATGGTCTTGCGTTTTATCTCCACCCGGGTGGGAGCTTCCTTCTCTTCCAGCAGGCAGTTCAGATGAATGGGTTTGCCAAAGACATCGGTAAACATCGCTTCGATGCGCTCGAGATTGGTCTTCACGCTATTCAGACGCGTTGAGCTGTCAAATTGCAGATTGATGGCGTTGCCGCTGATTCCCAGCTTTTTGGCACCTTCCATGGCGATACCGCTGACGAAGCTGCCTTTCTTTAAGCGAGCGACCAGCTTGCTCCAATTCTGTTCCAACACTTCTTCGTTAAACTCCAGTTTACCAAGTTCAGGTTCGGGGTTACGCGGTTCCTGGCGGATGGGGGCAGCTTCCGATTTCTTCATAGTGGGAAGAGGCTTTTCAGGGCTGCCAGGCGCGGGTAAAGGTGATACTCCCCCTTTCTGCAGATCCTTGATCAATTGGGCAATATCGCTAATCTCTTCCAGGCGTGCAAGCTTGATCATGGTGGCTTCGATGAGCAGATAAGGATTGCCGCTAAGGCGAATGTCCGCCCTGGTCTGCATCAATTGACTCATCACATAGAGCAGATCTGTCTGACTGAAGATGGAGGCGATTTCTTCAAAGAGGGGCAGTTCATCCTGGCTGACGTCGTTGATTGCGATGCCCAGTTTGCGCAGGATTACGATGCGCAAGTATTCCAGCATATTGGCGATGAATTCTTGCAGGTCGGTGCCTTCTTCAAAGATCTGATGTAGCATCTCGATCAGCGAACCGGGATCATGCGCGTGGATCAACTGCATGAAATCGTGATATACCTGATTGGGGATCATCCCAAAGATCTGGCGAACGCGCTCGATATTGATGTCATTCATGCAGTATGAGATGGTCTGATCCATCAGGGATAGCGCATCACGCATGCCGCCATCTGCCTTGCGGGCAATCAGATATAACGATTCATCATCCACCCTGATGCCTTCCTGTACCGCCAGATCCTTCAAGCGCTGTACAATGGCATCCACCGGAATGCGCTTGAAATCGTAACGTTGACAGCGGGAGATGATGGTGGGCAGTACTTTATGCGGCTCGGTGGTGGCAAAGATGAAGATCACGTTTTCGGGAGGTTCTTCCAGGGTCTTGAGCAGAGCGTTGAAAGCGCTTTTGGAGAGCATGTGCACTTCATCGATGATGTAGATCTTGTATTTGGCGCCACTGGCAGCGTAGAGTAACTCCCGCTGGAGCTCGCGGATATCGTCCACACCAGTATTGCTGGCGCCGTCGATCTCGATCACATCGGGCGAAACCCCGGCAGTGATCTCCACACAATTTGTACACTTGTTGCAAGGCGTAGTGGTGGGACCTTCCAGGCAATTCAAGCTCTTCGCCATGATCCGGGCAAGAGAGGTCTTACCCACGCCACGGGGGCCGGTGAATAAATACGCGTGAGCAATGCGCCCGGACGCGATCGCGCTCTGTAATATCTTGGTAACGTGATCCTGGGCGTACACCTCAGAGAAGTTCTGCGGCCTGTATTTGCGCGCAAGGACAATGTAGCTCATACTACCTCCCAAGTACATGCTTTTTGATTCAACGCTTTTAGGCAAGGATTTTCTGCTGGACAAAAAAACTGAGCCTCACATCTTAGCCTGAAGAAGAATAAATTGCTTTCCGGTACAGGGAAGGAGGTTTGACAGTATGAAACTTGAAGGAAAAGTGGTGATCGCGCAAGGTGGAGGCCCCACCGCCGTGATCAATCAATCTTTGGTGGGGGCTACTCTGGAAGCCCGCAAGTTCAATCAGGTTACCCGGGTTTATGGAGCTCTGAATGGCGTACAAGGCATTGTAAATGAAAACTTTGTGGATCTTACTCAGGAAACCACACACAATCTGGAGCAGGTGGCGGATACTCCTTCCAGCGCTCTGCTTTCTACCCGGGATAAACCGGATATCCCCTATTGCAAAGAGATCTTCAAGGTGCTCAAAGCCCACGATGTCCGCTATTTCTTTTACATCGGAGGGAATGACTCCGCCGATACCGTACGCATTGTGAATGAACAGGCGCAGGAAGCGGAATATGAGTTCCGCGCGATCCACATTCCCAAGACCATTGATAATGACCTCGTTCTCAGTGACCACACTCCGGGTTACGGATCCGCCGCGCGTTTTGTGGCATCCGCCTTTGCGGGAGCAAATCTGGATAATAGGGCTCTGCCAGGGGTTTACATCGGGGTGGTGATGGGACGCCATGCGGGATTTCTCACTGCAGCCTCAGCCTTGGGGCAAAAGTATCCCGATGACGGTCCACACCTCATCTATATGCCGGAACGCGCCTTCAATCAGGATAAGTTTCTGAAGGATGTGAAGGACGTGTATGCCCAATTCGGACGCTGCGTGATCGCTGTGTCGGAAGGCATCGTGGATAGCGACGGCACTCCCGTGATCGCCAAGCTAACGAAGAATGTGGAGCATGACGCGCATGGCAATGTCCAGCTTTCCGGAACGGGAATGCTGGGTGATCTGCTCTGCGATCTGATCCGTGACAAGCTGAAGATCAAGCGTGTGCGCAGCGATACCTTCGGATATCTGCAACGCTCCTACCTGGGCTGCGTATCGGACGTGGATCAGCGCGAAGCCCGCGAAGTGGGAGAACGCGCCGCGCATTATGCCATATGGTACAATCTGGACGGATCGATCTCGATTCAGCGCACCGGATACTATTCAGTGAATTACAAGCTGGAAAAGCTGAGCGACGTGGCCCGCAAGACAAAGCATATGCCCGATAACTTCATCAATGCCCAGGGTAATGGCATCACGGACGATTTCCGCTATTACCTGCGGCCGCTGTTGGGCTCCGGGTATCCCGCTCCTCACAGACTGCGTGCGCCCTTGGTGAATAAACTGCTTACGACCAATCCTTGACCACGCACATGGCATTGGCATCCAGAACGTAACCCTGTTTGCCCTCTCTGATCTTACCCTCGCTGAAGATAATCTCAGCGGGGGTTATTTTTAGGGTTTGCTTTCTGGGACTGGTGTTGATCGCGCAGATCACGCTGGCTTCATCATCATAACGGCGGTAAGCAACGAGACCTTCGGGAGCAGCCAGAAACTCCATATTCCCATCTCTCAGGAGTTTAACCCGTTTCCTCAGAGCGATGCAAAGCTTGTAAAAATCCCTGATTCCCACGGCGTTGTGATCCTTCTCCCAGATCCAGTTGAAGGGACGGCGGTTATCAGGATCTTTGCCCCCCTCCATGCCAATCTCGTCGCCATAGTAAATGTGTGGGGTGCCAATACTGGTCATCTGAAAGAACACAGCTTGCTTGACGCGGGTTGTGTCCCTTTTGGCCAGAGTCATCACTCGCTGCGTATCGTGACTCCCCAAAAGATTCATCATTGCCCTGGCTGCATGCGGAGGATATGCCCCAAAGCCGGAAAGGATGGCCGTTTGGAACTCTGTCTTGGAGATGAGTCGATGAATAAAAAACTCCAGAACGGGGCTATTGAAATAGGCATAATTCATCACACTGTCGAAGTACTTACGCGAGACCCAGGATTCGGCATTGTTCCAGATCTCCCCTACTAACCAGGCATCGGGTTTCGCCGCTTTTATCCGCTGGCGAAACAGCTCCCAAAACCACCATGGCACCTCATCCGGAACGTCCAGACGAAAGCCATCCATACCGATAAAGGAGACCCACCATTGGGCACAATCCAGGATGTAATCCACCAGATCACCATTCACCTCGGCATTGGCGATATCGCGGATGTAATTCTCAAAAGGATGCTGGCGTGAGTGATCATAGTTCAGATCGGGCATGTCCTTGATGCCCCACCAGCACTGGTAATAATCCTTGGGCTTAAAATCCGGCGGCAAGGGCTTGGGCAATGGCCATTTGAACCAATCATACCAATGCCAGTATGACGATTGTTCGCCCTTTTCCACACAGTCCCGAAAAGCCCAAAAGGTCTCGCCGCTGTGATTGAACGCCACATCCAGGATCACCCTCATGCCACGTCTGTGCATCTCCCCCACCAGTTCTTTCAAGGCCTTGGCAGAGCCAAAATGAGGGTCCACCCGGCGAAAATCCGCCGCATCGTATTTATGTACGGATTTAGCTTCCCACAACGGATTGAAATATATGATGGTTACGCCAAGCTCTTCCAGATAGTCCAGCTTTTGCCTGACGCCTTCGATATCGCCACCGTAGAAACACCACCAGTCCGGCTTCCCTTCAGGCAGATACTTGCTCTGCTGCAAACCAACGATATCATTCCAATCGTCCACAAAGTGGTAATACTCCTGATTGGGAGGCAGATACCCGCCAGGCGCTGGAGGGATAATCGCGTCTTCATAATAGTCTTCGTGAAAATCCTGATTGAGTTTGGGATCACCATTATAAAAGCGATCCATAAAGATCTGATAGATAATGCCTTCAGATACCCAGTCCGGGATCTCAAACAGGGGATAGTGCTCTGGATTGAGAGGAAAAGGCAGGCAGTGATCGCTTGAGCCATCCGCGCCTAAAATGATCTGTTGCCCCTGATACCTGACAATGATTCTGATATCAGTAGTCTCAGTGATCTGCGCCTGGATCTGCCATACCTGGTTTGTGTCTTTCAAGCCAAATGGTATCAGGGGGTATATCTTGGTATCAAGCTGCAGATGAACACTCTCAGCCAGGTGTTGTGGCCATTTGAACAACAGATCAAAGAGATCCTTTTTCACCCGGTGGATGTCCAGATAGCTGATTAGTTCCCTTTTTGCGGCATCACGTACCAAGGTCTCCCAATCCAGCATAATCTCGCTTTCTTCCAGTTCCAGGATCGAATTCTCCCCGCCAAAGGGGTCTGCTTCCCGCTTCTGATGAGACGGATCTGGCATCCACAATCCGTCAACGATGTACTTGTAACGGTAACGGCCGGGTTTGAGATCGTAGGAGATCAGATATACATCCCCGATATCTTGCAGGGAATGGATCTTCCACTCGGTAAAGTCGCCCGCTATTCCTACTTCATGATTACCCGCGGTGGGGGGCTGGTAGGAAAAGCGGATCTGCATCTTCAGCTCGCCTTGGTCTTGGGCTTGCGACCGCGCTTTACTTTCACCAATTCCGGCGGAACTTCCTCACAATAGCTGGTCTCCCGCTGATAGTGCTGCTTCAAGAAATGGCCAGTGGAGCTTTCCGGGCATGCGATCAAATCTTCCGGGGTACCCTCGATGAGGATTTGACCTCCCCCCTCACCGCCTTCTGGACCCAGATCTATCACCCAATCGGCGGATTTGATCACGTCCAGATTGTGTTCGATCACCACCACGGTATTTCCCATCGCTACGAGTTTCTTCAGTACTTGAAGGAGCTTATTGATGTCATCAAAGTGCAGCCCCGTAGTGGGCTCATCCAGGAGGTATAATGTATTGCCGGTAGAGGTCTTGCTCAATTCCCGGGAGAGCTTGATGCGTTGAGCCTCCCCCCCGGAAAGAGTGGTGGAGGATTGTCCCAGTTTGATGTAGTCCAGACCCACTTCGTGCAAGGTCTGTAGCTTCTGCTTGATCGAGGGAATCGCATCAAAGAAATCGAAGGCTTCCTGGATGTCCATATCCAGTACTTCGGCGATATTCTTGCCTTTGTAACGCACAGAGAGCGTTTCCTGATTGTAGCGCTTACCCTTGCAGACGTCACAGGTCACGTAGATATCTGCCATAAAGTGCATCTCAATCTGCTTCACGCCCGCTCCCTCACAAGCTTCACAGCGCCCGCCCTTTACATTGAAGGAAAAGCGTCCCGGCTTGTATCCCTTCATCTTGGAGGCCGGAAGCTCCGCAAAGAGATTGCGAATGGGATCAAAGAGCTTGATATAAGTGCAGGGATTGCTGCGCGGAGTGCGTCCAATGGGCTGCTGATCGATGGTAATGATCTTGTCGATATGCTCTGCCCCGCAGATTTCACGCATCTTGCCCACACGGTGCGAGCTGCGATAAAACTGATTGGTCAGATAGGGCGCCAAGGTCTGATTGATCAGCGAGCTTTTTCCGCTGCCGGAAACACCAGTGACGCAGACAAATAGCCCGATGGGAATATCCACGTCTATGTTTTTCAAGTTGTTGTGGCAAGCGCCGAGAATCCTCAGTTTGCGTTCGTCGGCATTGACCCTGCGTTTGGGGATGGGTATACACATCCTTCCTGAAAGGTAGGCTCCGGTGAGCGAATCGGGATTGTCGATGATCTCTGCTATATTGCCCTTTGCCACGATTTCACCGCCATAAATCCCAGCTCTGGGGCCAAAATCAACGATCATATCGGCACTGCGCATGGTGTCTTCATCGTGTTCCACCACGATTACCGAATTGCCCAAATCCCGCAATTGCAGGAGCATATTCACCAGCTTGGTGTTATCCCGCTGATGCAGACCAATGGACGGTTCATCCAGGATGTACATTACTCCGACCAGTTGTGAACCGATCTGACTGGCCAGCCTGATACGCTGAGCTTCGCCACCCGAGAGAGTGGGCGACCGGCGGTCCAGGCTCAAATAGTGCAAACCCACAGCCAGCAGGAAACCCAAACGGGCGCGGATTTCTTTCAGAACCTCCTGCGCGATGATCAGTTCATTCCCCTTCAGCTGCAAAGCCGAGAAGAAATCATGAGCCTGCTGCACACTCATCTTGGTGACATCGCCGATGTTCTTATCCCCTATTTTTACCGACAGGGAGGCAGGTTTCAGCTTTTGTCCATCGCAATCGGGACAGGGTTTATCGCTGATGTACTGCATGTAGTAGCGGCGCATTTCTTCCGAAGTAGTCTCGTGCATGCGTCGCTGTAATTGCGGGATCACGCCCTCAAACTTCATCATGAACTCACCGCTGCCTCGGGCATTTTGCCAGGCAATCTTGAACTTTCTACCCTTGGAGCCATACAGGATCAACTCTTTCACGATATCCGGCAATTGATACCAGGGGGTGCTGAGAGAGAAGTTGTAGGCCTTGGCCAGGTTCATTACCGTGTTCAAAGTCCAGCTGTCTTTCTTTGCTTCCAATCTACCCCAGGGATCCACGGCGCCTTCCATAATCGTCTTTTCCGGATCTGCGATCACCAGGTCGGGATCGAATTCCAAACGGTAACCCAGGCCATTGCAGGCAGTACATGCTCCGATAGGGCTATTGAAGGAAAAACTCTGAGGACTCAGCTCGTCAAATCCGATGTTACAATGGGCGCAGGAATTTTGTGCAGAGAGAATCTGCTCATCTTTTAGATCGGGATAATCTATCTTTACCACGCCTTCAGTGAGCTTCAGGGCCAATTCCAGTGAATCTGCCAAACGGCTCTGGATGCCATCTTTGATCACAAGTCGATCGATCACTACATCGATGTTGTGTTTGCTTTTCTTGTCCAGAACGATGTCTTCTTCCAGTGCGCGTACCACGCCGTTGATCATCACGCGAACGAAACCTTCATTGCGCAGTTGCTCCAACTCCTCCTTGTGTTCACCCTTGCGGTTTTGCACCATGGGCGCCAGGAGCTGTATCTTCGTGCCTTCTGGATGCTGCATCAAATGCTCGACCATCTGATCCACAGTTTGCGATCCCACAGGCTCGCCGCACTGGTAGCAATGCTGTTTCCCCACGCGGGCAAAGAGCACTCGCAGATAGTCATAGATCTCAGTGACCGTACCTACTGTGGAACGGGGATTCTTGGAAGCGGATTTTTGCTCGATGGATATGGCGGGAGATAACCCTTCGATGTAGTCCACCTTGGGCTTTTCCATCTGTCCCAAAAACATTCGGGCATAAGCTGAAAGGGATTCCACATAGCGGCGCTGCCCCTCCGCGTAAAGTGTATCAAAAGCCAGAGAACTTTTCCCACTGCCGGAAACGCCGGTAAAGACCACCAGTTTGTCGCGGGGAATCTCCAGATCAATGTTCTTCAGGTTGTGCTCATTGGCACCTTTAATGATGATTTTTGTCTTCAATTTCTCACCTCAATCAGGTCTAAGAAATCTGAAGGCTCATCTGTGTCAACCTCAAAGCTGATCAATTTTCAAAGGCAGATTGCTTTTACCATATAAAACCTGGAAGGCGCATATAATGCAGCCCGTTGATGAACAAAGCTGTGTAAGGTTACCACTGCCAGAGGCCAAAGGTTAGCCCGCTGGGGTATTGGGAAAAATACACTACGTAGCGGTCGGGATTGGCCGCTCCGCCCAGGATGTTCGTGGTTACGGGAACCCAACTGATCACCACATCCGCCCCGGCAATATTGACTTGCACGTTGTTCACATATTTCTACTCCCATACAGCCCCGAATTGAATCCCGCAGAACATCTATGGTCAGCCATAAGAGAGACCTCCAGTTTAGGAATAAAAGCTTCGGTTAGCTTGATGAAGTCCAGGACGCCCTCGTGGATAGCTTCCAATATCTGGAAGAGATGGTCTCGAAACTGACCTATTTCAAATGGATGAATCTGGAAACATGAAAGCGATATGGTAGAAAGTCTACCCAAATATAGTTACTAGCTTCGACTGCCTGTACAATTGCCTGTCCATTCCTAGTTTCCCTCGCTGTTCTAACCATCTTGCCACCCTCCCCCGTCCCACGGAAGAGGATTCCGGGTAGGTGGCAAGTTGCTGGAAGGTCAGTGAAGCCCGCATGAAGATGGAATACTTAGCGGTGCATATCTCCATTGTTTGACTGAATCCGTCGTGAATTATCCCACCATCTTCATTATACTTTCGCTCAATGTCTTTTACAAGTAGGATAGATTAGTACTGTAGCAGTAACTAAACTTTGGGCTCAGGCTACAAAGGGTGGGGCATCATGAAGGTAAGAATCGATTTTCCGAATCAGGCTATGGTTGGGGATGATCCTTCATCATGGCTTCGAGGGCTTTCATGCCTTTGGGGCTGCTCATCTTTTTCATCATCTTCTTCATGTCTTCAAATTGCCGCATCAGGCGATTCACTTCCATCACCGGACGTCCGCAGCCTTTGGAGATGCGTAAACGGCGACTGCCATTGAGGATTTCCGGCTTTTCGCGTTCCTGATGGGTCATGGATTGGATGATGGCCTCCACGTGTTTCAGGGCATTATCATCGATCTTCAGATCGGCGGGGAGCTTGCTACCCAGGCCTGGGATCATGCGGATCACCGATTCCAGGGGACCCATCTTTTTGATGCTCTGGAGCTGTTTTAGAAAGTCATTTAGCGTGAATTGGTTCTTCAGCATCTTGCGGGCGAGCTTTTCTTCTTCCTCTGAATCTATGCTGGCCTGTGCTTTTTCGATGAGGGTGAGCACATCGCCCATGCCCAGGATGCGGGAAGCCATGCGGTCGGGATAAAAGATCTCCAGATCGGGGATCTTTTCTCCGATACCCACGTAAGCTACGGGGCGTCCGGTGACCGCCTTGATGGAAAGAGCAGCGCCGCCGCGGGCATCGCCATCCAGTTTGGTGAGGATTACCGCGTCAAACGCAAGCTTTTCATGAAACTCTTTGGCCACGGTGACGGCATCCTGACCGGTCATGGAATCTGCTACGAAAAAGATATAGTCTGGCTTTACATGAGCTTTTAGCCGTGCCACTTCATCCATCATCTGGGTATCGATGTGCAAGCGGCCAGCCGTGTCGAAGATCAAGAGATTGGTAAAATCCGCGTGAGCTTGTTTGAGCGCGCTATCGGCGATGGTAATCACATCCTTGGTATCTTCGCTTACCACCGGAATGTCGATCTGTTTACCCAGGACTTTCAATTGCTGGATGGCGGCGGGACGATAGACGTCGCAGGCCACCATCATCGGTTTGATGCCTTTCTTGCGGTACATTGCCGCCAGTTTGGCGCAGGCAGTGGTCTTACCTGAGCCTTGCAGACCCACCATCATGATCTTCACCAGTTTGTTGTTGTAAACTTTCATCTCAAAGCCTTCAGTATCCATCAGGCTGATGAGCTGTTCATGCACGATTTTTACGATCTGCTGCCCGGGGGTGAGGGATTTCATCACTTCGGTGCCCAGGGAACGTTTCTCTACTTCGGCTATGAAGTTCTTTACGATTTTGAAGTTTACGTCTGCTTCCAGCAGAGCCATGCGGATTTCACGCATGCTGTCCTTGATATTCTGTTCGGTGAGATAGCCGCTGCCTTTGAGGCCACGGAAGATTTTATCCAAACGGTCGGAAAGGCTATTGAACATCAGATCCCCTTCAGAGTGTTGATTGCGTTTGTGTAGTTTTCGGATGCAAAGATATATGAGGCCGAGACCAGGATTTCTGCTCCGGCATCGCGTAGTGTGGATGCGTTATCGCCCTTTACCCCACCATCCACTTCGATCTGAAACTTCAGTCCCTTTTCTGTGCGCAAGGAGCTGAGTTCCCTGATTTTATCGATGGCTGATGTGATGAACTTTTGTGCTGAATAGCCGGGATTCACGCTCATTACCAGAACGAAATCCAGATCAGCTAACAGGGCAGATATACTGCAGACTGGAGTGCCTGGATTGAGTGCCAGTCCCGCTTTGATCCCATGCGCCTGAATCTGTTGAATCATGCGGTGAGGATGATGCACCGTCTCAGCGTGAAATGATATATACTGCACTCCAATGGCGGCCAGACCTTCCACATAGGCATCAGGATTGGTAACCATCAAATGGGCGTCCAGAGGCTTGTCGCTGAGGTTTCTGATGCACTGCACCAGGGGGTAACCAAAGCTTAGGTTTGGCACATAATGCCCATCCATGAGATCCAGGTGGATGATGTCCGTGGCTTCCAGAGCCCGTATTTCATCGCCCAGACGGGAAAAATCCGCGGACAAGACCGAGGCGGCGATCAGTGTATTCATCTTTTTCTCTTACCTTTACTCTTGATGATCAGGACCATGTCCTGCAGTTCTTCATGATAAGCATTTTTATACTTCTGCAGGATCTTGGGTTTCAACAACACCAATTCCTGCATCCAGGCGCTGTTTTCCACCCCCACGAAGAGGGTGTTTTGCTCTATCTTGATGGGGTGAGAGCGCTCCGCGAGGAGTTCACCCACCACGCTTTTCCAAGCCAGGTATAGGCTGATAAAGCGTTCATGTTTCTCGCCGCCTATCTTGTATAACACACGGCGTAAATTCGTACTAAGTCCTGATAAAGCCATTGTAAAAAGATACGGGAGTCTTGCTGAGGTTGCTCAGCTTGAACTCCCGCTCACATTTATGGTTTATTATTCCTGGTTGAAGTATAGACCCATGGCATTGTAAGCCAGGATCAAGACGGCCATCGCCACATAGTAAACAGAACCGATTCCCATTGGTGTGCTATCCACACGGGACATGAGCAGGCCAGGGATCATGGCGGCAATTATGAATACTACGTATCCGATAGTCCGATGCATCACGGTGCTGTCTTTACGATTGATGAGATATACCGGCAGCAGGGATAAGATAATGAAGAGGATGGAAAGCCCAAGCATCAGCATTACCACAGTGGAAACCGTCATCTCGGCCGGCAAATTGATCACGCTGGAGCGCAGAGCGATCAACATCGGGGCGATAATGGCCAGGATCATCAAAACAGCTGCCAGGATCACCCTGATTGTCCTGTTTTGGCTTTGTACTACTTCAAAATGACGCTGCTTTTTGCGCAGAGTGAGATAAATCACCACACTCATCGCTAAAAAGAATGCGGCATAAGCCAGCATCATAATCGGCCTGCCAGTGATCATGCCCATCAATGAGAGTACGAGCACAAACACCACCAAAGAGGCGATTTGCTTGATCTTGAAGATCGTATCGAACATGGGAACCTCCCGTGAAATTATTCGGCTTCAGCAGCGACCGTAAAGCTGATGCTGGCAGGAATCTCTTTATGCAGGCGAAGCTGCACGGTGTGATCGCCCAATTCCTTGATATGATGTTCCATCTGAACGGCAGCGCGTCCGATTTCCACGCCCTGTTCCTTTAGGGCGACCACGATATCATTTTCAGAAACTGAGCCGAACATCGATCCCTGTTCATCCACTTTGCGGACAAATGTCAGTTTTATGGAAGCTATTTTTTCGGCAAGGTTTTTTAATTCAGCCAGCTTTTTTTCTTCGGCAGCTTTCAATTCGTCCTGAATCGCGCCGAGGCGTTTCATATTGGCAGGAGTGCCATATAATGCGTATTCCCTTGGAATTAGGTAATTGCGGGCATAGCCACGCTTCACGTTTACCACGTCACCTTTATTGCCAAGGTTTTCTATGTGTTCAGTTAATATCACTTTCATGCGGTATTTCCTCCACGATTATTAGTTCGGATGCCCAGCCAGCTGTCGGCAAAACCGATCAGGGTGAGCGGGATAAAGGCATACAGCAGGACTATCACCATGATGATGCCTCGTACAATGTCGCTCGCTATTACTTTTGCCAGACCCACGGAAACCGAGGCAAAGCCCTGCGTCAGAGGGATCATGCAAAGCAAAATGAGCGCATTGATGAAGATTAATCTGCCAGCGTCTATCAAATACAAGGGCAATATCGCCACGATCAGCAGGTTGTACAGAGCGGGAAACTTCAGATCCTCAAAGTGAAATGGGATCTTGATGGTCTTGTGAAACAAGTAGTAACCCACCAGCAAAGCCAGGATCTGTCCCACACCCCACATGGAGGGCAGGATCATCTTCCACAGCTTCATGCTGAGATCCATGTACTGAGTATTCACCAGCGCAGGCATTTGCGCCTGAAGCAGTTCGAATCCCTGATCAAAACTCTCGGTCAAAAAAGCCCCAAAAAGAAACATCCGCGCCATTGAGTACACCATTAAAGCTATCGCCGATATCAGCAAAGCTTCGCTGAGTACCTGGTTGGCTCGTAATGTAATGAGAAAGACCCAGGCAATGATGCCAACGCCAAAGATGGCATCCAGTACCATCAATTGGTTGGCGGGACTTCTGTCGGTCAGGAGCAGGACCAGAGGGATCACGAAAAAGGCAAAGAGCGCCCTTTGCGGTGATACAATGGCCGAGCCCAGGGTCCTGGCACAGAAGATCATTACCACGATCATCCCCAGAAAGGGGCTAAATGATGCAAGAGCTCCGCTGAGCAGGGATAACCAGAACATTACTATTCGATTACGTAGGCGATCAGGGCCATCTGACGAGCGCGTTTGATCTCAGTAGTGAGCTTGCGCTGGTGTTTGGCACAGGTACCGGTAAGACGGGCTGCTTCGATTTTGCCGACATCAGAGATGTACTGGCGCATCATATCCACGTTTTTGTAATCGATCACAAGATCTTTATTGGCGCAGAACTTGCAGTATTTCTTGCGGGTGAACTTTTTCTTTCTATCGCTGAAATTCATGTTTTCTCCTAGAATGGTAAATCATCGGCTGTGGTTTTCTGCGGAGCCATGTTTTCTTCAGGAAGCGGAACATCCTCGCTGCCGGTGCTCTGACCATCGCGGGGCTTCCATTCCAGAAAATGAATCATCTCTGCAGTAACCTCAGTGCTTTTTCGCGTTACGTTGTTTTGATCTGTCCAGGTACGCGTATCAACCCTGCCTTCAACAACTATAGCTGAGCCTTTATGCACATTGTTTACCATGCTTTCAGCCCATTTGTTCCAGGCAACGCAATCGATCCAACTGGTCACAGTCTGCCATTGATCGGAGTCATCCTTGTAACTGCGATCTGCTGCTAGAGTAAATCTGAGAACGGGTACACCCTTAGGAGTGTATTTCAGCTCCAGATCGTTGGCAATTCTGCCACTTACGATAAATTTGTTGATTCTCGGTAACTTTAGATCTGCCATGGTATTTTCCTCCTTATTCGCCGCGAGCGACGAACATATGACGGATAATAGCTTCGTTGATATTGAACTGCTGTCTCAAGGCTTTCACAGCGAGGCTGTCCATCTTGAAATAGTTCACATAGTAGTAAGCTTCCTGTACCTTCTCTATGGGATAGGCGAGCATGCGCTTTCCCCAGGGATCGGTCTTGATGATTTCCGCTCCGCTGTCACGCAGTTGGTTCAACACGGCCTCATTGGCGGCATTGGCTTCATCTGCATTGAGTTTCGGGCTGTAGATCACCATCAGTTCGTAATCCTTGATCATCCTTTTCCTCCTTTGGACTTGTGATTCCGGCAGCTTTTCCACCGGAATAGGATTTCTTCCATTTACTGTAGTCATTCAACACCTGGTTGAAATCGTACTTGCTATAGGTATCCAGAAAACGGGATACCAGTTTTAGGCTTTCTTCGTACTTATCCAGCTCGCCGGGTTCGAAATCGTTCAGGACATACACATCCGCGGGCACTTCCGCTGAGCGTCCGATGCCGATGCGAATGCGTCTGAGTTCTGAAGGCGGAAGCACTTCAAACAGAGATTTCAAGCCGTTGTGACCACCATCGCCGCCACCGTTGCGGATTCTAAGCATTGTGGCTTCCAGTTCGATGTCATCATGCACGACCAGGCTCTCTTCGATCTTCCACTTTAACAGGGCTGCTTTCAGGGCTTTGCCGGATAGATTCATATAGGTATTGGGCTTGATGACCACAGAGTGCTTGTAGATCAAGTGATCAAAGAGATCACCTGAACTGAAGCTGAGTCCGTGTTCTTCCGCCCACCTGTCCACACAGATAAAGCCAATATTATGGCGTGTATATCTGTACTTCCCTGTGGGATTGCCCAATGCCAGTACCAGATTCATTTAGTGGATTAGTCTTCTTTCTTGGCTTCGGCTTCAGGTTCGGCAGCAGGAGCTACTTCGGCACTGGCCTTGGCATGGATAACCACAAGAGTGACGTCATCGGCATCCCTGTAGGACCAGCTTCCCGTTTTCAGATCGCGGATGTGTTTGGTGTCGCCAACTTTCATGTCAGAAACGTTCAGTTCCAGGCCTTCAGGCACATCACTGGCCTTGCAGACCACTTTCACTGTGCGCTGGATAACATCCATGAAACCGCCTTCCTTGATCCCGGCAGCTTCGCCAACGATATGCAGCGGAATATCCACTTCGATGGTGCTGTCTTTATCCACCACCATGAAATCCAGGTGCAAGAAGTTTCTGGTCACAGGATGTACTTGCTTTTCTTTTAGCACAGTGTGGTACTTCTTGCCGGCCATATCCAGTTCGTAAAAAGCGAGTTCAGTGAAGCTTTTCTTGTAGCACTTCAGAAACTCGGCGTTATTTATGGAAAGCTTTGTGGCTTCCATTCCCGCGCCATACACGATGGCAGGGATCATACCGGAGGCGCGGAGCGTGGTTAGATCGCTCTTCTTTACGGTATTTCGGGGGTCAGCATTCAGAGTAAATATCATTTATTCCTCCATTTATTTACTATCTAAACAAAATACTAATGGATTCCTCGATGTGGATCTTCTTGATGGCAATTGCCAGCATCTCAGCGATCGAGAGTTGAACGATCTTCTTGCAGTTGCGTTTATCTTCGTTCAGTTGAATCGTATTGGTGATGAATAGCTTTTCGATCGGCGATGCTTCCAAAGCATTCACCGCATTTCCAGAAAGTACGCCGTGAGTGCAGGCGGCAAGGATCTTTTTGGCCCCCTGTTCCTGCAATGCTCGTGCCACCTTGATCAGGCTGCCACCAGTGTCGATGATGTCATCAAAGAGGATAGCGGTCTTGCCAGCTACATCGCCGATGATGTTCAGCAGTTCGGTTTGGTCGTTATTGCCGCTACGTCTTTTATCGCCAATGGCCAGAGAGCAATTCAGCCTTTTTGCCAGGGCTCGGGCGCGGTTTGCTCCGCCGGAATCAGGAGAAACCACCACTATATCTTCCATCTGCATGATGCTCTTAAAATAGCGGGCAAAGGAAGGAATGGCATAAAGATGATCCACGGGAATATTGAAGAAACCTTGAATCTGATCGGCATGAAGATCTACAGTGATTACGCGATCCGCCCCCGCGACGGTGATCAGATCTGCCACCAGCTTGGCCGTGATCGGCA
>Ga0172377_10003510_pt1 | contig 16120 bp, 18 predicted proteins | sample Pumphouse3metaG_FD_119749 | JGI IMG/M metagenome (GOLD analysis project Ga0172377, IMG submission 119749) | Leachate microbial communities from a municipal landfill in Southern Ontario, Canada - Pumphouse #3 metaG | ecosystem: Engineered > Solid waste > Landfill > Unclassified | place: Canada...
CCATGACCAGCAATCTCTTGGCAGTGTTCACGATTCCCTCCATTTGGTTCCACTCTAAAGCAAATAGGGCGAAAAAACAATCGAGACCTACTTTTTCACAAACTCTGTTGCATTTTCCGTTTGGATTTGGTAGCATGATTCAGTCTTTCGCCGGCGTGGTGAAATTGGTAGACACGATAGACTCAAAATCTATTGAGCGCAAGCTTGTATCGGTTCAAGTCCGATCGCCGGTAAATACTTCCAAACCATTTGTTTGCTAACAAAAGATTACTCATGTACACCAATGAACAGATGTTCAAGCGTGTACATTTTTTTGTCTTTTTCTCCCCCTTGACTCTCCACCGCCCCTTTGCTACCATCTATTTAGAATTTTTTCGAAATAGGAGCGCCCATGGGATTCTCAGAGACCATGAAAGCCATCTCAGATCCGCAGCGGCGGCAGATGCTGACCTTGCTCAAGCAAGAACGGCTGAGTGCCGGTGAAATCGTGCAGCACTTCCCTTCCCTCTCCGCTGCAACGGTCTCCTATCATCTGAGTTTGCTCAAGAAAGCCTCCCTGATCACAGAGAGCAAATACAAGAACTTCATCTACTATGAACTGAACGCATCGGTGTTTGAGGAGATCATGCTCTGGTGCGCACAATTTACCGGAGGGATCGATGAAAAGCAAAACGAAGCTGATTGACCGAACCTTGGTGCTGACCACTCTGGTCTGCATCCTGCCCATTCTCTTCTCGCTCTCTGTCTATGACCGTTTGCCCCAGCAGGTTCCGATCCACTTCGATGCCAGCGGCAATCCGGACAACTATGCCCACAAAGCCTTTGCCGCGTTCGGCATTCCTCTCCTGCTCGCCTTCTTCAACTTCATCCTCCAACTGGGACTGAAGTTTGACCCCAAACGCGACACCTCATCACGCATCTATCACATCTCACGTTGGATCATCGCCTCGGTCTCCCTGCTGGTCATGCCGATTACCCTGCTCATTGCATTGGGAAACGACATCCCCGTGGAGAAGGTGGTTCCTCTCTTTGTCAGTCTGCTCTTCCTGATTTTGGGCAACTATCTGCCCAAGTGCAAGCAGAACTATACCATCGGCATCAAACTGCCGTGGACCTTGGCGAGCGAGTACAACTGGAACAAGACCCACAGATTTGCCGGTTGGGTCTGGACAGCGGTGAGCATCATATTGCTTGCGGGACTGCTGCTGAACCTCAATTCGGCACTGCTGTTCATGATTGCCATTCCGGTTCTCACCTTCCTTCCCATCATCTACTCGTTTGTCCTCTCGTTCAGGGAGCCTGACGAAACGCCTTGATGTTCTCCTTGTGCTCCTCATAGGTCTTGGCGAAGTGAATCTGCTTGTCCAACCCATGCAGGTAGTAGAAGTAGTCGCTTTGCTGGGGAAAGAATGCTGCGTACACCGCTTCCTTTGAGGGGCTGCAGATGCCGGTTGGGGGAAGCCCCACCTTGCGACGCGTATTGTAGGGTGTTTTGGCTTCCAAAGCCGAAGGCGGAATGGGATTGACCCAATCCCCAAGCTCATAGCGGGTCGTCGCATCAATGCCCAAAGGCTCTCCCTTTGCCAGGCGGTTGTGGATGACCGAGGAGATGAGCCTCATCTCAGCCACCTCCTGGGTTTCTGCCTGAATCATGGAAGCGATGATGAGAAGCTCCTCAATCGAGTACTCCTCCACCAGTGGGGAGGAGAGATGCAGGCGTACCTCTTCCAACATTGCTTCATACATGGAGAGGGCGAGCAACTCCGCCGACCGAGAGCGAGAAACCGTATAGCTTCCACTGAGCAACCAGCCTTCGCAAAATCCGAGTTGGTAAGCGCTTGCCAGATTTTCGGTTGCCTGCAAGAAACTTCCGGCAGGAGTGGAGAGACGACTGGACAGGTACTGGTCTATGCTCTTGAGCGTAAAGGCCGGGCTGATCGTAAGGACCACGTCTTCGGAGGTGGAGGTGAGCAAGGCACCGATCTCCTTGAAGGGCAGTCCTTTCTCCATGAGGTAGGCGCCGGTTTTCAGGCGGGTGGCAAGGTCTGCCTCTATGAAATAGTCAAGCAGAGCCTGGCCATCTTCCACCACACCTGCATGTTCCAGCAATTGGCTGACCGAACGGGCACTCATTCCCCGTTCTATGGTCAAGGCCACGGCTTGGCTCTGTTGTGCTTCCGAAAGGACCACCCCAGGTCTCTTTGCTTGTCCGAGGAACACCCAGATCAGGATGGCAATGCAGAAAAGCAGTACCGCACCCAGCAGGGGGACAAGCATGAGTTTGGCAAGCGGAGTGCGATACCCTTTCCGCTTCCCGATCGGGGGTGGTACCACCTTCGTCCGCTTCGGCACGTCAGGATTGCTCTTGGGCTGGTGGGTCTGCACCAGGTGGGGATTCGGGATTTCACTTCCTCGTGGTTGCGGCGTCTTGCGAACCGGCGGTTTGGTCCCCTTCAAAGCTGGTTTTTTTGCCTCTTGGGTAGCAGCAGGCTTGGGACCGGGAATCTTGACGGTCATGCTTCGCGTCGTGACGGTCGGCTTCACCCGCGAAGGGGACTTCTTCTCCTTCGGTGCAGCCTCCCCCCCAAGCACCACTTTGACAGAGGAGGATGAGCTCTTCTTGCCCTCCAAATCGAGAGTCAACTGCTTGGGTCGGTCAGGTTTCTCAGCCATCTGCTCTTACATCCTGTTCAGGAAGCAGGGTACGAATCTGACCTCTCTTCGACTCTATGGAGGATGTTACCTGTGAGATCTGCCGGTTCAGCGTCTCAATCTGGGATTGGAGCAACGTAATCTTCTGTTTCTCCAGCTCTATCTGGGCCTCCAACTCCTGCACCTTGATCATATTCTGCAAATCAAGGATTTCTCGTTGCAACGTACGTACCCGACTCTGGTGAAGGGTGATCTGGTCCATCAGGAGGATGGCCTTGTGCCCGATGGTTTGGGCACTGATGGTCTCAGGAAGCGTCTCATACAGCTCCTTGCCATAGGTCATGGCCGCCTTGTCGCACGCCTTCTGTGCTGCCTTCATCGCTTGCAGATGCTGCTCCAGCCTGGCCTTCGGGCTGGAAAGCTCCTCGGACTGCAACTTGGCCATGGCACTCTGATGCAACTCAAGCTCTGCTTCCAGCTCCTCCTTGCGAAGCTTCAACGAGGAGAGTTCCTCCGTAAGATGAGCCGAACGGGAGAGCGGGAGATCAGCTTCCAAGCCCAATTCAACCAGCCGTGAACCGGCTTTGGCCAAAATGGGGAGCAAACTCCTGCGGCTGTGCTCGATCTGCAACCGATTCAGCCTCCCAAGGATGAGGCTGCTTCCTTTCTCAGCCCGCTCCTCAAGGATGCGGGTTCTTTTGTGGTGATCCTCATAAAAAGGACTGAGCACCTGCACAAGATGATCGGCAAGTATCTGGGAACCGTAGGCCTCGTAGGCAATGGCTCCTACCTGTGCACACAGCTGCCTGTACGGCTTGTGCAGCGACCGTATATCAGATTCAATCTCCTTGATGGCCCTGCTGCGGTCCTCTATCTGCTGGATGTAGAGGGAGATCTGGTCGTGTTCATGCTTTGCTCCCTCATAGAGCGCCATCTTTTCACAATAGGAGTCGTAGGAGTCAGTGGCAAACCCAATGCTGGAAATCTGTTCAATCAGGGCTACACTACGACCAAGATCGGCATAGAGGCTGAACAGATCACCTTGATGCTGCTCAATCTCTTTCTGTTTCTGTTGGATGTCTGCGTGCAGGGTTCCCATGAAGACCATAGTAGCATAGGGAGGGACTGAGAGGCAAAGAGAACGTAGAGCATTGACCCACCTTTCCTTTTCGTTCCTTGACAAGAGAGGAAGAGGTTGGGTATTCTGACTACAAACTGCCCTGGGATGGGAACGTTCAGCTCATATAGTATATTCCTCCCTTGGACAGGGACGGAGGAGATCCAGTACATGTGCCAGCATGTGCATCCTCCCAAACAGGTGTGACCGTTTTGCGGTATCCACGTGCCCTGCCTTTTTGCGTGTTTCTTGCAGAAAGTCAGGGAAATGGAGAAGTCTTTGCATGGTGTTGCCGCGGCCGGCAACAATGTCAGGGACCCCCTCCTTTTTCCTAGGAAACAAACAGCAGCTTCAGCTGGCACAGAGAAGATGCAAAACACCATCAAGGAGACATGCTCATGGACAATGACAACAAGAGCACCCCGAACGAAGACGACCTGTTGGCAGGTACCATCCAGCTCTTGGCTGGAAAAACGAAAGCCGACCCCAATCCGGATGAACTGGAGAGACTCAAGAAGCTGATCAAAAAGCAGGTGCCGTTCACCCTTCGCGGCTATTTTATGGCCTACCTCCTGCGCGAGGTCCTGCAGGCCAACACGTCCAGACGCTCGGCGGCCCCAAGACAACAGCGGGAGAAGCGCGAGACCCCCAAACGTGAAGTGGCAAAAGAGACTTCAGCCGAGAAGGTTCCGCCCAAGGTACGTGAGGAGAAGCCCCTTCCCGAAGGAGCCCGCACCCTGTACCTCAACATCGGAAAGATGAAACGCCTCTATGCCAAGGAGCTGAGCCAGCTGTTGCAGACCGAACTGGAGATCACCCGTGAGGACATCTACAGCATTCGCATCCACGACAAGTACTCATTCATCAGCATGAGCGAGGAGAATTGCGAGAAAGCCATCGCCAAGCTCAATGGAGTGGACATCAAAGGCAGAACCGCCTCGATCAGCTACTCCAACAAGGAGTAAGGAATGTTTGTCGAACGACTTGTGGTGGGACCTTACCAGACGAACTGCTATCTCTTGGGCAATGAGGAGACTTCATCCGCCTGGATCATCGATCCGGGCAACGATGCACAGATCATCATCCGCCATCTCGCTGAGCGAAATGTCACACCCATCGCCATCCTGTTGACCCACTCTCACTGGGACCACATCACCGCCATCGGAGACCTGAAACAGGTCTGGGCCGATCTTGAGGTATTGGTTTCCGAAGAGGACTCCATCTTTCTCGGCAAGGCAGGATACGAACGCATCAAGCAAGTCTGTTTCGACACAAGCTTTCTCCAACGGTATGACAAGAGTCTGAGCCTCTTGTGCGACCCCACCGGCTTCCTTTCCGATGGCCAGTACCTGCAGGACAGTCACCTACTGGTCCTGCATACTCCGGGCCATACTGCCGGTGGCCTCTGTTTCTATCATGAGGAAGGTCAGTTCGTGTTCACCGGCGATACCCTTTTTGCCGGGAGCATCGGCCGCACTGACTTGGTCGGGGGTTCCTATGAACAGATCCAGGAGAGTTGCAGAAAACTTCTGCAACTGCCTGATGAGGTGCAAGTACTGCCCGGACATGGTCCGACCAGTACCATTGCCAACGAACGGAGCAACCCTTTCCTCGTCTGACAGAGACGCTTTCACAAAAAAACAGATGCCCCTGCAACAGCAGAAACGGGCATCTGTTCTTTTTTGCTTACCTGATGGCCAAGCTTATCTTCTTCCGGGAACTTCCTCTGCATTCTTGCAATCAACACAGAGCACTGCATACGGGATTGCACGCAGCCGCTCCTCGGGAATTTTCTTGGAACACTTCAGACAGTGGCCATACTTTCCATTATGGATCCTGGCAAGTGCATTCTCGATGGAACGCAGGCGGTTCGCCTCATGCTTGTTGATCGCCTCCATCTTCTTGAACGCAATATCATCGGCAGCCACATCGATGCTGTCCTTGATCCCCATGGCATTGACCATCTCACGAAAGTCGCTGTTATCCTCACTGAGTTTCTCAAGCAACTCTTGTCTCATTGCCACAAGCTGCTCTTCCATTTCCTGTACAAACGAGTCGGACACCATTTCCCTCCTGCAAGGGCCGGTCAATGACCCTCGGATTTGATTCCATATAAGATGGATATAACCAAGCCATCTGTCAAGCTCTTCACCACACTTTTTGCATTCCTACGCCCATATTGTTCTAAAATGGGTACCAAAACATTACTTTCAAACCAAACCTACAGAAGAGGCTGAAAGCAAGCAGCAGAATGCCCAGCCCCAGTATCACAAAGTCGGCAACCCTCAGCTTGCGTTGCAGATACCAGGAGCGCTTCTCATTTCTTCCGAACCCACGCAATACCATTGCGTTGGTGATGACATCAATGCGGTCGAGGCTGGAGAGTACCAAAGGCGAGAGGACCCTCCCGATGGAACGAATCCGCTTGCCCAGCGTAGAAGCAGAACTCAGGTCCACGCCCCGGGCCATCTGGGCATGCAGGATATGCACATAGTTCTTGGTCACCTCAGGCAGGTAACGCAAGGCAAGGGCGACTGCATAGGAGATACGGTACGAAAGGCCGAGCCGATTGAGGGAAGAAGCAAATTGGGATGGATGGGTCACACTGACAAAAAGCAGGGCCATCGGGAAGATCGAGAAGTATTTGAGACAGACCACCACCAGGTAGAAAAGCGTCTCGGCACTCAGTGCATAGTGCATTTGCTCATCTCCCAGGAGAATCGTCCTTGAGCCCAGATAGCGGGTTCCTTGGTCGGGGCTGAAGAGAAAGATGAAGAGGGCATTGAGAGCTATGACCGTACCCATTCCCATGATGTAGGGGCGAAACTTACGCATCGGTATCTTTGCCTGGGTGAGCAATACCAGGGAAACACCAGTACCGAACAGCAAGAACCGGATATCGAAGGTGGTCAGGCTGAAGAGAATCCAGATGAGGAAGATTCCCATCTTGGTCACCCCATTGAAACGGTGAAGCAGGGAACCGGTTTCCTCATAGGTGAGCGCAAAACCAAACTTGCGCCCCTCTTTCTCAACCTTCTTGTGCTTCCTTCGCTTTCCGACCTCACCCAGGGCTTGGTCACGCTCAGGAAGGCTTGCCACAGGTTTTACCTCACCTCTTGATTGTTGCTCCGCCTGGACGAATGCTTCGATGAAATTGGGAATGTCTGGAACGGCACACCGCTTTGCAAGCGTATAGAGGCTGGTCTCCTTGAGGTTGGCCTGCTTGAGCAACGCTTCGTCGCTGAATACCTCGCTGGTTTTGGTGTCGGCGATGAGCCGACCCTGATGAAGCACCAGGGAGCGTTGGGTGTACTCCAAGGCAAGGTGCATGTCATGGGTGATGAACAGGATGGTGAGTCCAAGCGTACGGTTCAATTCCGAAAGGAATTCCATCAGTGCGGTGTACCGTACATAGTCTTGGCCGCTGGTAGGTTCATCAAGCATGAGGATCTTGGGATCGGTCACCAGGATGGAAGCGATGGTGACCCGTTTCTTTTGCCCGTAACTGAGGGCGGAGATGGGCCAATGGTGGTAGCTGCGCAGGTCACACAGGCCCAGCACATCAAGAACACGCTCCTTGATGAGCTCCTCGTCATACCCCTTCTGACGGAGAGCGAAAGCAACCTCATCAAAAACAAGGTCACAACTGATCATGTGGTTGGGGTTCTGCATGACAAAGCCGATGGCATCCGACCGTTGGCTCGCCGTATAGTCGTCCAACACCCTCCCCTCATAGGTAATGTGCCCGCTGTCCTGCCGCAGCACTCCCATCAGGATCTGGGCCAAGGTCGATTTGCCCGCCCCGTTGCTGCCCAGGATGGAGACCATCTCAGCCTCCCCGAACGAGGCGCTCACCCCGTCCAAAGCCGGCTTGAGCCCGTCATAGGAGTAGCAGATGTTCTCGAGCGAGAGAATCGTGCGTCGCTTGGCTTGCTCCTGCACCCTGAATTCCCGCTTCTGCCAAGCCTTGAGGATGTGGGAGCACTGTTCAACGCGGGCATGTTCGACACTGCTCACATCCCCAAGCCCGTCAAGATCACACCCTGCCATACGCAATGCGGCAAGATACAGCGGCTCACGGATACCCAAGCTGGGCAACAACGTTGAGGAAAGCAACTTCTGGGGAGTGGTATCAGCAACAAGGCAGCCTTCCTGCATGACCAGGATACGGTCAACCGGACGGTACAGCACATCCTCAAGGCGGTGCTCGATGATCAGGACGGTCTTGCCGGTGGTGCGCCACAACTCGTCAATGAGATTGATGGCAGTCCTTCCCGTTTCCGGGTCAAGGTTGGCAAGCGGCTCATCAAAGAGGAGCACCTGCACATCATCAACCAGCACGCCTGCAAGCGAAACCCGCTGTTTCTGGCCTCCCGAAAGATCCTGGGGGCTATGGCCGAGGAAAGCGGACATATCCACCACCTTGGCCATGTCCTGCACCAGCGATTGCATTCTCTTCTGGTCCATACACTGGTTTTCCAAGGAAAAGGCGATGTCCTCGGCAACGGTGAGCGCCACGAACTGGGCATCGGTATCCTGCATCACCGTCCCCACTTTCTTGTTCACCTCATAGATGTCCGAGTCGGAGAGCGAAAGCGAACAGACAGAAGCAGAACCCTCCATCCTGCCTTTGAAAGCATTGGGGATGAGGGCGTTGATGCAGTATCCAAGGGTACTCTTGCCGCTGCCGGACGGTCCGACGATCAGAACTTTCTCTCCCTGTCGAATGGACAGGTTGATATGCTTGAGCGTCGGATCTTTCTGCGCCTGGTAGGTGAAGCTGAAATCCGAAAATTCGATGAGCGTATTCTGCATGCATACGCCCGGTACCGATACGGTACCAGGCAATCTCCTTTATGCCTGCTCGTCCCGGCTCAGGTTCTGGCTGTTCTTGTTGCGCTTGGCAACCAGCATGAGAAGCAACGTACCGAGAATGGCAATGACGATGGTATTGGTGAATGCGATGATGAGCTGCTGGGTGATCACCTTGTCCATGGGCTCTGCAAAGAAGATGAAATCCAGCAGTGCACTGACCATGTATCCGATGAAGTTTCCCAGGAAGGAGAGCAGAATGAACAGTCCGATGGAGGACCGGGGAAGCTCACCTTTGGAAAGACAATCCTTGCTCATCTTGCCGAACAGGCCGATGGCTACGCCGACAATCCCGCTTCCCAGCATCCAAGTGGGCCAAACGCCCCAACCGGCAAACAGGTCGGTCAACCAGTGACCGAGAAAGCCAACCAGGAATCCGACGATCGGGCCGAACACCGCTGCGAACAGGGCAAGGATGGCCATGGCCGGCTTGATGGTGGTGTTGGCGAACACCGGTATGCTGATCAGTCCCCCAATTCCATACAGTGCTGCGCCGATGGCAATGATGACAACCATGCGCACGGGCTGCATTCCTTTCTTTTGTTCCATATTTCACTCCTCCTTGTGGACAATGTCACCTCATGATACCACTGAAAATGTAATTTTCCAGCCTTCACCAGTACCAATTCCATAGGTTGCGGCAAAACTGCCCTGATTGACTGCCACCGCCAGATTGAGAAGGCTGTTCACATAGATGAGTTGCTCCCCCTTCCCTACATCGGTGAAGCCTCTGCACAGGGGAAGGTGGTAGCCGTACACGATCCTTCCATCCTTGGTGATGATGACTTCAAGCTCATCTCCGTAGTCAACACCCAGTTCCTCCAAAAAGTCTGCACTGATATTTGTCCATAAGGACCCATAGCGGGCATCAAGGATATCGACCGAACCGACAAGCGTGTGGCCCTCCCTACGGGCTCGCTCTATGCGCAGTTTCACAATCTTGGTGATCGGCTCCCCGATGGTTTCGAACTGCACTTCCCCTGCTGCAAGCCGGGCCCCGTTGTACGCATATACGTCACGCCCGAAAAAGGTGTGGCTCTTTTGGCTGCCGGCAAGCCGGTTGTCATCGACATTCATCGTGCGTACTTCCAACAGGCCGACGCGATCGGCAATATGGGTGAGGGTACCGTTGTCAGGGGTGACAATAAGATGCCCACTTTCAGTGAGCGCTACAATGCTCTTGCGGTCCGAGCCCACCCCGGGATCGACAACACAGACAAAGACTGTCCCTGCTGCCCAGTACGGTAGGGCTTGGGCCAGACGGTAGGAAGCTTCCCAGATATTGAATTGGGGTATGTCGTGGGTAAGATCATCCAAGTAGAGGGTATTGGAAACTTGGTTCGCCACCCCGTGCATTGCACTCACTGCGCCGTCGGAGGTTCCGAAATCACTGAGAAAGACCACTGTCTTGCGGTCTGTCCACACATGATGGTCGAGCAGCTCACGTCTACGTTTGTTTTTCATGCCCTTTCTCCTGTTGCTTGATGGCCCGGTCGAATCTCACCGAAAACACCAGAAGGACGACCGAAAGGCCAGCTACGAGCAATCCTACCATGAGCTTGATGAGAAAGGAACCCTGCCATACAAACCCGAGCAGGAGGAAGCCTGCAACCAGACTGAGAATAAGCAGACTCATCAGTACCGTCAGGGATGGACCTTTCATGAAGCGAGAAACTCCTTGATGATCGAGATGAACTCGTCGTACGTGGTGGCCAGCTTCAGGTCGGGCTGCTCAAGCAGGATGTTCTTCGGTGCCCGGAAGAGACAACCGCCATCGGCTTCGCGGATCATCGTCAGGTCATTGTAGGAATCCCCGGCGGCGAAGGTACGGTAATTGAGGGCTTTCAGTGCCTGGATGGCCTTCTTCTTGCCATCGTGCATGCGCATTCGGTGCCTGATGAGCATCCCGTCCGCACCGACCTCCAGGTCGTTGCACCAGATGGTGGGCCAGTTGAGCTGTCGCATCAGGGGCTTTGCAAATTCGGTGAATGTATCGCTGAGAATGACGACCTGGGTCAGGGTCCTGAGCTCATCAAGGAAGGCAAGAGCTCCGTCCATGGGACCCATGGAGGCGATGACTTGCTGAATATCTGCCAATTTGAGCTTGTGCTGGGCAAGAATCCTGATCCGGTTTGCCATCAGCTTGTCGTAGTCAGGTTCCTCACGGGTGGTGATGCGCAGTTCCTCAATACCCGTTCTCTGTGCAACGTTGATCCAAATCTCCGGTACCAGCACCCCTTCCATATCGAGACAGACAATATCCATAGCCCTTCCTCCGTCTGAGCTAGTATTACCGAGGCCGGGCCATTCATGCAAGGGGGAGGAGAAAACCCACCATGGCAGCACTCTCTGAAAGGACCTCGATTGCTCCCAACACATCACCAGTCACCCCTCCAAGTCTCTTGTGGGCGATGCGCATCACTACCAAGGTTACCAGTACGGCTGAGAGAGCTGAAGCAAGGAAAGCGTACACGAACGTCATCGGGACAAGGAAAGAGAGTGCAACAAAGAGCAGGAGCAGCTGCATACCCGCTGCAAGGGCATGCCGTTTCTTCGCTGAGCGTACCAGGTTGGATGCGGTGCCTTCCCCGCTTCGGGCATAGGTCATGCATGCAGCACCAAGTACCTGCATCAGTCTTCCCAGGACGGGGACCAAAACCAAGGCAAGGCGCAGCTGCACAAGGTGCTGGAGGGCTGCATATTGGATGAGCAGGGTGCAACACAGGGTAATGAGGGCAAAGGCTCCGCTGTGGCTGTCCTTCATGATGGCCAGAGCACGCTCTTTCGTCCACCCTCCCCCCAATCCATCGGCGAGGTCACACAGCCCGTCAAGATGAAAACCGCGGGTCAGGTAGGCGGAGGTGGCGATCATGAGGGCGGAAAGCACCGAAGGGGGAAGAGGGAGAAAGGAAATTCCGACTGAGAACAGCCCCAGGAAAGCTCCGACAAACGGGAACCAGAAGAGCGTACGCTCCTCCCGCTCCATGGCCCGAGGGGGCAAGGGGAAGCGGGTCAGCGTCTTGAAGGCTCCCAACAGTCCACTGATCACAACACCTCACCCTTGAGGGCAAGCGGCAACCCAGCCACCAGAAGGATGACATTGCCCGCTATCTGGGCAAGGTCCTGGTTCATCCAGCCCGCCAGGTCGCGAAAGCTCCTGCTCTCGGCATCGGCGGGTATCAGGCCAAGACCGGTCTCGTTGGTTACCAAAAGAATATCACAGGGAGGATGCCTGAGCACCTCATAGAGCTCATCCATCTGGGCAAACCGCTTGGAGGGGATGCCTTCATGATGCAACAGGTTTCCCAACCAGACGGTCAGGCAGTCGACCACGCAGACTTCCACCGAGGGAGGAAGCTCCTTGATGGCCTTTGCCAGGTCAATCGGCTCCTCGATGGTGATGAAGCGGTCCCCTCGGTCCTGCTGGTGGGCGGCAATCCTGGCTTTCATTTCCTCGTCTATTGGTTCGGCGGTGGCGATGTAGGCCCGTGACTCAGTACCTTCACAAACCGAGAGTGCATAGTCCTGGGCATAGGAGCTCTTCCCACTGCGCCCTCCGCCGATGATCAGGCTGACTTGGCTTTTCAGACGGGTGTGGATCCTGACCGATCCGGTTGTAGAAACAATGGTTCCTTTCGCAGCATGAAGCGGATATCCCTTGATCTGGTTCTTTTTCAAGTCAATGGTAGCCATGAGCACCTCCCCAAACATGCCCCATCATAGCATGGCTTTTCTGCAAGAGGGAGAGGCTGGCCTGCAAGTCGGGCTCAGAAAACACCTCAACTGTCAGCACCCGGCTTTTTTGGTCGAGAGAAATCTGCCTCCTGAGAGCAGAAAGAAAGGTTTCAATATCGGCAGACTTGCCTTTGTCCAAGCCCAGATGGTCCTTGCCGTCTTTCACCCCGTGCACATGGCAAACCCGTGTACGATCCAACAGGGAGGAAAGATTCTCCTCCATGGAGTAGCCCATGAGCCAGATGTGCCCGATATCCAGTGTCACTGACAGGTCATGGCGGCGGACCAGCTCATCCACCACACAGAAGCGGTAGCTCAACGTTTCTGCACAGAGCATTCTGCTCTCCACCCTGCTTTGGGAGAGCACCCGTGCCAGTGTCCAGTCAAGCCCATCCAACCAGCGGGAAGTATCCAATGAAGGTTCCCTTCCATAGAAATCGGGGGTGAGGTGGAGCACATACCCAAAGGGGTTGAGGGGGGAAGTGAGCTCCATGACCCGCAGCAGGGTATCCACACACTGCTCTCTGATCCGCTTGTCCTGCGAACCTGGATAGATATCCAGGGGAAAGTGCACCGTGTAGGTAAGATTATGCTCAGAGGCAAGGGAAGCAAGTTCAGCAATGGTAGAAGCATCAGGGAAGTTGCTCAGACCTTCACTCTCAAAAAGGACAAGCTCCACATCATCAACCAATGGGCCAAGATGGCGGACATTGGGAAGAATATCATCGGGCAGGATGTAGCTGGTCGTCCCCAGCCTGAGCAGTTGGTCTCTCATACCAACCCCAATCCGGAGAGTACGGCAGTACTGTCGGTCACCTTTGCAGAGGCGAAACTGGTCATATCAGGAAGGATGTGGCTTGCCAGCCTGACCAGTGGCCAGGCAACCAAGGCTCCTGTTCCCTCTCCCAACTGCATATCCAGCTCAAGGAGGGGCTTCTTGCCTCCCAGTGCATCAAGCATCAGCTGATGACCGGACATTGCCGAGCGGTGACAGCTTATCAGATAGTCTGCAAGCCCGGGTTCCATGCGTACAGCAACCAAGGCTGCACTGCTGACCACAAACCCATCAAGCAGGATGGGTAGGCCAAGTTCTGCAGCTTGCCACATCCCGCCGCAGATGGCGGCACTCTCATAGCCGCCAAGGTTGCAAAGGACTGAGAAGGGGTCCCGCTGTAGGTGCAGTGCAAGAGCCTGTTCTATCACTGCAATCTTATGGGCAAGCTCCTCATCGCTGAGCCCCGAACCTTTGCCCGTCAGCAAGGAGGGATGCAATCCCAGAAGCGCGGCTGCCACGGCAGAGGCACTGGTGGTATTTCCCACCCCCATCTCTCCGAAGGCTATGCAGTCGCATCCATTCTCCTTCGCCCGAAGCACAGCCTTGCGCCCAGCCTCGATGGCCTTCTTGCAGGCATTTTCCTCAAGTGCGGGGCCAAGAAGGAAGTTCCTGCTGCCATAGGCTGCCTTTGCATCAACCACCCCATCAGATGGCAAGAAGGTGTGGTTCACCCCCACATCGATGACCGTGAGATTGGTCTGGTTGAGCGACGCGAAGAGGGCGCAGGCTCCTCCCCCTTGGGCAAAGTTGACGCACTGTTGCCACGTGATTTCCTGTGCGCTGTGGGTCACTCCTTCGCTGACTACCCCATGATCGGCGGCGAAGAGCAGGAGGGTGAGGTTTTCCAAAGAGCTGGCACCCATGAGCCCGAGCTCAATGGAAAGAGACCCAAGGCGGCCCAGGCTGTTCGGGGGCATTGCCTTGCTGAGCAACTGCTTGGCCAGCGAGGCTCGATGGGATTGGTCGATGGGGTGTATATTCATGCGCCTATTGTAGGAAGGTTGTGCTGGCATGACAAGGCGCAAAGCGCTACAATGGCTTCATGAATCTTCCAATGTATCTCTTTCTTGATGCACTCACCGGTATGGTGATTTCAATCATGGTGGTAGCCAACACCCTGTATGGGCAGGCCACCACGATGGGTGTCTCCCTGATCGTGAACCACACGATCGGGTTGGTCATCCTCTCGGTGATCCTGCTTCTGGGAAGGAAACACAGTGCCATACGGGGACCGGGCAAGAAAGCGCCCTGGTACCTTTACTTCAATGGGCTCTTTGGCCTTGCCATCCTGAACCTGAACTACTACACGGTGGTGGCTACCGGTGCATCCCTGGCAATGGCCTCAACCGTGTTCGGCCAAAGCTTCTGCTCGCTCATCTTTGACCTGACCGGCTGGATGGGAATGCAAAAACGCAAGCTCAACAAGGCGAAAGCACTCAGTCTTGCTGTCAGCGGTGTTGGCATCGTGGTAATGGCAAGTGGAGGCGAGGGTACGTTCGCCATTCTGTATGTGTTGTTGGGCGTGCTTGCAGGAGCCATCACCATGACGCAGATGGTGCTCAACTCCACCTTTGCTTCCTACAAGGGAGCCATCCGAGCCTCGCACCAAAACTTCATCGGCGGTCTTGCCGCCGGCCTCTTGTTCTACTTCTTGCTTCAGAGGCAGCCCACTCTCGAAGGGCTTGCAAAAACCCCTTCACTGCCCTTCCTTCTGGTTGTGTCCGGGGGCATCCTGGCAGTCTTTGTGGTGGTAAGCACCAGCTATGTCATCATCAAGATTCCTGCTGTCTACTCAGCGTTGCTGCTCTCTTCCGCACAAATTCTGATGAGTCTTGCAATCGACACCATCTTCTTTGACAAGTTCAGTCTTCCCTTGCTCATCGGAGCCATCCTGATGCTCCTAGGCATGGCGGGAAATCTTGTTTCGGACAGAAAGCCTACTCCCTAGGAATACGGTAGACGCCCCCAGACTCCTGGACAAAGCCCTCCTTCTGCAGGTCGGCCAAACAGGAGAGGATGCGTTCCTCATCAAATCGGGAGAGAATGCTTACAATCTCTCGGCTGTCCTTTGCTCCGGTATCGGCAAGCAAATGAATGAGCTGACCGCGAATCTGGCGGTTTGAGTTCTCGAATGCACTTTGCCTTGTGTAGTGTGCGCTTCGCGTGTTTGCATTGGGCAGCAGTGCCTTGAGAAGCACCCCGTAGTCCATCAGTGCATAATACCAGCTCTTCACATCCTCAATGCCGGCAACCAGCAAGGCAAGCAGCTGTTCCAGCTCCTTGTCCTTCACGTGTTCCGCTTCCGGATAGAAACAGGTGAGCAAGACCCTTCGTATGTTGGTTTCCAAATAGATGGACTGCATCTGATAAGCAAAAGCAAGCAAGGCTGCCGTGGTGGCTTTTCCTACCCCTGGCAGGCTGGAGATCGCCTTCTCATCGGGGGGAATGGTCCACCCCCACTGCTCCGTGAGTGCGGCACTCTTTCTGAGGTTCAGGGCCCGCCTGTTGTACCCAAGCCCTTTCCAGTGGAAGAGCAGTTCATCCAGGGGAGCTTTGGCAAGGGAGGAGAAATCGGGCCAAAGCGAGAGGAACTGCTCATATTTGGGCTCAACCCGTGAGGTCTGCGTCTGCTGGAGCATCACCTCGGAGAGGAGGATGCGATACGGGTCGCTTGTCTCCCGCCAGGCAAAGCGACGTCCATGGTGTGCATGGAAGTCAAGAATGGAGGAGCGGAACAGATCCAAGTCTGCTGAATCGTGGCCAAAGGGAGGCCAGAGATAGGAGAGAGCCTCCTGCTCGCCAAGGGAGGGAAAGGAGGTCATTTCTTGTCGCCGAAGTTCTCGGGAAGAATGAAATCTCCCTTGTGGTAATCGTTGACGGCTTCATCATCCTCTGCTTTTGCCAAGTGC